>OHAT01001569.1_pt1 | contig 19550 bp, 19 predicted proteins | sample 1577141 | NCBI WGS metagenome assembly OHAT01 (sample SAMEA3541578, study PRJEB24748) | human gut metagenome | biome: human gut; feature: human-associated habitat; material: faeces | place: China | collected 2012 | reverse complement strand
GTGGCGATCACATCGATCGTGCCGTCGCAGACGGCCTCGATCAGCGCGTCCCGATCGGCCTCGCCGCGGATCGGCGGATTCATCTTGAATCTGCCGTCCTCCTGCAAGTCCTCGTCGCAGAGCAGGAGGTAATGCGGCGCGGTCTCGCAGCTCACGTCGAGTCCGCGCGCCTTGGCCTCCGCGATCAGCTCCACGCTCTCTTTGGTAGAAATGTGACAGACGTGATATTTGCAACCGGTTTCCTGAACCAGCTCGAGGTCTCTTTGCATCGGCCGCCACTCGCTCTCGGACGAGATGCCCTTGTGTCCATGTCTGCGGGCGTAAACACCATCGTGAATGTAGCCGCCGTCACGCAGGGTCAGATCTTCACAGTGCGCGACGATCGGCAGCTCCAGCCGCCGCGCGATGCGCATCGCCTCCCGCATCAGCGCAGGGTCATTCAGTCCCACCCCGTCATCGCTGAAACCGATGACATAGGGCCGCAAGATCTGCCAGCCTTTCGCCCTTTTCGCCGGTAGTGATGGCGCCGTACGGCCGGACATCAATGCGGGCGTCTTTTTCGATGATGGCTCTCTGGATGTTCAGATTTTCCAAAGTATCCGGCACCGGGTTCAGATTCGGCATCGCGAAGATATGTCCGTAACCGGAGGCTGCCGCCGCCGTCGTGCCGCTCAAAATCGTTTCCTTATAAAAAAATCCCGGCTCTCGCAGATGTACATGCACATCCACAAGACCCGGCAATAAAAAACAATGATCCAATTCCAAAACAGAAACACTACCGCCACAGTAGGAACGAGGCTCCATGCAAGGAAGCTCCAAATCCCGAAGCAAAAACTTCTCCCCGTCCAGCACATGGGCGTTCTTCAGACGAATCACCATGGGAGTTCCCCTCCTGCACTCAAAATTTCCATTGGGCGGATTGTACCACATTCCGCCATAAGCTGTCAAGAGTAAAATTGGAAATCGCCTTGCATTCTGTAAGAACGCAATACAATCAACTTGTACTTAATTGTACCACTTGACAAGGCAGAAAATTGTTGTATAATAACCACGAAGTGGGGGCTGCACCCGTCAGCTGACCGCAGCTCCCGATTTCAAAGGGGCAACCGCGTTCTGCGGCAGGAGGGACGGTTGCTTCTTTCTGTTTGCCTGCCAAGAGAATCCTGTAAATTTTTCAGGGAGACTGGCCATGATGAAACACAAAACAAACCGTCGGAGACTCCTGGCAGGAATTGTTGCCTTCATGTGGCTGGGATTTATCTGGGGCAATTCCATGCTCCCCGGTTCAGATTCTGCTGCAGTCAGCGGGTTCGTGGGGGAGCTGTTAGCTAAGATATTCGGCCCTAAGGTACTGGAAGCTGCTTTTTTTCTTCGAAAATTGGCCCATTTTACAGAATTTTCCATATTGGGTGGCGTGCTGGCCTGGAACGCCGGGCTGTGGCCGGTTTCTTCCTCTGTCCCGGTCCTGACCGGGCTATTGGCTGCCATGGCTGACGAAACCATCCAGCTTTTCTCCCCCGGCCGGGCGTCCATGGTACAGGATGTCTGGATCGACTTTGCAGGGGTCTTGGCCGGCCTTCTGCTGTTCCGTCTTGTGGCCCGCCGCCGGCATCTAAATTCAGATAAAGCCCCATAGGTTTCGGAATCTTTTAAGTATCCTTAAGGTTCCTCTGGTACACTGGAGTGGAAAGGATCCAACAATACGGATCGCCCTGCCGCTGTTTCCTGGGGGCAGGAGTGGTCCGGGTTTGTGCCTTCTTGTTCTCCTTTCCATCTTTTTCTTTCTTCCGTCCGGAAATCCCGTCCCAGATTTCCGGACACCCAAACATTCCGGAGTGGCTGCTGCAAAATGAACCCTTTTGCAGCGGCCCCCTTTTTTGCAAAAGGCTCCGATTTCGGCTTCCAAAATCGAAGCTCTCCCTGATTGGCACAATCCCGTCCTGCCCCACAGCAGAACGGGAATTTTTCGCTCCCCAGAAGGAAGCCGGTGGCCGCCTGGGTTGTATCACAACGTTTCCCAGCATGCTGAATCATAAATGATCAATCCAGCTGCTTTGCGGCTGTCTCCTGGGGAAGAGTTTTAACCCCAAACAGGAAATAGATGATGTGAAATACCCACACGCAGGCCAGAACGACCCGTCCAGCGGGAACCCTATGCATCATAACAAAGCCAATGGTCATGAGAAACGTCACCGTAGCGATAATCCGAATCTTGGTTTTCCTGGTCATACCTTTGCCTTGGACATAGCTCTCCAAATTGTTTTTGTAGAGCTTGGTGCCAATGAACCAGATGTGCAGCCGTTCAGAGCTTTTTCCGAAGCAGAAAGCTGCCAACAGCAGGAATGGGAAAGCCGGAAGCAGAGGTAGCACCGCTCCAAGGGCGCCAAGTCCCACACCGATGCAGCCCAATGCAAGGTATATGGTCTTTTTGATGTTCATCTCGTTTTCTCCAGTCGTCTCGTTTCCTTTTTGTTTTCAATCATATGGCGTACCGTCACAAGGGGATGGTGGAAGATCATCCTGGGGCCGGAAAAAACCATGACCGCCCGAATGCTCTCCCGCATCTCCGGCCTATAGCAATGCACCTTGCAGTTGGAGCAGAAGGTTTTCGTCTCCATAAAGGGGCATCTGTCACTGCGCTGCCGGGCATACCGATCCAGGGCGGCGCATTGGGGGCAAAGTCTTTTCCCGCCGTGATGTTTCTTGCAGTACAGGGCGATCATTTGGGAAACGAGCTGCTTTTCCCGCTCCCGCTTGGTCTGGGTATCCATCAGCTCATCCTCCCATGCTCCACGGAGTAAACCCGGCCGGCAATGCGCATGGTAGACGCCCGGTGGGACACCAAAACCACGGTTTTATCCCGCCCCTCCTCTTTCAAAGAGCGAAGAATCACCGCTTCATTCAAGCTGTCCAGATTGCTGGTGGGTTCATCCAGCAGCATCAGCGGTGCATTGTGGAGGAAAGCTCTTGCCAAACCCAACCGCTGCCGTTCGCCGCCGGAGAGGGTATCTCCCAGCTCGCCCACGGGGGTATCATAGCCCTGGGGAAGTGTCTGGATGAAGTCATGGACAGAGGCTTTCTGACAGGCTGCCACGATTTCTTCGTCGGTGGCGTCCAGCTTGGCAATCCGAAGATTATTTCGGATGCTGTCGTGGAACAGATGGGTTTCCTGGGTGACAAAGCTCTCCAAATCGCGCAGATTTCCAGTATTGATCTCGTTCACTGCCCGCCCGGACAAGGTAATTTTCCCTTTCTGGACCTCCCAAAAGCGCATGAACAGCTTCAGCAATGTGGATTTTCCGCTGCCGCTGCGGCCTACAATGCCCACAATTTGATTCTGAGGAATTTCCGCAGAAACATCATCCAGAATGACCTCCTCTCCGTAAGAGAACGAAACATGCTCCGCAGCCGCTCCTGTAAAGCCGTTGTCCGAGCGGCCGGTCACCTCCTCCACCGCCGGGGTTTCTTCCAAAATGTCCAGCACCCGGTTGCCCGCAGCAAAGGTGTTTTGCAGGGTGCTGCCCAGGTTTGCCAGAGCTATCACCGGGCCGAAGGAGCTCATCAGCGCAATGCTGGGAATCAGAACGCCGTCAAATCCCACCGCGTGCCGCTGGTACAGCATGGCCGAGACAAAGAGCATGGCCAGGTCAAATACCAGAATCACGGTGTTGGTGCATGCTGCATTGTATCCGGCGGTGCGTTTCATCCGCTCTTCGTCTTTGGCAAGCGCTTCGGTGCGGCGGTTCATTTCCGCCAGACGCGCCTTCCCCTGGCCGTACTGCTGAATCTCAGGCAATCCCCGGAGACTGTCCAGTACGAAGCTGCTCAGGTTACCGGATTTGGTGCGAAACCTCATACCGTCTTCCCCACTGAGCCGGGAGGTGACGAGGGGCACCGCCACACCGACTACCAGGTAAGCGGTCAAAGCCAGCAGGCCCTGACTCCAATGGTACTGACTCATAAACAGACACATGAGGATGGAAAACAAGGTGGCAATGGCAGCCGGAGAGATGGTGTGGGCATAGAATACCTCAAGCAGCTCAATGTCGGAGGTAATAACCGAGATCAGGTTGCCCTTGTCCTTTCCCTCCAGCTTTGCAGGGCAGAGCCTGCGCAGAGCTTGAAAGACTTTGTCCCGGATCAAGGCCAACAATTTAAACGCGATGAAGTGATTGCAAGCCTGCTCCCCATAGCGCAACACCGCCCGCAGCAGCGCAAAAACCGCCATGCTGACAAATAGCACCTGCAAGCCCAGAGTCGTTTCAAAGCCCAATACGTTCAGCACGGCGTATCCCCCAAAAATGGTGATCAAGGAGGCGCACAGATGACCAATCAGGCCCATGGTGATGGCGAGGACCATGTACCCGGTCAGAGGCTTTACCAGTCCAATGAGTTTCCCCATCACTGCAAATCCGCTTCTTCTTTTCATGCGTGGACCTTCTTTCCGTAGTGTTCCAGCTCCTGCTGGGCAGCCCACAGCTTGGCGTAATGGCCGCCGGTGGACAGCAGCTGTTCGTGGGAGCCGCTTTCCACCACCCTGCCGCCATCCATCACATAGATTCTGTCTGCATCGGCCACATGGACCAGCCGGTGGGAGATCAAAATCACAGTCTTGGTTTTCGCCAGCTGATGAATCTGAGCCATGACATCGGTTTCACTTTCCACGTCAATGTTGGAGCTGGCTTCATCGAAGAGGTACACCGGGCTGTCGTGGAGCAGTGCGCGAGCAAGCGCCAGCCGCTGGCACTGGCCGCCAGAGAGATTCGACGCCTTCTCTGCCAGCCGGGTATCCAATCCCTGCGCTTCTCGGAGGAAGTCCGCCAGCTTCACCTGCTCCAGCGCCATCCACAGAGCATCCTCCCCGGCATTCGGACAGCCCATGAGCAGATTTTCCCGAACCGTTCCCTGAAACAGATAGCTTTGATGGCTGACATAGGTAAAGCGCTCCAGCAGGCTCTCCTCTGAGATGTCACAAAGTGGCACGCCGCCTACCGTGACGGAGCCGGTATAGCCCCGGTTCCGTCCCATGAGAATGGAAGCAATCGTAGACTTCCCACAGCCGGATTCCCCCACGATGGCAGTCAAGCTGCCCTGGGGGAAATGCAGATCGACGCCTTTCAGGACCTCCCGCTCCGGCTCATAGGCAAAGTGTAGGTTCTGACAAGCAATGGTACAGTCGTTGGGAACGGGTTCCGTTTTCTTTTCCCCCTCCTGTAGGTCCATCAGCCGGAAAATCTTATCCGACGCCGCCATGCCGTTCATGGCAATGTGAAAGAAGCTGCCCAGCTGACGCATGGGAATGAAGAAATCGGCAGCCAGGAGGATGATGGCAAGGCAGCCGCCTAAGCCCACATGACCCGCCTGGAATTGGGTCACAGCCACGATGATCCCTGCCGCCGCCCCTCCGTAGGCAATGAGGTCCATGATGGTAATAGAGTTGAGCTGCATAGTCAGCACCTTCATGGTGATACGGCGGAATGTTTCCGATCTGTCGTTCATTTCCTGATTTTTAAACTCGTCTGCCTGGTAGATTTTCAGGGTAGTCAAGCCCTGCAGATTTTCCAGGAAGGTATCCCCCAGCGCGGTATACTGGCTCCAGTATTTACTCAGTAGCTTCTTAGCCCAGGTCTGCACCGCCGCAATGGCAATGGGGATCAAGGGCACGCATACCAGCAACACAACCGCCGCAGGCACATTCACGAAGCACAGCAGGAGGAACAAGGTCAGCGGCGCCAACATGGCATAAAAAAACTGAGGAAGATACGCCCCAAAGTAGGTTTCCAATTGATCCACGCCCTCCACGGCAACCTGCACCACCTCGGAGGTCTGCACCTGTTCCCTGTATGCGCTGCCCAGGCGCAGCAGCTTCCGGTAGATCTGTTCCCGTAGCTTCTTTTTCACGGCTTTGCTGGACAGATACCCCATCCGGGCTGCGCCCACATTACACACAAACCGGAGCGCCACCGCGCCGATGGCAATGCAGACGGTCCATTGCAAATCCTTGGCCCCGGCACTGCCCTGGTAAAGCCGGGAGAGCAACCGGCAAATCGCACCGGTCATGGTTATGTTGGCCACCAGGGCGCACCATTGCAGCACCACATGCCCGGCAATGTATTTCTTGCTTTCGCGGACCGCGCCGGTCAATCTTTTGTCTATCATCATACTTGCTCCCATACTCATTCCTTAGTGGTTGTTCCCTTCACTCTCTCCAACATGGCTTTCATGGCGGAAAAGGTCTCCGGGCTGACAGAATGCTCCATTTCGCAGGCATCGTGGGCCGCAATTTCTGGGTTGATGCCTAAGCCAGTCAGAAATCCCTGGAAAAACTGATGCCGCTCGTATGTGTCCTTGGCGATCTGCAATCCCGAATCTGTCAAATGAACCAGCCGGCTCTCGTCCATCCACACGTATCCCTCCTGCTCCAGCGCTTTTAAAGCAATCGACACTGTAGGTCGCGTCACTTTTAGCATCCTTGCAACGTCAGATCCATGCACACCTTGCTGGCTCTCCAGGATATAGATGGTCTTCAAATAATCTTCCGTTGATTTTCTCTGCTTCACAAAGGGAAATCTCCTCCTTTCTCTGCAACCCGGCGCAGCTTGCCCGAAAAGTTAGCATCTGCTAACTTTTCGATTCTCCCAGGAACGGTGTGATCGTCACGCCCCTAGTACTGTGTAACGCTTAAAATTGTACATTTTCTGGCTGACGGATCTGCCAGAGGCCCCTAGGGGCGGCCTAAGGGTGCGGTCTCCTGGACGCGCCCCACCGCCTCGGGGAGCAGATGGGAGCTACGGTCCAACCCCTGTAGGGGCGCACCGTGTGCGCCCGCTGGGAAAGATGTACGAATTCGCCGGAAATTTGGAGAAACCGGAAGATTTCACCGCCGGCGCGTCCAGGATGCCGCCACCTGCCACCGGGATTGTACCTGACTGGCCGGACAGTTCCCAAGAAAATATATACTTTTGGAATTACGCTGTACTACCTTTCAATCTCTTGATGTCATGTTCCTTCGCAGCGCCTCCAGGTAACATAGTGGGGCAATTCTGCTTCCCATGATAACCTGCTCCGTAACAGAGAAGCCCTGTTGGGATACGAAATCCACATACGCCTGGGCATCCCACTTGTGATAGATCTGAAGCCCGGCTAGCTTTAGGAGCTTCGTACGCAGGCGAAAGCCGAAGCCCTGGCCATGGACAAAGGTTGGCGCCAGCAAAAGTCCACCGGATTTCAGCACCCGGTGGGCCTCTGACAGGACCTTTTCCGGGTCCGGTATCACGTGCAAGCCGTTGGCAATGACCACCGCGTCAAAAGAACCTGGCGCATAGGGCAAGCAGGTCGCATTCTGAACACTGAAGTGCAGCCGGACAGAATGTACCTTTTTCCTTGCCTCGGCAATCATTTCCGGCGCATAATCGGTCGCTTCCAGGCTTTTCACACTGCCTGCAAGACGCTGGGAAATCAGGCCCGTGCCACAGGCAAGCTCCAGCACGCACATCTGCCGGCTTAGCCTCCGTTTCATTCGCAGAGCCATCTCCTCATACAGAGAGCTGTTGCTGCCCATAAAGCCATCGTAGGAGCCAGACCAGCGGCCCCAGAATTGTTGATTCCCGTTGTCTGCTTTCATGACATGCCTCCACATTTTTCAAAGGCAGCTCTGCCTGAGCGCTTCCGCCCATAGCTCTGGGCACACAGCCGTGCCCAGTTGCGCCCGGTAGAGCGCAGTCCAGGCGGCGCAACGATCGCCGCCAAAGGTACGGTGAAACCAGGTGGAATTGTCTCTGTCATCTTCCCAACAGGGAGAATCCTCTTTTCACATATGGAGCCGTCTCAGCCGACCTCACCGTATAGCCGGTGGCGGCAATGACGGATTTCAGCTTCTCCTCATCCAGCGGATTCTCCGCAAGAATCTCCGTCTTTCCCTTGGTGTGGGAGGAAGTGACCTTCTTCACCGGAAACGCCTTGCGAATGGCGTCATTCACATGAGCCTCGCACATCCCGCATGCCATACCTTCCACTTCCAGAGTAATTTTCACCATCTTGATTCCCCCACTTTTTATTGATTATATCAGATGACCGATAGGATGACTCCCATGGAGCATAGGCGCCCAGCCAAGGCAAGTGCAGTTTGGAATTCCTGGGCGGAGCTGTATCAGGCGCGGCCTCCTGGGCGCACCGGCTGCAGCGGTTAACCGATTGCGAAGGAGCGTCTCCGATGACCTGGTTTAAAAGATATGTCATGCTGTGAACACGGAATAGAAACGTATGGTTCGGAATGCCCCCTTTTTCTGGTGGAGCTTGGGTGGCGCATATTCTCCGCAACATTTGCAACCATGAGCGGCATGAGCGTCCGCCTTCGTTGTCATGCTCTTTTAATTAGTATCTACTAACCAGGCCTCCCGCAAAAAAGTTAGCTCTTGCTAACCCTTGGCTATCATAGCGCACACCTCGGATTTTGTCAAGCCCCTTTTCTCTGATACCCAGTCAGATTTCCGCCTCACGGCGGCCGCCCTTGCCTTTGGCCAGCCCTTCCCACTACCGGGCCGACTCGGGACTTTCACCCGATAGGACGTGGGCTCACCGGGCGCACGCAGTCAAAAAATAGGCTGTCTCCAAATCAGAGACAGCCCATTTTTCCATATCACTCTTACCCCCGCTCCCACTCCTTGATCTGGCTGGCCTTTTCATATAACCGGACATAACTGTCATAGCGGCTGGTTTGAATTTCCCCGGCCTGCAGGGCCCGGGTCACAGCACAGTCCGGCTCTTTCAGATGGGCGCAGTCGTGAAACCGGCATTGGCCCAGATAGGGGGCAAAATCGGGGAATGCGTATTGCAGATTTTCCTTCAGGATGACATCCATCTGGTCTGTGTCAAAGGAGGAGAATCCCGGGGTATCCGCCACAAAGGTGTTCCCATCCAGGGCGTAAAGCTCCACATGCCGGGTGGTATGCCGTCCCCGGCCCAGCTTTTCCGAAACCTCCCCGGTCCGCAGCCCCAGGCGCGGCGCCAGGCGGTTCAAAACGCTGCTCTTTCCCACACCGGAGTTTCCTGTAAATGCAGTGAGCTTTCCTGCAAGGGCTGCCCGCAGCGCCTCCACCCCGGCGCCGGTCTCTGCGCTGGTCCGGAGCACCGGGAATCCCGCCTGCTCATAGATCCGGCCCAGGTCCTCCGCCGGGTCCAGGTCGGTTTTATTGAGGCAGAGAATCACCGGCACCTCCTGGTTTCCGGCAATGGCGGCCACCCGGTCAATGAGGAAGGGCTCCGTGACGGGATTCACATTGGCGGCAAACACCACCAACGCGTCCAAATTGGCCACCGCAGGCCGGAGAAAGTGGTTCTTGCGGGGCAAAATTTCCTCCACCATACCCCGGCTGCCGGTGCAGGAAATCTCCGCCAGGTCCCCGGTGAGGGGGGTGAGGCCCTCCTTTCGGAAATGGCCCCGTGCCCGGCAGGTCACCACCCCCGCCTCTGTCTGCACCTCATAAAACCCGCTGAGGGACTTCACAATTCGTCCAATCATCCATCCACCGTAAAGCGCAGGGTGATTCTCTCGCCGGTTGCGGCGGAGAAGTCCACCTTGAAGCTGCTTGCCAGTTTGCCATTGACGTAAACGTCAAAGTACTCCGTGCCTTTGCCTTCCAGGCTCACCGGCACCTCCGACGTACCCGGCTCTACGATGAGGGCCTCGGTGCAGGGGCTATTGCCCTTGTAAATCTGGAGCTGGTACTCCACTGTAATGTCCGAGGGCAGCGCCAAAGTCACAGTTTTAGAAACCACCTGAGGCTCCGGTTCCGTCGTGGGGGGCGTGGTGGGAGGCGCTGTGGTCTCCGCAGGTCCCTTGGAGACCTTCAGCTTCACCACCGTTCCCTCCGGCACCTCCGTGCCCTTTGCCTGATCCTGCTCGATCACCTCGTCCTTGGGCTTGTCACTCTCCACCAGGTCATAGTCATATTTCAGATTCTTTCCCGTCAGCATGGACGCCGCCGTTCTGATGTCCATACCCAGGACCTCGGGAACCGTCGTCATCACCACATCGCTGCCGGTGCTCACATAGAGGGTCACCGTCTGACCTGCCGTCAGGGTAGCGCCCTTTCCAGGCTCTGTGCGGATGATTTTCCCCTCTTCCACATCCTCGCTGGCTTCCTTCTCCACCCGAATTTCCAGATTCATACCGGGTAAATTCCGAAGATAGGCCTCTGCATTGGTCTGGGGCTGGCCGGCAAGGTCGTCCAAAGTCGCCGTCTGGGGGCCTTTGCTGATCCACAGGGTCACCGTCTGCCCCACTGTGAGGATTTCGTCCGCCTCGGGGTCGGTCCGGGTAACCCGGCCGGCGGCAATGTCACTGCTGAACTCCTCCTCCAGAGTCACAGACAGGTGCAAATCCTTCAAACCGTCTAAATACTCCCTGGCTTTCTCCTCTGTCCGGTTTACCAGGTCACCCATCTGCCCGGTCTGGGGGCCATTGCTGATTACCAGCTTCACCGTAGAGCCTTCTGCCACCTGGGTCCGGGCTACGGGGTCCTGGGAGATGACCTTCCCAGCCTCATACTCGTTGCTGTAGGTATAATCGCTGTCCACCAGACGCAGGTTGGGGTACTTTTCCGGATCGATTTCCTTAAATACCTCGCCCACGAAGTTGGGAACCTCCAGCATCGTCGTGCCGCTGCCCTTCGTAACCAGGACCACCAGAACCACCAAAGCAATCACCACTGCCACTGCGCCTACGCCAATGGCAATGAACAGGCCCTTGTTCCGCCGGGGCTGCTCCTCCTCCGCCTCCTCTGAATACCGGCGGCTCCGCTCCGGTTCCTGGTAGCGGGGACGCTCCGGCTCCCTGGCTCTGGGCTGCTCCTGCCGGGGGCCTGCCACCCGCTCCGCCGTGGAGCGAGGCGCCGGGCGGCGGGGCTGCTGGGGAGCTGAGGCTCCCGCCCCCACCGGGGCGGCTGCCCTGGCCTGCACAGGCTCGTCAAAGTAAAAGAGGGTATTGGGGTTTTTCCGAAACTCCTCCATGTCGTACAACATTTCCGTGGCGGAGCTATAACGCCGGGCGGGGTCTACCTCCATGGCGTGCATGATGATCTGCTCCAGGCCGCCGGGAATGTTGGGATTGATGGTGCTGGGCATAGGAGCGCCGCCGTTGATGTGCTTTAAGGCCACCGCCACAGGCGACTCCCCGTCATAGGGAGGCCGTCCCGTGAGCATTTCATACATCACAACACCCAGAGAATAGAGGTCCGACCGGTTATCCACCCGGCCGCCCTTGGCCTGCTCCGGAGAGATATAATGAACCGAACCCAGCGCCTCCTTGGTGAGGGTGCTCTGGGAGGACATGATCCGGGCAATGCCGAAATCCGTCACCTTGGCCGAGCCGTTTTTCAAAATCATCACATTGTGAGGCTTGATGTCCCGGTGGACAATGCCCTGATTGTGGGCATGCTCTAAGGCCTTGGCGATCTGCATGGCAAAGTGGAGAGATTCCTTCCAGTTGAGGTACCCGCCCCGCCGCTCAATATACTGCTTCAGGGTGATCCCGTCCACCAGCTCCATCACAATGTAATCCGCATCTCCATTGGTGGAAACATCGTAAACGCTTACAATATTGGGATGGTTCAGCATGGCGACAGCCTGGGACTCGGCATGGAACCGGCGACGGAATTCCTCATCCTGAGAATATTCCTCCTTCAAAATCTTAATGGCCACCAGCCGATTGAGCCGGTGACAACGGGCCCGGTACACCACAGCCATACCCCCGGTACCAATCACATCCAGGATCTCATATCGGTTATCCAGGAGGCGGCCTATGTATTTATCCATAAAAGAGAACTCCTTTCTCGCTCCTTGTCTCTTTGTAAGCTCAAATCACAATCAGGACGCTGGTCACATTGTCCGGCGCACCCCGCTCCTGGCAGATCCCCAGCAACCGCTGGCAACACAGCTGCTTGTTCACGCCGTGGACCACTTCGAAGAGAATTTCCTGGTCATCCAGCAGGTTGGACAGGCCGTCGGTACACAGCAAGAGGTAATCCCCCTTCTGCACCGGTTGATAAAAAAGGTCGCATTCCACCCCAGGCTCCGTCCCAATGGCCCGGGTAATCAGATTCTTCCCGGGATAATTCTTAGCCTGCTCCCGGGAAAGTTCCCCCCGCTGGACCATCAGCTGCACCAGGGAGTGGTCCGTCGTCAGACACCGGACTCCTTCCCGGTTCAGAAGATAGCACCGGCTGTCGCCTACATTGGCAATGACCGCCATCTGATGATCCACATAGGCCGCCACCAGAGTGGTGCCCATGCCCTCAAAGTCCTCAAACTGCCGGGACTGGTCATAGACGGTAAAATTGGCCAGACGCACCGCTTCCCGGAACATCTGCCCTGCCTGCTCCTGGCTCATCCCTGGCTTGCGGAGGCGGGTCACCTCTTGCATGAATATCTGCAAAGCCAGGGAGCTGGCCACATTACCGGATTTGGCCCCGCCCATGCCGTCACAGACGGTGCAGAGCAGGCTGTCTTCTTCAAATGTATGCACCCCATATGCATCCTGGTTCTGGACCCGGACACAGCCGGGATCTGTCAGTCCCCACGCCTGCATGGCCGGACCTCCCTTCCTTGTTTGTTTAAATTGTATCAGTTTTTCCCCGGCATTGCAATCATTTCCGCAGAAATTGACATGGAAAATTCCCCATGCACTCCCATTTTCCCTCTCCTTGCAATGTAAAACCGCGAAATTTCATATTCGCTACCGGGCAAGCACGCAGTTTCGTTAAGAAGGGAACAGGTTATGTTTTTGCCGCTCCTGCCTACCGGCCTGCCAGATCTCGCCGTTCCTCATCCGATCGCCTAGCGGCGGTCACCTTCCCCCGGGGGGAAGGCGGGGGCGTAGATTTCGCCTTAGGTTCGCGGCATTGGTCAGGTGCAGTCCCGTAGGCGGGCCAGCCGATGCAACACTGCTTATCGCCGGGGCAGGTTCGTCTCTCCTTCAAATTTTCTTCTCAGCTGACCGCAGGAGGCGTCAATGTCTCCGCCCAGGGTCCGGCGGACCGTGGCGGTGAGTCCTCCCTCTTCCAAAATGCGCTGAAACTGCTGCACTGCCTGGCGGGAGCTGGGGTGTAGGGGGCTCTCTGCCACCTCATTGAGAGGGATGAGATTCACATGGGCAGGCAATCCCTTCAACCGGCGCAGCAGCAGCCGGGCACAGTCCGGTGAGTCGTTCACTCCGTCGATCATGGCATATTCAAAGGAAATCCGGCGGCCCGTAGCCTCATAGTAGTCCCGGCAGGCCTCCAGCAGCACCTCCACGGGATAGGCCCGGTTCACCGGCATAATGGTATTCCGGATCTCATCCGACGGGGCATGGAGGGAAACCGACAGGGTAAGCTGCAGCTTTTTCTCTGCCAGCAGCCGGATCTTGGGGACCAGGCCGCAGGTGGACAGGCTGATGTGGCGCATTCCAATGTTCAGCCCCTGAGGGCTGTTTACCAGCTCCAAAAAGCGGAGCACCGTGTCAAAGTTATCTAGCGGCTCCCCGATGCCCATGAGCACAATATGGGAAATGGGCAGTCCGGAGTCCAGCTGGGTAAAGAGCACCTGATCCAGCATCTCCGAGGGCCGCAGGCGGCGCACCAGTCCCCCCAGGGTGGAGGCGCAAAAGGCGCAGCCCATGGGGCAGCCCACCTCCGAGGAGATGCAGACGCTGTTTCCGTAGTGGTAGCGCATGAGGACCGTCTCCACACAGTTGCCGTCAGACAGCCGCCACAGATACTTAACCGTCCCATCCTTCCGGGACTCCTGCTTCCGGACCACCTGGGGCACGGTGATTTCATACCGCTCCTCCAGCTGCCGCCGTAAATCCTTGGACAGGTTGGTCATCTCCTGGAAGGACCTCGCCCCCCGGTGCAGCCAGGTATAAATCTGTCCGGCCCGGAAGGCGGGCTGACCCAGGGACACCATGGCCCCCTGAAGTTCCGGCAAAGTCATGGATTTGATGTCTTCTCTCATGGCCGCCTCCCCATTTTGCAGATAAAAAATCCATCTGTTTCAAATTTCCCCGGCAGCAGTGTCACCATTGCCGTATCACCCTCCCCCATATCCCCAGGCAGCTCCAAGGGAATGGGAAAAAAGTCAGGGTTCTGCTCCAAAAAGGCCCGAACTACCTGCTGGTTTTCCCGGCGCAAAATGGTGCAGGTGGAGTAGAGAAGCACACCGCCGGGCTTCACATACTGGGCTTGCCTGCAGAGAATCTCCATCTGCAGCCGGGGGAGCTTCTCCGTCTGGGTCAGATCCTTGTATCGGATGTCCGGCTTCTTCCGGATGATCCCCAGGCCGCTGCAGGGCACATCCACCAGGACCCGATCCATGGCGCCCTCCCACTCCGGAACCGGCTCCCGGGCGTCCTGGAGCCGGGTGTGTATGCAGGGAAGGCCCATCCGGGCCGCTCCCTTTTCCATAAGGGCCAGCTTATGCTCGTGGATGTCGCAGGCAATGAGATTTCCCTGCCCTGCCATATCGATGGCCGCAGCGAAGCTCTTGCCCCCTGGAGCAGCGCAGCTGTCCAGGACCTGCATCCCCGGCTTCACCCCGGCGCACTGGACTGCCAGCCGGGAAGCGGCGTCCTGGACATAGCACAGGCCCTTTTGGTAAATCTCTAACCGCTCCAGGTTACCGGCGCCGGCAATCAGAAAGCAGCGCTCCAGCCAGGGATGGGGCGTACAGCTGCCCCCGGCCGCCTGAATGGCTGCCGGGATTTGAGACCAGTCCCCCGCCAGAGGGTTCCCCTGCAGCACCGTCTCCGGCGCCTGGTTGTCCGCAGCCAGCACCCCCTCCAGCTCCTCCGGTCCCATTTCTCCGGCCAGCAGCTCCACCAGGGGCTGAGGATGGCTGTACCGGGTGGCCAGATCCCGGGGTTCGGCCAGCTCTCCCCTGCGGCGAATCGCTCCCCGCAGGACGCCATTCACCAGGCCCGCAGCCCTGGGATTGGCATATTGTTTGCCCTGCTCCACCGCCTCATGGACGGCGGCGGAGTCGGGGATTTTATCCATATAGAAAATCTGATACAGGCCCAGGCGCAGAATGTCCAGCACCACCGGCTGCAAATCCCGGAGCCTGCCCCGGACCAGCTGGCTCAGGTAAAAATCCAGAAGCATCCGGTTCTGGAGCACGCCGTAGCACAGCCGGGTTGCCAGAGCCGCGTCCCGCCGGTCCAGCCGGTCTCGCTGGGCGTATTCCTTCAGCACCCCGTCGGACCAGGCGCCCTGCTTCCGGCAGGCAATGAGCGCCCCTAAGGCCGTCTGTCTTGCAGCCATGGCGCCTCCTTACAGGGGAAGGGGATGGCCCCGGAAGTAGTCCGGCGCGGCCATACGTTTTCCCCCGTCCGCCTGGAGCACCCGGATCTCCAGGACACCCCCTTGGCCGCAGGCCATCTCCAGGCCGGTCCTCGTCACGGCCAGGGGCGTTCCCGGTGGGCACTCCGTGGTCTTTGGCAATGGCGCCGCCTCATAGACCCGGAACCGTTTCCCCGCCAACTCCATGGTGGCCACAGGCCAGGGATCCAGGCCCCGGATGTGATTCCAGATCTCCCGGGGGCTCCTGGTCCAGTCGATGGGGCACATGTCCTTGGTGAGCATAGGCGCAAAGGTGACCTTGGACGGATCCTGGGGCGTGGCCGCCACGGGTCCCTGCTCCAAACGTTTCAGCGTCTCCGCCAGCAGGTCCGCCCCCAGCACCGCCAGCCGATCCAGAAGGCTCTGGGCATTTTCATTGGGGTCAACAGGAGTCTTCCGGGTGGCGATCATGTCCCCGGCATCCATCTCCGCTGCCATAAACATCGCTGTGACTCCCGTCTCTTCCAGTCCCCGGAGCACCGCCCACTGCACAGGGCCGGAGCCCCGCAGGGCGGGCAGCAGGCTGGCGTGGATGTTGATGCAGCCCCTGGGAGGAATATCCAGCACCACTTGAGGCAAAATCCGGCCATAGGCCACCACGGCAATCACATCCGGCTTCAAAGCCCGCAGCTCCTCCACCGCAGCCGCTTCCCGGAAGCCCGCCGGCTGATAAACCGGGATCTCATGGGCCAGCGCCACCCGCTTCACCGGAGATTGGGTCAGCTTCATCCCCCGGTTTTGGGGGGTGTCCGGCTTGGTATATACCGCCACCACATTCATGTGCTCTGTCAAAAGCTTCTCCAGGCAGGCGGCGGCAATGTCCGGCGTGCCCATAAATACAATGCGCATAGGCTCCCTCCCTACATCTGCTCCATTTCCTCTTCCGTCAGGAAGCGGGAAATCTTCTCCGTGTATAGATGGCCCTCCAGATGATCCAGCTCGTGGCAGAAGCAGCGGGCGGTCAACTCCTCTCCCTCCACCTCAAACCAGTTGCCAAACCGGTCCTGGGCCCGAAGCTTTACCCAGTTGGGCCGTTTCACCAGCCCCCATTTGCCAGGTACGCTGAGGCAGCCCTCGGGGCCGTCCTGTTCGCCAGACTGCTCCAGGATTTCCGGATTTACCAGCTCCAGCATCTCCTCACCGGTGTCCACCACCACAACCCGCCGCAAAATACCCACCTGGGGGGCAGACAGGCCCGCGCCGTTTGCTTCCTCCAGGGTGTCGCGCATATCGTCCAGCAGCTGGTGAAGCCGGCTGTTAAATTCCGTCACAGGGCGGCACTTTTTGTGGAGCACCGGTTCCTTTTCTGTCATAATCTTTCTCAATGCCATGGCTATATCCTCACTTTTTAATCATATCCGTTGATATCTGCAAACGCTGAGATGCCCCGATTGGCCCGGTCCTGGGCAAACTGCCGGAGCAAATAGGCCAAAAGCCGGTGCACTTCCCGGCTTCTGGGGGTTCGGAGCGTCAGCCGGTAGCGGTAATGGTAGTTGATTTTGGCCACCGCCGCAGGCGCAGGCCCCAAAACCTGGCAGGCCAGGCCCCGGTATGGGTCTGCTTCCAGGCAGCCCAAAAGGCTGTCCCGAAACAGAGCCGCCCCCCGGAGCACCTGTCCCTCCTCCGGGCCGGAAAAGGTAATGGTGTATAAATCCCGGTAGGGAGGACAACCCTTGGCCTCCCGCAGACCTGCCTCCAGCTCGTAAAACCCGCCGTAATCCTGTTGGGACGCCAGGACGATGACCCGGTGCTCCGGGGTCATGGTCTGGATCAGCGCCCGGCCCGGCCTTTGGCCCCGGCCTGCCCGTCCCACCACCTGGGTGAGCATATTGAAGGTGGTCTCCGCCGCCCGGTAGCTGTCCACATACAGGGACATGTCCGCATCCAGGACCCCCACCAGGGTCACCCGCTCCAGGTTCAGCCCCTTGGCCACCATTTGGGTACCCAAAAGCACCGGCAAACGTTCCCGCTGGAACCGCTCCAGAATCTTCTCGTGGGTGTTGACCGCATTCACCGTATCCGCATCCATCCGGGCCACCTGGATACCGGGGAAGCGGGCCTCCAACTCCGCCTGAACCTTTTGGGTCCCGGCCCCCACCTGCTTCAGAGGACCGCCGCACTGGGGGCAGCGTTGGGGAACCGGCTGGGAAAAGCCGCAATAGTGGCACATCAGCCGGTGATTGGCGCTGTGGTAGGTGAGGTGCACGCTGCACCGGGGGCATTCCGGCACCTGGCCGCAGCTCACACACTGGAGCATCCGGCTGGCGCCCCGGCGGTTCAGGAAGAGGATGGTCTGCTCTCCCCGGGCCATGGTCTCCTCCATAGCCTGAAGCAGGGGACGGCTGATCACGGAGTCGTTGCCTGCCCGGATCTCCTCCTTCATGTCCACCAGCCGGACCTGGGGAAGGGCCATGCCGTTGAACCGGCCTGCCAGGCGGCAAAGGGTGTACACCCCCGTTCTGGCCCGGTACATGGTCTCCACGGAAGGCGTGGCGGAACCCAGAAGCACCAGCGCCTTCTCCCGGTTCCCCCGAAAGATGGCCACCTCCCTGGCGCAATACCGTGGGGTGTTCTCTGATTTGTAGGAGTGCTCCTGCTCCTCATCCAAAATAATGATACCCAAATTCCGGCAGGGTGCAAACACGGCAGAGCGGGTACCTACCACCACCTTGGCCTGGCCGCTCCGAACCCGCTTCCACTGGTCATACCGCTCTCCTGGTGGGAGGCTGCTGTGAAGCACTGCCACCTCCCTGCCAAAATGGGCTGCCAAAAGGCTGAGGAGCTGGGGGGTCAGGGCAATTTCCGGCACCAGCAGCAGGGCCCCCTTTTCCAGCTCCAGGCACCGGGCAATGAGCTTCAGATACACCGCCGTCTTTCCGCTGCCTGTGACGCCATGCAGCAGCGCCACCCCTGGCCGGTCCCCCTCCAGCTTCCCCGCCAGGACGTCATAGGCCGCCGTCTCACCCGGTCCATCAAATCGCCCAGCCGCCGCGCCTCCGCCTTTCCCGCTTCCGTCAGGCCGATCACGTTGGCCCGCCGGTTGTCCTCGTTGACCCGCCGCGCCACATAGCCCAGCTTCTCCAGCCGCCGCACCGTGGCTGCAGTGGCCCCCGTGTAATAGCAAAGCTCCTTCACGGTGCACGAGCCCACCGTGCACAGCAGCTCCAGAACGGACGCCTGGAGGGGGGCGGACTTGGCCTTCCGACGGGCATAATCCATGGCTTCCTCTGCACAAGCGGAGAGAACCGCAATGCGCTCGGTCTTGTCTCCGGCTCTGCGCAGGAAGTCGCTCTGAGAAGTCAGCCATTTTTTATTTAGAAGGTATCGAAGGGCCGCCTGCAGAGCTTCCTCTTCCGGAAAGGCCTTTCGCACAGCGCGATAGGTCGCCTCACCCCCCAGGTCCTCCAAAAAAGCAAGCACCGCCTTGGCATCCTTCTGCCGGATGGTCTTCCCCTCCCAGGGTCTGCCGCTTACCAGGGTAAAGGTATCCTGAACCTGGTACCACAGGCCCACAGGAAGGACCGCCCGAATGGCCTCATAAAAGGTGCAGAAATACCGCTCCCGTACAAAAGCAGCCAGGCGGAGCATGGCGTCGTCCAGCACCGGCTCCGGGTCCAGCGCACGGTCCACGCATTTCAGCTCCGCCTCGTTTCCCTCTTCCAGGGACAGTACCACGCCCTCCACGTTTCGGTTGCCCCGGCCAAAGGGCACCATCACCCGCACCCCCGGCAGAAGAGTCATCCCCGGCGGCACTGCATAGCTATAGGGCTTGTCAATGGCGTAAACCGCCGCAGAAACAGCAATCTTTGCAATCAAAGATAGCACCTCCCCCTTTGGAACACCCCATTTCTGGGGGCAATCCTGCCGCCATGGGCGGACCCCATGTCCGCCCGGACAGGTGCAAATGGGGTTACTTGGTATACTCGTCCTTCAGGTTGGCAGTCAGCTCGCCATTGGCCACCTCGCGAATGGCCAAAGTGACGGGCTTATCCTCCAGGGCAACGCCGCTGGACTCGGCCTCAATGGCAATCTGCCGGGCCCGGCGGGCCACTACGTTCACCAGAAGGTAGCGGCTGGGAATGTGCTTCAAAAGCTCAGACATGGGGGGATACAGCATGGGAAAGGACCTCCTTCAAAATTTCCACTTCACTTTGGTTTTCATAACGGCAGGCTGCG
>OHAT01001567.1_pt1 | contig 19557 bp, 20 predicted proteins | sample 1577141 | NCBI WGS metagenome assembly OHAT01 (sample SAMEA3541578, study PRJEB24748) | human gut metagenome | biome: human gut; feature: human-associated habitat; material: faeces | place: China | collected 2012 | reverse complement strand
TGGCAAAAGTATAGTTCGGTCTTATCAAGACAGTATTGGAAGGAAAAAACATTTTACTCAGATGGTTATTTTGCTCGCAGCATTGGAGAAGTGTCATCAGCAGCTATACAAAAATATATTGAAAGTCAGGGATAATAGATAACGATTTACGAGGCTCCTCCCACCGCCTATTGGCAGTGGGTTTCCGCCTATGACAAACGAAAGGATTTATTTATGAATTCCTTCTTTGATATCTTGAAAAAAATGACCTTTATCTAACTGTTGATCAATTGCCTAAATAGCTTCATCTAGCTGCTTTGTAGAAAGATGAGTACTTTTCAGTTTAGTTGATGTGATTGTGAGATTAGGTACTTGTTGCAGGCAGGTATTACAAAGATATACTTCTCCAAAGCTATTTCTGTCTGGAATAGTAGTAAAAACCTGTCCACAACGACTACATTTCATTTGTTTCTCCATATGATTTTACCTTTCACTTTATTAACATAAATATAGTATATATTATTTTTACTGAACTAAAAAGCAAACAAGATAAAATGGTCTAAACAATAGACTATTCTCTTTGCCTATATCTTTTTGTGAAATCAAATATGATTTATTCACAATGTTGGAATACTTCTTACAGAACTCATTGATTGATTCATGTTTTCCAATACCTGAAGATTTCACCTCAAATACATTGATTTTACTTCCATCTGATACTAGAAAATCAACCTCATAATAATGTGTACTTCCTTTTTTGTTCCAAGTATGATAATACAATTCTCTTCCTGATGCAGCAATCATCTGAGCCATTAGATTTTCATACAAATAGCCAAGATTAATAGGTAACTTATCAGATAATAGTTTTGCATATATTTCATTTTCTGTTGCTGGGCGATCAATAAACATAAGTGTGACAAACAAACCAGTATCCGCAATATAGAGCTTATAACTATCAAAATCTTTTGTATCTGCCAAGCTTACTTTTGGATCAGTTGTATTAAAACATGGTAGCACTGTCTTTGAATCAATCAATTCATACAACAATTCTTCACTTCTTACATTATTCTTCTTACCTATCGCAGTTGTTATGCGATATTTTTTTGTATCTTTTGCAAGCTGAGCAGGAATTGAATGATACATAGCTGATAATCTACCTGATGCATCAATCTTCTTAAAATCTTCTTCATACAGATTAATGATCTGTCTTTTGACCATATCTATTTCTGAAAAGTTTTTACCATCTACATAGGCTTCTACAGCTTGTGGCATTCCTCCAACAGCCATATATATTCTCAAATCTCTCATTAACTTACGATTTGTAGCCTGACCAATGGCTTTACCCATATTATATATATCTTTCAACAATCCATAATTACTACCTATGGCAGTACAGAACTCTTCATAGTCCATTGGGTAAATCTGAATCTTCATTTCCTCAGAAGGAATAAGAATATCCTTTACATTCTTCTTAATTGATATCAAAGATCCTGTTTCTAGATAACTATATCTACCATCTGCAACAAGATGCTTAATTGCTTGTCTTGCTTTAGGGAATAACTGTACTTCATCAAATATAATAAGAGACTCATGTTCATATAATGTTATTCCTGTTTCAGCCTGCAATCTTAGAAAAAATATATTTAGATTACCTATATCATCAAAACATTCAAGAATATTATTTGTTGTTTTTGAAAAGTCTATCAAAATATATGACTTATACTCATTCTTCGCAAAATTTTCCGCAATAGTTGACTTACCAACACGTCTTGCCCCCTCTAATAGAACTGCATATCGCCCTGAATAGTTATGCTTCCATTCAAGTAGCTTATCATACGCTTTTCTCTTAAAAAACATAGAATACCTCCTCACTTTTTAAATATATATAACTTTCTTCAATCTTATTATCTGTCAAAATATGACTTTCTTCAATCTTTTATTCGCCAAAAATGTGACTTTCTTCAATCTTTTTTTAGCCTAAAATGGTACTTTCTTCAAAGTAACGGTAATTATATTATATATAATTATGCATAAAAAAAGGGGATAGCCTTAGCTATCTCCTCATGACTATTCTTCATCAAATAAAATTAGATCATCAAATGTCTGTCTTCTTACAACGACTCTTGATTCACCTTCATAAGTGAATACTACAGCTGGTTTAGGTAACTGGTTGTAATTGGAAGACATAGAGTAGTTATATGCACCTGTAGAGAATACTGCAAAAATATCTCCTGGCATAATATTAGCTGTAACTGGTAAATCCTTAGTAATCATATCAGCACTTTCACAGATCTTACCTACAACTGTTACAGTCTTAGTCTTTGTTTCTCCTGCTTTATTTGCGACAATACCATCATATTTCGCATCATATAAAGGTGTACGGATATTATCAGACATACCACCATCAATAGAAACATAAGTACGTACATCAGGGATTTCTTTAATACATCCTACTGTATATAGTGTAATACCTGCATTACCTACAACATAACGTCCTGGTTCAATCATAACAGCTGGACGTTCCCATCCATGACTATCATATTCATTATAAATAACCTTCATGATTTCTGATGTAATAGATTCAAAATCAAGTGGTTCATCCTGTTTAGTATAAGCAATACCATAACCACCACCGGCATTGATCTTACTTGTTACAACACCAAATGTATTATAAATTTCATTTACGAACTTCATAAACTGAAGCATTGCATTCACATAAGCAAATAAATCAAATACCTGAGAACCGATATGACAATGAATTCCTTCATATTCGATATTATCAGACTCTAAGATTCGCTGAATAGCTTTTAAATAGATACCATAATGAGAACTAAAGCCAAACTTAGTATCCTTATGACCAGTCATAATATAGTTATGACCACCGGCTTTAATACCAGGGACAATTCTTAAAGTTGCCTTTACTTTCTTACCTAGCTTCCCTGCAATCTTTTCACAGTTTTCAATTTCATAAAAGTTATCTACTACGAAATGAGTCACATCATGACTTAATGCATATTCAATTTCTGAAGGAAGCTTATTGTTTCCATGGAAGTAGATCTTATCTGGATCAAATCCAGCACGTAATGCGATACTGATTTCTCCTGCAGATACGCAGTCAATTCCAATACCATATTCACTTGCAAGCTTATAGATAGCAAGACAGCTAAAAGACTTAGAAGCAAATAATGGAAGTGCCTTTTCATACTTATCCATGAACTTTGTCTTTAATTCATTCATCTGATGTCTAATATGACCTTCACTCATAACATAAAGTGGTGTGCCATACTGCTTTGCAAGATCAGATGCTTTAATACCATCTATATATAAATCATTGCCTTTTATATCAGCAAACTGTGTCTGTAATACCATACCATTCCCCTTAATATAATGTTTTTAAATCAAATAAACCTTTGTCTTTATTCATTAATGCCTTTAATGCAGCAACAGCACCATTCGCAAATACTTCTTTAGAAAGAGCTGTATGCTTTACTTCTACGATTTCATCCTGTCCAGCAAACATGACTGTATGTTCACCAAAGATTGTCCCACCTCTTATAGATGAAATACCTACTTCATTTCTTTCTCTCTTACGATGAATAGAATGACGATCATAAGTAGGTTCTAATGAATCATCTAAAGCATTATTAATACCATCATATAACATCACTGCAGTACCTGATGGTGAATCAATTTTCTGATTATGATGTTTTTCCATGATTTCAATATCAAAATGATGTTCAAAGAATTCTTTCGCAAATTCACTCACCATCTTATTCATCATAGCCACACCATAAGAAGTGTTATAAGACTGGAAGAGGGCAATCTCATGAGATGCTTCTTCAATCTTCTTTAAGTCTTCTGCACTAAAGCCAGTAGTAGCGAATACAACTTTACACTTATTCTTTAATGCATAAGATAGAATACTATCTAGATTGGCAGGATGTGAGAAATCAATAATGGCATCAATATCATCCTGTACTTCATCTAATGACTTATATGCAGGTACTTCTGGCTGTACATCAAACACAGGAGATACAACACCCGCTAATTCTAAATCTGCATCATTCATCACTGCATGGGCTACTTTCTTACCCATTAAACCATAACCATATACTAATACTTTCATCTTAATAACCCTTGCTTTCAAATTCTTTCATTGCATCAAATAATAACTTCTTATTTTCTTCTGTAGTTGGAATAAGAGGCTGACGAAGCATATCACTTTCAATAACACCCATATGCTTTAAAGCAGCCTTAGGCATGATTGGATTAACATCAATAAATAAATATTTAGAAACATCATTTAAATCATAAGCCATCTTTCTAGCAAGCTCTAGATCACCCTTTAATGCAGCCTGGGCAAACATTTCTGTTTCTCTTGGATAAAGGTTAGATAATACTGAAATAACACCTTTTCCTCCTGCTGCGATAAATGGAAGAATATTATCATCACATCCAGAATATAAATCAAAGTCCATATCCTTAGTACGTGTTAATACTTCCATTGCATACGCAATATCATCTGTTGCATCTTTCATAGCGACAATATTAGGAACCTTTGCAAGTTCTACTACTGTATCTACACTGATCTTCATACCAGTTCTACCTGGTACATTATACATAATAAGTGGTAAATCACTTGCCGCAGCAACAGCCTTATAATGTTCAATTAAACCTCTCTGAGAAGTCTTATTGTAGTAAGGTGTTACAACTAAGTTTGCATCAGCACCTGCTTCAGCATTGAACTTAGCCTTTCTAATAGCCTGTGCAGTATAGTTAGAACCTGCACCTACAATAACCTTTACACCTGTACCCTTAGCCATTTCTACTGTAATCTTAGTAAGTTCAAATTCATCTTCAATATCAATAGTTGCAGGTTCACCAGTAGTTCCGTTGACAAGTAATGCTTTTACACCACCATCAATCATTCTCTGTACCTGTCTCTTATAACCTTCATAATCAATACTTCCATCTTCAAACATTGGTAATACCAATGCAACACCTGTACCTTCAAAAATTGGTTCCATTTTATGCTAATTCCTCCTGAATCTTTTCTAACGCTTTCTTTAAATATTTCTTTTCTATAACATATGAAATAGATACTTCACTTGTTGTCACCTGAGCAAATGGGATTTGGTTATCACCTAGAACTTTGAATAACTTACTTGCAAAACCGACTTCATTTTCCATATGACCTTCTACAACAAGCTTACCTACATTCTTAGATGCAAATACACCAATACGTGGGTGATTCTTCTTAACTTCTTCAATAGCCTTGTTTAAAGCACTCTGTGCTTTTGCATCACATGTGAAATCAATACGCATTTCATCTTCTAGCATGACTGATGAGATCATATCGATGTTCACACCTTCACGACTAATTGTTTCAAACACATCAGCCACAAAGAGAGGATTCTTTTCAACATTCATTAACTTCACTTGAATAATGTCTTCTTCAATCTCTAATCTTGTAATCACACTGTTCATCTTCATCATCTCCATTTTTTTTATAAAAAAATATTGCAATGGGGCCATTGCAATATAATTAGTAGTCTTCATTATATTCAATAGCGCACCACAAATATTTTGTGACAGTGAATAAGATCTTCTCTTATCCCCCAGATAACAGTTCATATACAGTTCCCTGTCTCTTCGGCATTTGCTCCCCCTTCATTATCTGGCTGTATCCATTAATAACGAATTCTTAACGCATGCACCTCTATTTGCCAACATAATAACATATTATCAATCATAAAAAAAGTGATTTTCTTCTAAATAGTGCATATATTCTTTGATCCAGGGACTATCTACCGCATATCGCTGAAGCATTAATACAACTTCCTGTCCTTGATACATGAAGCGCATCTCTGATTCAGCTCCTTTCTTTTTCACTTTAAAATCTGTCACAAAACGATAATCAAAGAAGTAAACACCATCTAGAAACTTCAGATTATCATATTGCATAAAGGTAATACCGTCACGTTCAAAGCTTAATACATAGAATTCTGTTTTCTTGCTGACTATATGGCCTAACCACATAGTAAGAGCTGTTTTCTTCCAGTTCACCTGATACTTCGTATGCGCAAAGGCAACATTATTATGAAACGATATACCAGATAAACGTATATAATTCTCTAACAGCTTTTCTCTATTATTCATGGATTTCTAAAGGCAATTGATCAGGATCTTTAAAAAATGTCATTTTCTTGCCTGTAAATGTGTCAAAACGAATTGGTTCTGTTTCTATTCCTAATGCATTTAATTCTTTGACTGTTTCTTCTACATCTTCTACCTTGAAAGCCAGATGTCTAAGTCCTGCTGTTTCAGGGAAAGGATGTAGTGGGGCATCTGGTTTAATAAATATTTCTAACTCCATATCTCCAAGTTGAAGATCTAACTTTATATCCTGTTTATCCTCTCTCTTATTTTCTCTAATAATATTAAAGCCTAATTTATTGACATAAAAGTCAATTGTTTGATCATAATCTTTTGTAATGATCGCAATATGATGTACTGTGTTTAATCTCATACGAACACCTCCTGTTACTATTATATCATTGACATCGTGAACTACCTCGATTTAATACTCCGTATTTGAAGTCAAGGCTTCTAGGATGCTTACGCATCCGTTTAAGAAGATTGATATTTAAGTCTCCACCTATTGCTAGGCAATCCTTATTCTTATAGGCGTGTCCACTTCGCCTCTACTGTATAGGATGTTCACATCCACAACGCTACTTTTACGCATGATATTTAATGCACCATTCACATCTGCCTGTTTTTAGATAAATGGAAACATAGTACATTACTTTCTATTCTTCTAGGTACAATGACTTATATGTTTCTAATCCAAACTGTGTTCTAGTCTTTTCATTACTTCCAATGGGAGATTATTCACGAGTACTGTGTTACCATCATAATAGTTGATGTAATCTGGTCCTAATGTAAATATACGTTCAAAAGGAATCGTACCCAATGATCTTTCTTCTGTTGTAGAATAAAGAGCTATTTCATAATAATCACATTCTAGCTTTTCACCTGTTTCAGGATTCTGATACCCTACAGGTACCCATGGTTTATTAGGGAGTAAAGTAGGGCAGTCTTCAGTTAATGCATAGATGCCTTTAATACCCTGATCTGTCTTAAAGAATTGTGGTTTTGCATAATAATAGTCATGACTTTGAAGTTCATGCATCCATGAAGAGAATAGATGTGGATTAAGAATAAACTGTTCTGCTTCATCCTTACCAATCACTAATGGCCACATAGTACTCATTAAAGTAAGAGAATCTGTTTCACCATTCACAATCTTTTCTGATACTTCTTTAATAATGCGATGATTGAAGGCAATAAGATCATCTTCCTGTGATAAGTAGTCATCTATATCTTCTTCTATACCATCAATAGTAACACTGCATTTCCAGTAACTAGTAATTCTTCTTAAGCAGTTAAAGAAAGAACGCATTTCATCTGTAGTAGTAGGATTGAGTAAACGTAGGTTTAATTCATTCTTTTCATCTTCATCCCACGAAATATGAAAACCTCTACCAATAGAATTTGGATTATAGAAAATCATATTACCTTCCTGGTCATCACCCACCATTCTCATACCATCATTGATTCCAAAAGCCAATTCATCACCGACTATGACATCTAATGGAATAGTCTTTTTAAATAATCCCTTCTGTTTAATACATACATCAATAGACATCTTTCTATCCTCCTATGCATCTCATGAAGTCTTCTTCTGAGATAATCAAAATCTTTTCATCCTTCTCTCTTAAGTCTAAACCTTTTCTAATCTTAGTACCATACTGACCATACTTCCATGTTTTACTTTTTTCTCCACCGACAATTAAATAATCAGTAGCACGTGTAGGGGCACTTAATACAGTACCTCCATGATTATAAATATAGTGAACTACATCACTTCTTCTCATAGAAATAAATAAACCAGTGACCACAAACTTACCTGTCAAATCTATATCAAATATTTCATCAAAAGCGAAAGGGTAATTATTCATAACTATTCCTCAAAAAAAGATATACAATATATGTAGGAGGTTTATCAAAATGGTTAAAGTCCTAAACATCGCATTATATATCATATTCATTCTTATACCAGCATTGTATTTTATATGGCTATTAAAACATGAACACCTGATTTTTAAAACATTTGTGGTTGTCATGGCTATTCTTTCTACAATCGGTATATTACTTAAATTTAACTTTAAACCATATAATCATATCTTTACCATGTTCATACTAGTGTGTCAATTTCTCACTATGTATATTTATATTCTTTTTATATGTGTTTATCTGTATCGTTTCTCCTTTAAATTTGTAAAACGAAGACCATATCGTTTTGGGAATATCGTAGCAACCATGATTGCAATCACCCTTACAATTTCTGGTTTCCATTCTCATTATAATAAGAAAGAAGTCATCTATCATGTCACTGTTCCTAAGACATCTTCAGTATCTAAGTTAAAAATCTGTTTAGTCAGTGATCTACATTTGAGTTCTGGTACTTATATGAGACAGGTAAGAAAACTTGTAAAAACAGTGAATGATAAACATTATGATCTTGTATGTTTTGCAGGAGATGTATTTGATGAAAATACACCCGATGCATTAATGAATCGTTCTTTACAGGAATTCAAGAATATGAAGAGTACTTATGGAACATACTGGATATCTGGTAATCATGAATATTATGGTAAACATACAGACTTTACTGTCTTTGAGAAATACAACATACACTTTCTAAAGAACACCTATGAAACTGTAGACAATACTTTTAATATTGTCGGCTTTACAGATAAGACATCTCGAGATCACTATGATATCAATCAAGTCATTAATGGTATGAATACTTCTTTACCTACTATTACACTAGACCATAATCCTGAAAGATTTGATCAGCATACATATTTCACTGATCTTCAATTATCTGGTCATACACATAATGGACAGATTTTCCCAGGTAATATTATTCTTCATTATTACTATCAGAATTCATATGGTTTATCCCATTATAAGAACCATTATCTTCTTGTATCTGGCGGATATGGCTCATGGGGATTTCCATTTAGACTTGGTACACAATGCGAATATGATACTATTTATCTCACCATGAGAAAATAGTTTTATAAGAAATACAACTTTTTGTACAAAACATGTAAACGGATTCATAAATTCGCGAAAATTAACCTCTTTTGGTGTACAAATCTAAAAATAAGCATAGACAAACCGCTTTCTTTCCTATATGATAAGGGCACAAAGAGGTAGTAAAAAAATGGTCATAGAATTAGAAGAAAAATTTAAATTACGCAAAGCAGAAATCTTTGCGACAATCAAGAAGTATGTGACTGAAGCAAACATGAATATCTCAGATACAGTAATAGACAACTTATCTATTCATCTTGCTTTATCAATTACAAGAGAATTATCTGGATCTTATATCGAAATGAGTTCATCTCAGATTGAACAATTAAAACAAGCCAACACTTATCAGATTTCACAGTTAATCATTTATGATTTATCTAAGAAATATGATGTAAGAATTTCTGAAGATGATATTTGTTATTGTGCGATGTATTTATCAAACATGACATTATTAGATTTAGACTTCTTTAGTGAATGCGATATTATTGATCAGGAAACTGAAAGCATTACTTTAGAAGCCGTACAGGAAATCAATAACCGTTTAGGATTAAATTTAAAGAAGAATGATGATTTCTATCAGGGATTATCAATGCATTTCTATCCTGCAATTCAGCGTTTAAAGAATGATGAACAGCTACAAGATAATGTATTAGCTGACAAGATTAAAACTGAAAATGAAACAGAATATAAATGTGCAATGATTTTAAATGATGTGGTAAAAGAACATTATCATAAATCATTTAATAACGATGAATTGGCTTATATAGCATTACATTTCGGTACAGCATTAAGATAACATCAAAGGGAACCATATCAATAGTAGATGGACCTAGGAGATAGTGAAAGCTATCTCCTTTCTTTTTATGTAAATCCTCTTTCTCACACTATGAAAGGTATTTTAAATTTAGTAGTATCTGTCGTGGCTGGTGTTTTAGTTTATTACATATGCAAATGGTTGGATAAAAGATTTAAACGATAACCAGCCTAGTAATAAGTACACTCTAAAGAACTAGAAAAGGTAAAGAGTACCATTCCTTACCTTTTCGCTTTGCTGTTAATTGCATTCCAATTTGCAATCAAATAATAGCATCTAGTATTTTAATATGCAAGTTGATTTCAATATTCAATTTGTTGCATATTTCTAACATTTTATCTAATAGATTCAATTATCACAAGATTCCTTTTGATTTCTAGTTTTATCTAAAGAAATAGCATTCGATATTTTTTTTCACAAATGATTTTTTCAATTTCATTATTTGGAATTGTAATTGGATACCACCCATAATACTGAGTTAAGTATTTTAAAGTTCCTCGAACCTTTCTATATTCTGGATATGATTTTTTATTAGTATATCCGTTCATTTCATATTGAATCCATTAGTCAAAATCAGACAGTTATAATTTTACAGCAATCAAATGTGCCTTTCGTAATACATTAACAATATCACAATTTGGTGAAAGAATTTCTTTTTGTAAGTCTAAAACAATGCTTGCCATATTATTCGCTATCCTTTTCAACTTTATAAGAATCTTTGTCTTCTGCAACCATAAGAGTAGGGTGGTTATGCACCACATTAGTATAATGAACATTATCCGATTCTTCTGCGGTAAATGAACCACCAACACCAAAGAACTTCTCAAAGAATAACTTTAATTTATCAATAACACACTGTTTCTTAATAGTTCTTTTACTACTACCAAAACGAGATACAGGAGGTATAAGCTTATCGATATCCGTGCCTGTTGTTTTGATTTCTCCATCACGGAATGCATTTTCAATAAACTTTCTTGTTTCTGGTTCTTTCAATTTCTCTTCAACAATAATTTTAGAAAGTTCCTCTTCACGCTTTTTAGCAATATATTCATGCCACTCAGACATAATATCATCAACATCATTAATACCAGATATAAATGTCTCAATAAGAGCTTTCTTACTACGTAATTCAGGACTTGAATCAATTGCTTTACTAATTGTAATAAGTACTTCCTTATCTTCACAATGACTATCATGATATTTCTTTACGAGCATCAAAATATAATCGATATTAATTTCTATCTGTTTAATAAGTTCTATCTCAAAAACAATATCATCAATAATATCTGTACTCTCGCCTCGTTTACGTTTATTATTCCATTCATCACGTAAATCTTGATATCTACCAAGATAATCCTGTAAATCACGCTCAGTAAGAATTTCGTTACCTGCAAATTCGTCAAATGCTGAAAGAAGGTTTCTCATACGAAGAATAGCACCAAATAGATTAATAAAATCTTTTTGATTCTGTTCACCTGTAATTCTTGGCTCATCAAGTGGAAATCTTGACATCAACTGCTCAATCATTTCCACATAGCCTTGATGTCTTTTACCTTCCTCATCCTCATAGCCATAATAGTAATCTTTAAATCCCTTCATTAATACAATACCACCTGCATCTTTATCACCAAATAATGAAATTGCAGTATCAACACGTTTTTGAAGATTTCTAAAACATACAATATTTCCAAACGTTTTAATAGAATTTAGAATTCTATTTGTTCTTGAGAATGCTTGAATTAAGCCATGCATCTTTAAATTCTTATCAACCCATAAAGTATTTAATGTAGTAGCATCAAATCCTGTAAGGAACATATTTACAACTATTAGTAGATCAAGTTCTTTATTCTTCATTCTAAGAGAGACATCTTTATAATAGTTCTGGAACTTATCACCATCTGTAGAATAGCTAGTATGGAACATCTTATTGTAATCATGAATAGCAGAATCAAGAAAATCCCTTGATGATTGATCAAGTGCAGAAGTATCTTCAGAATTCTCTTCTTCAAGAATTCCACTCGTAGATTCTTCATATTCTGTTTCATTTGCACCATAACTAAAAATAGTAGCAACACGTAGTTTCTTGGTTGGATCAGCTGCCATTTGTTTTTTAAATTCCTGATAATACAATTTAGCCATAGGAACAGATGCAACTGCAAAAATAGAATTAAAACCACTAATACGCTGTTTTTGCTTAATTTCTTCTACAGTCCCTGCTTTTCCTGAAGCAACTTCTTTAATGTTAGTAAGAGTATTATAGATGTATGTTTTATCACCTCTATAAGTCTTTCTATCAAAATTATTAAGAATATATTCTGTTACAAGTTTTATTCTCTCAGGAGCCATCATTGCTTTTTCACGCGCAATATCCCATACCTGTTCATCATCAATATCATCACTCATATCCATTGTTTTGATATAGTCTACTCTGAATGGTAGTACATTTTTATCATTAATAGCATCAACAATAGTATATGTATGAAGCTGATCACCAAATGTCTGCTCAGTAGTAAAAAATTGAGGTTTAGTAACTCTTCCTGTATTTGCTGGAAAAATAGGGGTTCCAGTAAATCCAAATAAATGATACTTCTTGAAACTTTTTACTATAGCTGCATGCATATCACCAAACTGACTTCTATGACATTCATCAAAAATAATAACTACATGCTTGTCATACACATCATGATTCTTATTCTTCTTAATAAAAGTAGCTAATTTTTGAATTGTAGTAATAATGATATGAGCATCACTATCTTCTAACTGTTTTTTTAGAATTGCTGTTGAAGTATTACTATTAGCAGCACCTTTTTCAAAACGATCATACTCTTTCATTGTCTGATAATCTAAGTCCTTACGGTCAACAACAAATAGTACTTTATCAATATATGGAAGCTGTGATGCTAATCTTGCAGTCTTAAAAGAAGTAAGTGTTTTACCTGAACCAGTAGTGTGCCAAATATATCCTCCACCAGCAACATTACCGTATTTTTTATAGTTATTCGCAATCTCAATACGATTTAATATACGTTCAGTAGCAGTAATCTGATAAGGACGCATAACTAAGAGCATATTCTCAGATGTGAAAATACAGTATTTAGTAATGATGTTCAGAATTGTATGCTTTGCAAAAAACGTTCTAGTAAAGTCGATTAAATCTGGGATTATACGATTGTTTGCATCAGCCCAAAAAGATGTAAATTCAAAACTATTACTTGTTTTACCTTTTTTAGAAGTAGAATTCTTTGAATCTTTAATAGCATTAAAACGTGTACTGTTTGAATAATACTTTGTGTTAGTACCATTCGAAATAACGAATATTTGAATGTATTCAAACAGACCACTGCCAGCCCAAAATGAATCTCTCTGATATCTGTTAATCTGATTGAAAGTTTCACGAATAGCTACACCTCTTCGTTTTAATTCAACATGAACGAGTGGAAAGCCATTAACCAAAATAGTAACATCATATCGATTATCATGTTTTGCACCATCAGAAATACCAAGCACGTATTGATTAATAACCTGAAGAGAATTATTATGAACGTTCTTTTTATCAATAAGAGAAATATTCTTTGTAGTACCATCATCACGTTTTAATACTTGAATGTAATCTTCTTGAATTTTTCTTGTCTTCTCAACAATACCCTCATTATTGTTTGCAATATGACTCTTAAAAAATTTTTCCCATTCATTATCAGAAAACTGGTAATTATTCAACTTCTCTAATTGAATACGAAGATTAGCAATAAGATCCTTCTCATGATGTATTGTAAGATATGTATATCCCTGTTCAGTAAGCATATGAATAAATTCTTTTTCTAATGCTGCCTCAGATTGATATTGACTAGATCTACTTTTAACTGCTTCATATTCTGTAACAACTGTACTTTCTGTTGATTGTGCAACAATATTAAAATATGACATAGCATACACCTCCTTTACTTATTTAAAACTAAGTAATTTATCTCTGTAATATTCGTATTGTTTTTGTCTAGCTTCGATTTCTGCAGGTAAACCAGAAGTTAGGTCATTGCAAAGAGCATCAAAGCGATCAAGAATCGAAATAATACGAGTTTGTTCTTCAATGCTAGGAACGATAATTCTTGTTTTACTAATATTATCATTATACAATCTTGCAATTGTACCGCCACTTGGCACATTCCACGGTTGCGTTTGATAGTAATAATATAAATATCTATTCAATACAATACTTTCATCATTTGCAATCCAAACAATGTTAGAATCCTGATAATAAGCATCTTTTCCATCAAAAATAACAGTTCTGCCAATTGTTCCTGAAGCAGATATCAAAATATCACCTTTTTTAGGATAAGCATATTTCTCTTTGTATTCTTCAAACTTGTCTCTAGATATATAGCAATCAGGCTTTTTACCAAACGTACCAATTTTGAAAAAAGGTACATCACCAGTAGTACTAGTCTCAGCTTTCATAATTCGCTTACACATTGAAACTTTTCCGACTGTCCCAAGTTCAATGCACGCATATCCGAAAACATATTGACATAATCGAATCAACGCAATATAGTCATCTGTCTGTCTGTCTGTCTGTCTGTCTGTCTGTCTGTCTGTCTGTCTGTCTGTCTGTCAAGATTGTGTTGCCTGTTTCAGCAAACGTCAAGAGTAAATCACGATAATATTCATATTGTTTCTGTCGTGCTTCAATTTCAGCAGGTAAACCAATATTGAGGTCATTACAAATTTGCTCAAAGTTATCTAGAACATCAGCATAACGTTTTTGAACTTCAAGAGGAGGTAATGGTATTTTAATTTGTTCAATCGATGAAACATTTGAATGAACAACCTTACTCTTAACTTTTCCCTTGCTTTTTTGTTCTCTTGCCATTGAAGTATTTAACACGTGAGCAAGATATCTAGGATTTTGCTGGTGTTTCATGACCACAATATCTCCACCAGCTAAACACTTATCATGCCCGATATACGCAATAGATTTTGCAATATCTTCAACGCTCTCCCCAGTAATAGCAAAAAGAATATCCCCATGTTCAAAATATTTCGGATTGGAAACATATTCAAGCTGTGTATGTGATACGCAGTTATTAAACGATGTATTGTAAGTGGTATAGATTTCACCGTAGCGAACACATGGAACTCCGTCTTCAGTTACTTGGTCACGCTTGATACCAGAACCACGGTATATGTCCGTTGCTATTTCACCTAGAGTTATCATAGGTATATGACTATCTGCCTTCAACAACTCATCTCTGTAAAATTCATACTGCTTCTTACGAGCTGTAAGCTCAGCTGTAAGCTCAGCTGTAAGCATAAATTCAGAATATATACTTATCCATAATCTTTTATGTTCATCCGAGGAATAGTTGAGAAACCCCATTAAATGATATAAATATCTAATTAATACATTTTCTTTTGCCGTTATCATTTTCATAGCGGATGATTTTGCCTTGAACGGAAAATCCACCCATTTAAAAGCACCTGTAAAATCATCAAAAATAATAACTGGTTTATCTTTAGACGCAGGATAAATTCCATCCGTTTCATTTGTATATCCTAAAATGAAAGTCTGACCAGCAGTTAATACTGGAGTTTCAAAATCTTCATTGTAATCAGTGCTTTTCACCAAATACTTAGAAGGTTGCTCATAATCAGCTATATCTCCAACTTTTCTATACTCCACCCCATTAGGGCATAATTCTTTAATCAATTCATCTAATCTGCTCATTTACAACACCTCGATTTCTGCGATGATTTTATCTATCTCATCACGAAGAACCTGCTCACGAGCAACAATTTCTTTAATTTACGCATTCAACTTCACAATATCGATTTTCTCTCTTGTATCCTTAGCTTCAACATAAGTAGATACCGAAAGATTAAAGTCATTTTCTTTTACTTCATCATAAGAAGCAAGATGAGCGATATGTTCAATTTCTTCTCGTTTTGAAAATATTTCAACAATTCTATCTATATTAGCAGTTGTCAGCTTATTGTTGTTCGTCACCTTTACGCATTCATTGCTTGCATCAATAAAGAGAGTACAGTTATCTGTCTTATTCTTCTTCATTACCATAATGCAAGTTGCGATTGAAGTTCCAAAAAACAGATTATTTGGAAGTTGAATAACGCAGTCAACATAGTTATTATCAATTAAATATTTTCGAATTTTCTTTTCAGCACCACCACGATACATAATTCCAGGAAAACATACAATTGCTGCAGTGCCGTTAGAAGCAAGCCAAGAAAGGCTGTGCATAATAAACGCTAAGTCTGCCTTGCTCTTTGGAGCAAGAACGCTAGCAGGCGCAAATCTTGGATCATTAATAAGTGTTGCATCATCATTACCAGGCCAACTTATAGAATAGGGTGGATTTGAAACAATTAACTCAAAAGGTTCATCATCCCAATGTGCTGGTTCAGTCAATGTATTTTCACATGCTATATTAAACTTATCAAATTCAATGTCATGTAAAAACATGTTGATACGACAAAGGTTGTATGTCGTTACATTTATTTCTTGTCCATAAAAACCATTACGTATATTATCTTTTCCAAGTACTTTTTCTGCTTTTAGCAACAGTGAACCTGATCCACATGCTGGGTCATATACTTTATTTATTTCGGTTTTACCAACTGTTCCTAGTCTAGTAAGAAGTTCTGATACATCTGCTGGAGTAAAGAACTCTCCACCTGATTTACCTGCATTAGAAGCATACATAGTCATAAGATACTCATATGCATCACCAAATGCATCAATGTCGTGATTTTTTACATCTCCTAAGTTCATATCTGCTACACCTTTAAGAAGCTTACAAAGTTTTTCATTTCTTCTTAATACGGTTGGACCTAGTTTATTGCTATTTACATCAAAATCATCAAAAAGGCCACTAAAATCTGATTCAGATTCACTACCTTCAGCTGAATTTTCAATATGATCAAATATCATTTCAAGAAATACATTTAGATTAGATTTGATATCTTTTTTATTACCTTCTTGATCAAGAAAATAAGCATCCTCTTTATCACATTTCTTAACTACATTGCAAAAAAGTTCTGATGGAAGAATAAAGAAGCCTTTTTCTTGTACTAACCCTTCTCTTGCTTCTTCAGCTTCTTCATCAGACATCTTTGTATAGTCAAAATTAGTATTACCAGCTGCTTCTTCACCTTCATTAATATAATTAGCTATATTTTCAGAAATATATCTATAGAACATTGTACCTAAAACATAGTTTTTAAAATCCCATCCGTCTACTGCACCACGAAGTTCATCTGCAATAGCCCAAATAGCACGATGTAGTTCTTCGCGTTCCTGTTCCTTTTTGTTATCTATAGTCATAATTTCGTAACCTTCCTTTATCCATTCTACTTTTAATGTAATGAAACATATACTCTTGTTTCATAAACATAGAACTATTATATCATACAATTATTCTAATTTTTGAAATTCATCACATCTCTATCTTCACCAAAAAAAAGCATAACCTACATGTTTGTAAGTTATGCTACATTTTTATAGTTAGAAAAAAAGTCAACCATAAGTCAATTACCTGACAATATTCTATTTTAGGTTGGATACTAATATCACGCAAAAATATTATTTATGCAAATCCAAATAACTATCAATTAGTGAATTTAAATTTTCAATACATTTCTTCAAATCTTGTGAAGTTGTCGATTTATCAATTAGACCTGCTGAAGAATGTGATAATGGATTTGCATTTCTTAATAAATGTGCTTCATGAATTATATTTTCTGAATCAGGATTGTCCTTGTAAAATTTAATAAAAGCTTTTTCTTGATAGAATCCTCTATAGTTTGGTTTTTTACACTTAGGATCATACTTATAGAAAAAAGCTAAATCTGCAGTAAAACGATCAAAATAGTTTTTATAAAATGCATATTCTGCTAATGAATTATGACGGTCTTTTTCTACCCAATACATAAAATATAAAAAATATGCTTTCCAATCATTTTTAATTATTTGTATATAATTATTAATTTTTTTATCAGAAAGTGTGAACAGAAATCTATTTTCGCAGCAGTCTTCGCAGTATGTTTTAAGGTGCTCACAATTATTATATAAAACTTCACGCAAATCTGTATGTCTAAATTTTCTTTGGATTAAATATGATATCGCAATGGAGGTATCATATGAATTCCAAAGTCCTTTTCGGCTACGAATAAATAATTGACGTAACAATGCCTTAATGGCCTCTTTACTACGAGTTTTCGTAATCATAATACTCAAACGCTTTGGATCTAAACTAATAAACGAGATATCTGTGTTAATTAACTGACATATAACATTTATTATTTCGTCACTCTGTAAGATATCGTCTTTTTCATAGATATGATAATTGTATACTTCTGATGCTGTAAACTCGACATCATCACTGCTAAAATACTTATCAATCAATGAATTGTAATGTTCAATATCAATACACTCTGTTTTTAACGTTGATAAAAGATCATTTAAAAAATTCTTAAATGAACCGACAAACAAACTTTCTATATCATGATGATTTCCTTTAAAAAACTCATCATATAATGATTTTTTAAGTTCACTGTTTATTTCTGTAACAGGCTTCAAACAACATTTTTTAGTATTTAGTGATAATCCATATTCTTTTAATATTGAAGAATACTCATTTCTTATTTGATTATAAGCCTCTCGTACTCTAATGATGTCGTAGGGAGAATCTATTAAAATATACATATCGTCTACATATCGAATAATTTTAAAACTACTTATGCAATCTATTTTATCATTGATAAAGTCAAAAACTCTGTTATCAACTTCATCCATATATACAATTGTTGCTAAATAGGATGAAGCAATACTATTTTCTATAATAGGAAATTTTCCATCTCCACAGTATGAAAATAGTTCTTTTATCATTTTTAATTGAGTAGGTGTGAAATAAACACTATCTATGTTACTTTTATTGTCAATTTGATTAATCAAAATATCTAAATTTATATTTGGGAAAAAATTTGTAATGTTAGTTTTAATAAAGTATTTAGATTTTGAAATATATACATTAACTAGTTTATAAAACTCATCATAATCTTGTTTATACTTCGCACGCATATATTCATAATTTCCTGCATAAAAAGCATCAATAGTAACATTTCTTTCTGGTTTATAATGATTTGAAATTTCTTTTCCAATAGCTTGAATAACTAAATACAATATAGGAAACAAAAGACTAGAATCCCTAAAACTCCCATCACTCTTTTGAAGAAAATTTTCTGTTCGATACATAACATTTGGAAATAATGCGAATGCAGCATTATTTATATATTGATTAAAGAATTCTTCACTAGCAATACGCACCTCTTCATTTTTAGTTATTTTTGAAAAAGGAAACCATTGTAAATATGCTTTTTTAGAACCATCACTTAATTTAAAATACATTTCACATGTTTCTCTCCATGTATCATATGTTAATCCAAACATATACTACCTCTCATTAAGTTTCATATTTTTAATATGAGTATAATTTATCCATTCAATATAATGAGACTTTTATTCTTGTCCCATAAAGATAGTGTAAAATATTTTGTGTAAATTATGATTTTTCAATTATAGAAAATGG
>OHAT01001555.1_pt1 | contig 19694 bp, 16 predicted proteins | sample 1577141 | NCBI WGS metagenome assembly OHAT01 (sample SAMEA3541578, study PRJEB24748) | human gut metagenome | biome: human gut; feature: human-associated habitat; material: faeces | place: China | collected 2012 | reverse complement strand
AAACCTATAAATATTATATAATTATGGATGTAAGAGTTAATAATATCACTCAATTAAATCAGTTAGTAGATAATACATATATACTTGCTGTTTGTGTTGCACTTTTTGCAGTAGCTATTTCAATGCTTATATCATGGTCAATCGCTTGGCAAGGGACACCTGACAAATCTTATGTGAAAAGAAGAATTTGGTATATTGTAATACTTCTTTTTTCTTCTATATCATTTTGGCTTTATAATTATATACACATAGCTCCACAAATATCAAACCAGGCATGGAGAAGTGACTTTGAGTCATGTAACAATATTTGTATTGCAATTACATTAGGTATAAATCTTATTGTCAGTACAATATGTATGATTTGTTTTAAAAAATCAAAATTTGCTTCTATTCTATTTTCAATAAAGTATTAAAGTATGGCAAACAAATTATTTGTTATAGGTATAGGTGGAACAGGAATGCGGTGTATAGAATCACTCATTCATCTTTGCGCAATCGGTATGTTTGACAATACCGAGATTCACTTACTTGCTCTTGATACAGATGCTAACAACGGTAATTTCTCTAGGTTGAAGGCCTTAAAAGAATCATATGTTAAAGCCAAAGGTCTTGATATAACAAACCAAGTAGCACTCAAAGACACCTTTTTTTCTGCAGCTATTAAATATTATGAATTTTGCCCGGACTATCAGAAGAATTCTTCATTTAAGTTAGTTTTTAATTATGACAAGATTCAATATAGTAATCGAGAAATGACTGATCTTGCTGATTTGGTTCTAACAGAGGATGTAGAAGAGTTTAATCTTCGTCATGGTTATAGAGCTCAAACACATTTGGGTTCTATGATGATGTATCATTCAATTATAGAAGCAGCAAAATCCCAAAAGAAAAACGATTTGCAGGACTTTCTGCACCAATTAACTGTAGCTTCTCAAAATGGGAGTCCACGTGTATTTATCTTAGGTTCTGTTTTTGGTGGGACTGGAGCATCGTCTATTCCAATTATACCTAAGGCTTTATCAAAAGGTGCTGAAATTTTAAATGGAGGTGCTGTTAATGTTCTTAAAAGTGCATATTTCGGTTCTACTTTACTTACAGGATACTTTAATTTTAAGGAGCCTTCAGAGAATGAAATAAAAAAACAAAGGATAATAGCTACAAGTTCGAGATTTGCTTTAAACTCACAAGTAGCCATGATGTTTTATGATGATGATACTACCGTAAAATCAACATATCAAAAATTCTATATGCTTGGGACTGAAGGCACATCATGGAATCCTATGCAAAAAAATAATGATGCTAATGCTGCAACTATAACAGGTGGCCAATCACAAGAAAATGATTCGCACTACATAGAATTAATGGCGGCATGTGCTGTTCTTGACTTTTATAATGAATCTGAATCTGAATTAAAGATGAATAAAGATAATATGACTACAGATTATCTTTATCGCTCTATAAATGAGAATGGGAAATTTGATTTTTCTGACTTCGTTGGTATAAATAGAGCACAGGAATTTGCTAAAAAATTTGGTTTGCTTATTGCTTTTGCTTTATTCAATAATGGTTCTGACAATATTCTTGAAGGGTTACGTTCTGGTCTATTAAAAATAGAAGGTTTTAATAATTTAGATATAACTCAAATTGAATATGTAACAAAATATTTCAATTTGTTTTATGCATCTAAAGATGATTCAGGAAATTTAAAAGAGGGTTGGCTTAAGCAAATTCATCGCTCTGCTGGTATGGGAGATAACCTCTTATTTAATGCGTCTCTATTTGCTCCTAACAACTTTAAAGAATTAATGAATTTAGATTGGAATAAAAAAATATATCGTAATGAAGGTATAGGAAAAGATCATTCTTATTCAAAATTTATGAATTCCAAATTTAATGATTTTAAAAAAGAATTCATACGAACTATCAGTAGTGAATCAAAGGCTGTTGAAATTAGCAATCCTACTGAACGAGTATATAAACTCATTTACGATACGTTGTCAAAACTCTATAAGTTTAATAATTAATTCAAGTTGTTATGACAAAAGCATTGTTAATTAAAAGCTACGAAGAAAAAACAACAGGTGTTCTTGGTCAGTGGAATAAACTAGATCAAACATCTTCTTATATACAAGGTATTGAAACTGGAAAAATACTTAACGATTTGTCATCTGACAAACTTAGTATTTTAATATCTGGTGTGCCTTCACCATGGGCTAGAGCAAAACTATTTCGTTTTGCCTTTAATACACTAGCTACCCCAGATCCTGCTATCAATGAAGCTGGTCTTTTACAGTTTTACAAGTGTTTATATGCTGAGTGGAAAGGTTTAATTGCTGTAATGGCTCTTTATCCTGATAGAATAACTATATCAAAGCCTATAAAAATGGACGTAAATGGTCCAATCTATGATATCACTTCTGCTTTTGGTAGAATGTTATTTGATGAATCAGATTTATGGTCCAATCAAGATGAACTTTCTACTAACGCTGATAGCCAACCCTTTATCCAATTAATATATTTTAAAAGACATTTAGTTGGAGGAACATCTCCTCTAACAGGCGTATTTACTGGAGTTAATTATAAATTGGGTAATGATGCTCAAGACATAAGATGGTATAGAAACGGAAAATTTGAGGATCCAGATAAGTTCTTAAATCCTAATGAATTACAAAAGGTTTATCTATTTGTAAAAAACATCAATAATAACTTAACATCATTTGAGCAGAAAGTAAACTCTCAAAGAAATGATAAACCAAATGTAAGTTTACGTGGTTTTATGCAAATGAGCACAAAGTGGGAAAATGACTTATTAGAAATTGGTAATCATAAATTAGATATAATTGGCCCTGTTGCTAACTATGGTAAATTACTTTCTTGTCCTTTTAACACCCTTCTATCAAGTGCAGTACCAGTATACTTAAAACCGGATTTTACTTTTACATATGTTGATAAAACTGGACAATATACTAAAATTGATGATATTCAATCTTTAATGTCTGATAATGGAACAATTATTGGCTGGAAAGAACAAGTTGATACAAGAAATTCATTAAATAATGCACCTGTTTATTTCTTAAAGGTTAAAGAATTAAATAGCAATGAAATAAGTTATTTTACTGTTCCTCTTTCTGAACAAGCTATTAAGATATTCCATAACGAACTTTCAAGTATGCTAGGCTATAGACCTAAACAAGGTGTTAACTTGACTGCTAATTTTACACCTTCAGGAGATTTGGCTGTTACAATGACCATATTAATAGATGGTAATGAAGTTTCGTTAGGTGTAAAAGAATATAAAATTAAATGGCAGACAAAACCTCAAAAGGTAATAATGTGGCCTAATTTTATTTCTGATAAATGGAATAGATACTATGTATATACACAAAATAGTGAAAATACTCAGCCTGTATTTAGACCAATCTATCAGTATAATAATAAAATTATATATAACCAAGATGGACACTTTTACACATCTGATTATAATCCAGAAGATGGGACATCAATGCCTGTTAATGTAAAACAGTTGGTTTCAACTCCTGCTGATGCTGGCGATTCATTACCAAAATATAATATTACTTTATCTGATAAGCCTTTGTTTGGTTTATCTTCTTTCGTTACTATTGGTACCGAGGAAACACAAGCAGGATATTTAATTATTCGCCCAGATGTAGTTGAGAATCTTAATGGAAGGCCTTTAAATTCTTATGCGAACATAGGTTTTGATTTTGGTAGCAATAATACATGTATATATTATAAAGACAATCAAAGTAATACTCCGTTACCAGTTGAATTTCATAATTTTAGAGCTATGCTCGTAGGGCAGGAAATTCCAAATCCTAATCGTGTAGCTGAAATAGATGAGTTGCTTTTCTTTACAAATTATGAATCTAACGACGGTCAATTCAAATCCTGGCTACATGAACATGATCCTAAATGTATTCAGTTTATGAATATGTCTGAAATTGCTGGCGGTGTTCCAGTTAATAGGCCTAATGTGCAGGTTAATAAGATGACTGAAAGGTATATAGAAACTCAAGCTGGTATATTACATTATAATATGAAATGGTTAAATGACAGCCTGGGTATTCAGAAAAAAAGAGCTTTCATAAAGTCTTTATGGTTACAAACATGCGCTTTCCTTTTTAAAAAGCAGGTTGAACCTAATGCAATATCATGGAGTTATCCAGGTGCCATGCTACCTAACGATATAACAGAACTTGATAAGATTTTTGGATCTCTAGCAAGTGTTACTCCTATCGTAAATGCTAATATATCTGTTAGAAGGCCTCTTACAGAGGCTGAAGCTGTTTGTAGCTATGCTATTTCACAACCTAATTTTGGCCTTACCACTAATAATATGTTTTTAGGTATTGATGTTGGGGGTAGTACAAGTGATATTCTTATATTGGCTAAAGATAACCAAAATGAAGGTATAACATCTTTGTTGAAAGAAAGTAGCGTTAGATTGGCAGCAGGTGTATTTTTTAATGCTGTAACAGGTTCAAGAAGATTTAGAGAGGCTATTGTGGCTTTTCATGGCAGTAAAAGCACCCATGTTAATGTAATGAATATAGATGAATTAATGGAACCAGATAATAAAGCTAAAGCTCCATATTATCTTAATTGTATTTTTGATCAGTTGAAACCAGATGAATATAAAACATTTTATGATTCTATTGATGCAAATGCAAAATTTGTCTTTACTATACCTGCATACGTTACAGGGGTATTGCTATTTTATTCAGGAATGCTAATTGGTAAAGTCATAAAAGAGAAAGGATTGCAAGGCTCCTTAAATCATATAGATGTTTTACCGTTTGGTAAAGGTGGTAGGTTATTCCATTGGCTATATAGCGCAGCAGGTACAAATGCTACTGAAGACTATTATAATAGATGTTTAAATTCAGGTTTAAATACTATTATAGATTGTCAGATCGAGGTTCAATTAAGAAGAGATCTAGAAAAAAATAATAAAACTGAAGTTGCAAGAGGACTATGTATTGCTCAAAATCCTCATGTAGCAGACGGTGTTGGACAAACAGATATTTGTGGAGAAAAAGGTGTTAAATTTAGAGGGCAAGATGGAGTTCTTACCGATTTATCAATAGATCAAGAATTAGATGGTAGTTTTTTCAAGGAACTTTCTCGATTTGACTTTGATAAAGGTGAGTGCTTTTATCAATTCATGAAATTATTTACAGATTTTGTTTGTAAAACAACTAAACTCTATGAAAATGATCCTGATGCGTTAATGTTGGATATACGTGATGTGCCAGGTAGAATTATTAACTTTATCAAGTACGATGATCCTGAATATGATAAAGCCTTAAGTGCAAATGCTAATGAATTTGCATACCATCAACCAATATTTATAGTTGAAGCTGCATCATATCTAAGAACATTAGTTGATAAGATTTTTGCATATTGATGAAGAGTTTGTTACTTTACATAGATAAGTGGTATATAATGGGGGCCATTAATGAAGATAATGGCTTCCATAAATTATCATTGTCTAATAATGAAGACCGTATATGGTTATACTTTCATAATAATCTTGATGCTGAGAAAGTTGAATATGGTTTGAAATTTAAAGATAATGCTGTTGCAGGAGAATTAAATTATTACACTGATATATTTAAACTCATACCAGCTAGTGCAGGTAAGATGTATAATTTCTATGGCCGCGAAAGAGAAATGTGTAATATCTTTGAAGATTCAGGACTGTTCTCTGATCTTAAGAATGGATTTGACGCAAATTCTACCGTACAAACTTATATTTCTTTCTCATGTGATTTATCTCTTGAATCTCAATCTGTTTTTTTGGATTTACTTGAAAAAAATAATTTTAGCATAAAGGAATTTGTCGCAAGTATAAACTATTTATCCTTAGAATATTCCCTGAGAATGAACCTATTACAAAACCCAACTAATATTTTAGTTGCAAATGCTTGTAATGAAAACTTATTTTATTCTTTATATTCTTTTGATTCTTCTTCATTCAACTTGATTGATGAAAGAGTTTTAAATGGACTTGGCGAGGATCTTAGAGTTAGAGCTATAGTAGAAAAAGTCATTGATTATATAAATGCGGGTTCTCGTTTTTTATCGAACGAGCAGGATGCAATCGATGAACATCGTTATTTGTCAAAATATGCAAAAAAATGGCTTAATCTTTTAGATTCTACACCTAATAACCAACCTACGGCATTAGGAAATGTTCATTTAAAGAAACAAAAAGGTAATAGTTATCCTGTGACTATATTAAAAACAGATATAGATAAAAGAACTTCTGTTATTATAGAGGATATTGTAAGAAAAATGCTATCTCTTATTACTGATTGTGGTAAAGTTATTCAAGATATATCTAATATTGTATTTATTGGTGATACTTTCTATAATAGTGAGTTCAAAAATACTCTAGAAAAGCAGATAGTTATGGATAAGAACATGGTATTACATTTCAAAGAAAGTGACTTACCTCAGATTGTATCAGTTTATCAGAATCTTGAAAGTTCCATATTTCTATCTGCTATAGAAGATTTTGAAAAGAAATCACAGGTTGAAAAACAAATGGCTATAAAAGCCAAACAGGCTAAAGAAGCAATGGAAAAAGCTAAAGAGGCCGAAAGAATCAAGCAGGAAGAAAATCAAAGAAAGATTAACTTCGAGCGAAATTTGAAGACTCTTCTTGATATTGCGGAGAATAGTGAGCTTAAAGGAGAATACAAAGATTCACTTGAATCTTATAAAAAAGCAAGATCTATGGCTCCAGATAATACTCATATTGAATCTAAAATCAATAAGCTGACAGAATTAATAGCAGAACAAAATGCTAAGGAAAAACAATATAAAGATTACATAAAAGCAGCTATTAAAGCTTATGATGAAGATGATTGGAGTGAAGCTATTTCTCAAGGTAAGTTAGCCTTAGGCGTAAAGCCGGAATCATCCGAAGCTAAGCGCATTGTGGATGAAGCCAGCGCTAATAGTACCAAATTTGAGGCGGCTAAATCAAGCCTTTTAAAAGTTGATGTATTTATCGAACAAGGTGAATACAATAAAGCCGCTAAAGAATTAGATATTATTGATTTATTAGGCATTAAAACAGACGACATTAAGAAAAGGAGAAACGTAGTAAATCAATATCTAGTTAAATTAAAGGATAGGATATCACAATTAGAAAAGAAAATAGAAGAATCATTACTACTTAGTAATTTTCATGAAGCAGTAATGTGTTGTGAAGAATTAATTAAAATAGATATTAACAATAAAAATAAATGGGAGGAAAAGAAAGTTAATTTTGAAATAGAAGAAAAGAAAATAGAAGAAAAGAAAAGTATGCTCCTGCGTCTTCAATCTGACATAGACAGAGTTCATCTTAATGAAGATTGGGAGAATCTTTTAGATCTGTGCACTTCATACCTCAAACTTGAAAAGAACAGTGCTATAGAGAATTTAGCCCAAAAAGCAAACTTTAAAATATCATCTTCTAAAATACAAGCTGAATTTGATAAAGCTGCTGAAGAACAAGATTGGAAACTTATTATAGATTTAAGTCAGAAAAATCCTATACTTAAAGAACAATCTTCAAATAATAGAGTTATTCAGCAAGCTCGTGATCAAATAAGAAAAAGTAAGATTGGAGCAAGAAAAGTTTCTGTTTCAGATATTTCTATTCAACCAGAGGAAGATTCTCAACAAATTGAGAATAAAAAGAAAAAATTATCTTTCAAAAAAACAATTGAAAAGAAACCTCTTACTTTACTTGAAGATACTAATAACGTTAATATTGAAATAAAAAAAAATAAAGTTAAATACCCATTTCGTTCAAGGAAAAATGATGAAACCATAAATGATGATGATGAAAAGAACGATGAAAGCAAGAATGGGAATAATACATCAGTTGAAGATAATATTAGTAGGAAACGAAAATTTCCAAAAGTAAAAAGAAACTAATTTTTAAATTTAATTAATATGGCAAAAAAACTATTTTCTGATGGCGACTTTGATAAGTCTATTAGTATTGGTGACGAATTATTTTTTGACAAACAAGATTTAAAAAATATTCGTATTGATTTGACATGGCAAGGAACTGACCTTGATATTTGTGCATTTCTTCTTGGTGATGATGGCTTCATCCATGATAGAGCAGATTTAGTATACTTTAATTCGCAGCTTCGTTGGAAAACAAAGAAAGATTTTAGTGATGAAGATTTTAACCCATTAGAGGGTGAAGTTAGTACTTGGGCTAAAGAAAGTTCTAATTTTAAAAATCCAAGAAAGTGGATGGAAGCTACATTGCCTATATCTTCTGATGGTTCTGTTATTGGTTCGTGGGATGATATGTCTGATGGTGAGGATGAAGAATGTGGAGAAACAATGCATGTTCTATTAGAAGAAGTAGACACAAGAAAGTATTCTACTAGAATTTTTGCTGCAGCAGTTGCTAAAGATAGAATTCAAGCAGGAGAAACATTTGCTGATGCTCGTGATCCTCTTGTCTCTATTTATGATGCAGACTCAGATGAACTTATAGCAGAGTATAAACTTGCTTCTGAATTTGCTGGCAAAGATGTAGTACGTTTTGGTAAGGTTGTTTATGATTCTGATTCTATGATTTGGTCTTTTGTTCCTATGGCCGAAGGTGATAAGGGTGGAATAATGTATCTCGCTACAGAAGTTTTTAATTAATTAAGACTAAGTATGGAAAACGGTAAACAGAAACTGTTTCAACCTAGTGATTTTGACAAAGAAGTAACCAACAAGAAAAGGTCACATTTGTTTAGTATAATTATTGGTTCAGGCTTAATAGTTATTATTTTTGTTGCTATTTTCTTTTTTATTATATCACCAAATAATGTTGAGACTAATTCATCGTTAGCTGAGAATAAAAATACTTTAACGGAGAATATTATAGACTCTACGGATACTGATATTAGTTCCCAATTAAATACATCCGATAATAAAGAACTAGTTGAAGAATCTAAGGCTATAGTTGCTGAAGAGCCAAAGGCAAAAGTCGAGGAAAGACAAAACAATGATAATAAAAACTCCTTAAGTTCTTCAGAGAATAATACAATATCTATTGGTTCTATTGAAGAACAGGCTCATAAAGTAATTCGCGGCGATTATGGGAATGGATTGGAAAGAAAACAAAAACTAGGTGATAAGTATACTGTTATCCAAAACAAGGTTAACGAAATGTATCGAAATGGCTTAGTTGATTAAATCTTTAATACTGAAATAAAGAAACCGATGTTTTTCATTGGTTTCTTTATTTCATAAACATTTAATTATGATTATAGCAGTTATAATAGGGTTATGTATATGGTTTGTGATACCTATACTTCTTGAAAATAATTTTAGAAAGAAGAAATACAAGGCAGCATTGAGAATGACGTGTAAGATAATAGGTCTAGTTATTGTTATTGCTGCATTGATTAATGGATTGATTTAAGTTCTATGAGAGTTAAATCTATTTTCGCCTTATTTTTTGTAATTCTACTTTGTAGTGGATGCACAAATTCAAAAAAAGGGAGGGATAAAACGATTCCTGAGCTTAGCGAAATGCAAATGAAATATATAGATGAAGGTTGGCTTCTCAAATCAAATAGTAGCATGGACGGAGAACTGCCTTCTTCTTATGGTATTAAACCTAAATATGGCCTTCAAGACAATTATTTTGATATAAATATGGGAGAAGGTGGGAATATTGTAGTGAAGATTATAGACTTATCAAATGATAGGTGCATACGATATTGTTATGTGAGTGAAAATTCTTCAATAACAATCAATCAGATACCGCAAGGGCAATACTATTTAATGATAGCATATGGATATGATTGGATGGAAAAGGAAGAAAATGGTTTTACTCATGGGAAATTTACACGAAACTGTTATTATGAAAAAAGTGTAGATGTATTTGATTTTGGAAAGAAAAATTCTCAGCATACAATAAATTATATTTTGAATATCAATATTCATAATGGTAGCATTCAAAATAATTTCAAAACTATTAGAATCGACGAAACAGAATTTTTTAAATAACTATAGTTATGAAGATCTTAAAGTATTTCTCTATTAGTATTATGTTTTCTTTGCTTTTTTCTGCTTGTGAGACTTCTCAAACTCCTGTTGACCATTTATCTGCATTACTACAAAGGATAGATAATGAGAGTGATGGTTATACGGAAGAAGATTGGAATAATATAACTAATGAATTTAATGAGATAGAGGAAGAGTTATCTAAGTATGAATATACTGATGAAGAACTAAAGGATATAGGCAGAATTAAAGGCCAGATTCTAGCAAAGATGACCAAAAGTGCAGTCAAAGATCTTAAAAAACAAATGGAAGATTTAAGTAAACAGCTTGAAGGCGGACTTGAGGGCTTTATGGAAGAAATTAAAAATGATGAAAATAATTAATACATAATAAACATGGAAAAAAGAAATCATTACAGCGGTTTGAACGATCAACAAGTTGTTGAAAGTCGTGCTAAGTATGGTGTCAATATTTTGACACCACCTGAGAAAGAAACTCTTTGGGATAAACTAAAAGAAGTATGTAAGCATTGGATTTCAATATCAATGTTTACACTGATTATCTTATCTGTTATTGCTGCGGTTATTTTATATAGTGACATGGGCAATGTTATATATTCAATGCCAGCTATTATAACTTTAGCAACATTACTTATAATGACAGTGGGATTCTTTGGTGGATATGATGACCCTCTTTTCAGAATATTGATAATGGCGTTTGTCCTTTCTATAGGTATATCTATATATGAATTTGCATGGGTTGGTGCTGGTTTAAAAACATTCTTCGAACCTATAGGTATCATTGTTGCGTTAGTATTGGCTACAGGAATTGCCTTTGTCTTGGAGCGCAAAAATGAGAAGACATTCCAAAGTCTAAACGAAGTAAATGATGATACACTTGTTAAGGTTATTCGAAATAATAATGTTTGTCAAATACCGCGAAAAGATGTAGTAGTAGGTGATATTGTATTACTTGAATCAGGAGAAGAAATACCTGCTGATTGTGAAATATTAGAATGTTTAAACCTTATTGTAAATGAATCGTCACTTACTGGTGAATTGCAAGTACGAAAGACAACTAACTTAGCTGATTTTGATGAAGAGGCAACTTATCCTTCCAATCAAATCATGAAGGGTACAATCGTACTTGAGGGTTATTGTACAGCAAAAGTGTTGAAGGTTGGTGACTCTACTGAATGCGGAAAAGTGTTCGAAGCTGCTCAAGTTGAAGAAGGTGGAGCAACACCTTTAAGTGAAGAACTGGATGGTTTAGCAGAAATTATAACAAAACTGAGTTATTTGTTTGCTGCACTTGTCATTATCTGTCGTATAGGACTTTATTTTTACTTAGGTAACGGTAATTTTGCTACTGGTGACGGATGGTTAGATTTTGTTATATATGTACTTAATACATTTATGATTGCTGTTACACTGATAGTAGTGGCAGTACCTGAGGGTTTACCAATGTCAGTAACATTAAGTTTGGCATTCAGTATGCGTAAGTTAATGAAGGAGAATACACTACCTAGAACAATGCATTCTTGTGAAACAATGGGTGCTACTTCCGTGATTTGTACTGATAAAACTGGTACACTGACTCAAAATAAAATGCAGGTAGCAGAATGTGACATTAATAATGCAGCAGATGACCTACTAGCGGAGATGATTGCTCTTAATACAACGGCTAATCTTGACTTTTCAGATAAAGTAAATATTAAGACAATAGGTAATCCAACCGAATGTGCACTATTATTATGGCTTAATGGTAAGGGGATAAATTATTTATCTGTTCGTGAGAATACAACAATCGTTGATCGTTTGCCTTTCTCAACAGAAAATAAATATATGGCTACTATAGTAAACTCCTCAGTCTTAAACAAGAAAGTTGTTTATGTAAAAGGTGCACCAGAAATATTGATAGGAATGTCAACTTTGGAAGAAGCACAAAAGCAGAAATATAATGAAAAATTAGTTGGCTATCAGAACAAAGCAATGCGTACTCTTGGTTTGGCTTATGCTGTTATTGAGGATAACGCAACAGTTTTTGAAAATGGTAAACTCAAATCTAATGCTTTAACTTTTGTTGGTGTTTTTGCGATTTCCGATCCAGTTCGTAAAGATGTTCCTGCTGCTATAAAAGAATGTATAAATGCAGGTATTAAAGTGAAGATAGTAACAGGTGATACATCTGGAACAGCAAAAGAAATAGGAAGACAAATTGGTCTGTGGGGTAACACTGATACCGATAAGAATATTATGACTGGTACTGAATTTGCAGCTATGACTGATGAAGAATTAGCAACACGTGTGGGAGATATTAAAATTCTTTCTCGTGCTCGTCCTAATGATAAGGAACGTTTGGTGCGTCTGTTAAAACAAAAAGGACAGGTAGTTGCAGTTACAGGTGATGGAACAAATGATGCGCCGGCTTTGAATGTAGCTGATGTTGGCTTGTCAATGGGTGATGGTACAGCTGTTGCAAAAGAGGCTTCGGATATGACAATTCAAGATAACTCTTTCTCTACTATAGTTAATGCTGTAATGTGGGGACGTTCACTTTATAAAAATATTCAGAGATTTCTGCTTTTCCAACTTACAGTGAATGTAACCGCTTGTTTTCTTGTTCTTGCTGGAGCACTTATAGGTACAGAATCTCCACTTACGGTTACACAGATGTTGTGGATTAATTTGATTATGGATACTTTTGCTGCAATTGCATTAGCATCACTTCCACCATCCAAAAAAGTTATGGAAGAAAAACCACGCAACAGAAAGGCATCTATTCTAACACGTACAATGCGTTTTGACATTTTTGGTGTGGGAATCTTCTTCTTTGTCTTGTTGATTGCGATGGTTTACATTTTTGAACATGGTAACTATACAAGTATGATGGACTTGTTAAACACTCATATTGGAGCTCGTGATGGTTTGAGTGGTTATGAATTAACATTAATCTTTACTACTTTTGTTATGACACATTTCTTTTATTTGTTCAATGCTCGTGCATTTGAAACAGGACGTAGTGCGTTACATTTTAAAGGTTGTAAAGGATTACTTTCAATTGTATGTGTCATATTTATAGGGCAAATAGCAATGGTAGAAATACCGGTGTTACAGGATTTCTTCAATGTTCAGGGATTAAGTTTACAAGATTGGCTTATCATAATTATTGGCTCTTCGCTTGTTCTTTGGGTTAGAGAAATATGGCATTTCTTAAGTGCTAAGAAAAACTAACAATTAATTATAGGTGATGAAGGTATGTTGTATTATGGCATACCTTCATCTATTTTTTATGTTTCATTTTTATAATATACTATATGAGATTAATATTTTCTGTTTTTGCTTTTATTTGTACAAGTCTTATTTCTTGTTCAAATAGCTATCAACAATCACAAAATCTGGAGATTCCTATTAATACTATTGAGAGGGCAGAGAATATTTATTATAGGTTAGGTTATACTGTATCTTTTAATCCTGAACTTAATATACCTAATTGGGTTGCTTGGGAGCTTAATTCTTCAAAATTAGTAGAAAAAGAAAGTAGAGCTGGACATTTTTATCCGGATCCTGATATTCCAAGAGGTATAGCTGTAGAAACAGGCGATTATAGTAATTCGGGATATGATAGAGGACATATGTGTCCGGCTGCAGATAACAAATGGGATAAACAAGCAATGAGAGAAAGTTTTTATATGACGAACATTTGCCCACAACATCATAATCTTAATAGAGGCGATTGGAAAGAGTTGGAAGATGATTGTAGAAGATGGGTTGAAGAGTCTGGTACTATTTACATTGCTTGTGGTCCTATCTTGTATAAAAATGACATAAGTTATATTGGAGAAGAGCGTAAAATTCGTGTCCCAAATGCATTCTTCAAAGTTATATTGGCTGGTTTGGATGAAGGCAAACCAAGAGCAATTGGGTTTATATACAAGAATGCATCTGGTAACAATCCTTTGGATCATTATGTAAATTCCGTAGATCAGGTTGAAAGAATAACAGGTTTAGACTTTTTCTCTCAACTACCTGATGACGTTGAGAATGAAATAGAATCTAATTATAATTTAAATCAGTGGAGATAAAATTATGAATAATAATATGCGGTGTCCGATATGCGGAAATACTAATAATATTATTCTAGAGAATAACAGCCAGAAACTTCTAAAACTAAGACATCCTAGTCTTTTATTTTCTAATAAAGAGCTTGCTAATAAGTTTAACACAAGGTGCCTTTGCCCAAAATGTAATATAGAGTTTAAATATAACGAAGTAACAGGTTATTCTATAGATAGTATAAAAAAGATAGAATTTGGTATATTGTCAGTTCTCTGGCAAATTATAGATGTTAAATTGTGCTTCAGTGATTCTATTGATAACTTATTTATTGACAAGGACAGCAGAAACCTTTTTATCAAGTTTCTCTTTGATAAATACTCAATAAGGTTGAATGAATCAGATTTATTAGTAAGATACAAATCAAAGAACATTAATAATGTAGGTGACTTGGTATCTTACATTAAAAGTCTTAAATAAGTAAGCTGTAATGACAATGAAATTGATTTTCGTGCCTTATTGTTTTACATGAATCAATGGAGAAAAATAGCATAAAACTTACCATGTATTCTGCTGACCTGAGCAGCGAACTGCCATTGCCGTTTGCAGACCAGGGTGTGAGAGCTGGATTTCCTTCTCCGGCTCAGGACTACATGACTGACAGCATAGACCTGAACCGGGAACTCATACGCCATCCGGCTACTACCTTCTATGCCCGTGCTTCCGGAGATTCCATGAAGGATTGCGGTATAGATGACGGCGACCTGCTGGTCATAGACAAGGCCCTGGAACCTCAGGACGGTGACATCGTTGTGGCTTTCATCGATGGAGAGTTCACGCTTAAAACAGTGCGCTTTGACGATAATGAGAAATGTATCTGGCTCGTTCCGGCCAACGAGGAATACACTCCGATTAAGATTACAGAGGAGAACAACTTCCTGATATGGGGAGTTCTTACCTACAACATAAAAAGACAGCTTAGAAAAGGCAGATGATAGCCCTTGTTGATTGCAATAACTTCTACTGCTCATGTGAGCGCGTGTTCAATCCGCAGCTTCGTGACAAACCTGTCGTTGTTCTCTCGAACAATGACGGCTGTGTCGTGGCCAGAAGCAACGAAGTCAAGGCAATGGGCATCAAGATGGGTACACCACTGTATCAAATCCGTGAAGTCTTGGAGGCAAACAATGTGGCTGTTTTCAGTTCCAACTACAATTTGTATGGTGACATGAGCCGCCGGGTAATGATGTTGCTGTCCGAGTTCACGCCCGAACTGACACAGTACTCGATTGATGAAGCGTTCCTGGATCTCTCAGGCTTCGGAGAAGGAGAGAAACTGGTTTCCTACGGCCGGAAGATTGTAAAGACCATCGGAAAGGGTACAGGCATCCCGGTTACAATGGGCATTGCTCCTACAAAGACTCTGGCAAAGGTGGCAAGCCGTTATGGTAAGAAATACAAGGGATATCAGGGTGTATGCATGATTGATTCTGAGGAAAAACGCATCAAGGCGCTGCAGGGCTTCGAAATTGGCGATGTCTGGGGTATCGGCCATCGGAGCTTGGATAAGCTTCGCTATTACGGTATAAATACCGCCTGGGATTTCACTCAGAAAAGCGAGAGTTTTGTGCGAAAATTGCTTACAATAACCGGTGTACGTACTTGGAAGGAACTTCGTGGTGTATCTTGTATCGATGTCGAGGAACTGCCGCAGAAGAAGAGTATCTGTACCAGCCGTAGTTTCCCTGGCTCCGGTCTGTCAGAACTCTCAAGCTTAGAGGAAGCAGTCGCCAACTTTTCTTCCGAATGTGTCCGCAAGCTTCGTATGCAGCACAGCTGCTGTACGGAAATAACTGTCTTCGCCTATACCAGCCGTTTCCGTCTTGATCTTCCACAACACTGCATCAACCGTACCATTCACCTGCAAGTACCTACAAATGACCTTCAGGAACTTGTAAGTACCGCAGTCCAGGCACTTCGCATGGATTTCAGCAAGGAGGGCGGTTATCAGTACAAGAAAGCCGGTGTCATTGTCTGGAACATAGTTCCTGACTCAGCCATCCAGACCAACTTGTTCGACACCATTGACCGTGAGAAGCAGTCACGCTTGGCCGCTGCCATAGATGCGATTAATCGCAAGAACGGTCATAACACAATAAAGGTAGCTGTCCAGGGTACTACAGACAAGTCGTGGCATCTTAAATGCGAACATATTAGCAAACAGTACACCACCAACCTCGATGATGTCATCCTCGTAAAGTAAACTTTATAAGCAATGCACTCTGTTTAATATTATAAATTGCTGAAGATTAGAACTTACTTATTTATTGCATAAAGATTTGGCATGTGTTTCTACTTTCAATTATAAACACTATATTTGTGATATTAGCTGCTTAGAATTATAATCAAGTGCAAAAAAATTGAATTAATACAAAACTATTAATTTAAGTATTATGAAAACAAAAAAATTGATCGGAAAGCTTATGCTATTCCTGCTTTCATTTACATTCATCAGTTGTAAAACTTATAAGAATAGCGAGGTTAATTCAATTGGTATAATAGGCAGTGCAGACGGGCCTACAGCTATTTATATAAAAGTCAATCCTAATTTTCTTATTCAGAAGAGTTTAGATATAATACAGAACTTATGCCTTTTAGCTAAAGATTCAACATATATAAATTATTCTACAAACAATACAGAAATTATAAAGGTCATTGATAATTTATCTTCTTGTGATCTTAATTCTAAATATACGCTCTTTAAGGTTGAAGATTTACGTCCTTTCATAAGTGCATTCCTGGGTGATAGCATAAACAATGACAATATTACAGAAAGGATATATAAGAGCATACCTATGAAGATAAATTCTTATTCTGGTTCTCTTAAGTTAGCTGCAAGCTCTTTACTTTCTTGTGATGATGTTTTCCATTATGATAAATTAAAAGCCCCCTGCTTGTTTATTTATAGCTTCGATAAATTCTGCTGTATGGTTTTATTTATGCCTCACAACGAAAGTATTGTACAATCTTATGCGAACTTTATAATAAATCCTATGCTTATAAATTTGCAGACAAAAGCACAGATAAAAGATTTCTTTAGTAAAGTATTGGATGTTCAAGGGTTAGACATTGAGCTTGTAAAATAATATAGTGCACCATTTTACAATTGTTCTAGTTTATATAAAAGCTTCGTTTTACTGTAGGTTTTGTGACTTTTGTGTAAAGAAGTATAGATTATTTTGCTCATTGTTCGCTTAACTATTTTAATGACAAAGGAGTCTGATTATATGTTACTTAAGAGAAATGTAATTATTCATTTGCTGTCTTTGGGTGTGCTTTGTATTGGTTTTTTGTTGTTTAGATATGTTTTATTTGACATTCACGGTATGAAGCAGTTTCCACTTGGTTTGTTTGTTATCGGAGTGATTTCATTGGTAATCTCTTTTTTCTTTAATGGCAAAATAACTCCTATCTGTACCGCTTTTGCATATATTATTGGCTTTAGTATAGGTGTTTTGTTTCAAGAAGATGGTATTGATGCAGGCGGCACAGCAACAAATAATCTATGGATAATTTGGTCTGTTGTGTTTGTTTTCATTATATTGGGAGGTATAATTTTTGATAAGTTCGTAAGTCCCTTTAAAAAGAAATCTGAATAGTTTTTTTATGGATGTTAATATCTACCCTTACAATTATCAAATAATGATAGTCTTTATCTTGTTATATTGTAAATATAACCTATTCTGAGTTGATTTTCTCAGTTTTTATTGTTATTTTTATGCTATTCAAGTAGCGGTTCTGGTAATAGCCTATTACTGAAGACGTGCATGGCTCTGGGCTGTTAAGGCAACTTAACCGCTTTTTCTTTTCAATTTTTCTTTGTTAATAGAAATTTCTGTATCTTTGCTTCGTTATAAGACACAAATAACTTCTAACACTGTCATTCTCATTCATTTCTTCAATCTTGACAGTAAATCAAAGCACATTATAATTTAAGTTTATAGCTGCCTTAGCAGCCCGTCTATCACATCCTATCCAGGCTGTGATAGATGTTTTCTCATTTATTCACTTTTCATTAATCATTTAATAAATTTCAATATGGAACAGGTATTAATTGGTCAGAATGCCGGCGTTATCTGGCATATTCTCGATGGTAAAAAGAGTGTTGAACTTTCACACCTTAAAAAGGAATCCAAACTTTCAGATGCAGAGTTCTGGGCTGCTATCGGTTGGTTGTCTAAGGAAGACAAACTTTCCTTCTCTACAGAAAAAGTAGGTAAGAAGATAGTGAAGACATACTCTTTGAAAGACTGATTCATTGTGCGATCATGCTGTAGGCTTGCTTGATTCCTGATGGGATAGGCAAGTCTTTTTTTTTACAATAAATTTTACAACATAATACGTTCAAATTATTTAATTTTGATTTTGTGACATAATCAAAATTTACTATTTTTGTCCCAAACCACATAAATTAGCTTATATGGAAAATAAATTTGAACTAGTTGAAAAATATAATATTGATGTGGATGTCTTTATTGAAGAAAACGGTGTAACTCCTGTTGGAAAACTGCCTGACAACCATCTAACCAAAGAGTTTCTTCGCCTATATTTCACTGGACAGATTACAAAGGTCTGGAAGAGATGGCTTTCTGATATATATTATGCGATGACAACAAAAGGTGAGGAAATCTCGCTCCCTAAAACTAATCTTACAGCCTGGGATATTGAGAAGATTATTAATGACAAGCGTGGTGGTAAAAGGGCAGGTGCGGGCCCCAAGCTAAAGACCGGTTATGTAACGACAACTTTAAGGATTCCTTCTACCCTGAAAGAGAGTTTCAAGTGCTATATCGATATGTACACTCAGTACTACAAAGGTGATGAAGAAAACATTCCATATTTCACAAACGAAGAAGATAGGCTGAACACAATCAGGGATATGATGAGTGTACTAAAATATGAAGAGCATCTGATATATGAACGTAGAAGAAGAGCTGCCGAGGAAGTGGAAAACAAACGTCAGCTCAAACTCTTTGGTGACGAAAATCAATGATATTATAGCTTTTGAATCTGTAACACAATCAAATCAGATTAAGGTATGCCTGGTTGTTCCTTGCATACCTTTTTTTTGTCCTTTGCTTTCTTTTCCCTTCTATCCCTTATAAACATTATTCTTTCTGGAACCTCCAACATTTACTCCAAAAGTTACTCTAAGGATGCCACTTATTGTTGTCTTATAATACTAATATTCAGTTTATCAATACTTTAAATTTTGCCTTCTCCTTTGTCTCTCACCAACATTTTCTACGAAAGTAACTCTAAGCAAATGTAAACTCATATTATCAACATAATCAGATAAGGTGAACTATTGTTCTATACCCCATTCAGGAAGGCTAAAGCCTGTTCGTTCCGGGTATGTTCCCGTTCCAATGAACCTTTTCTTTTGTCCCATACATCTTAGTTGGTATAAATTCTTTTTCAATTGTCTTTCATTGGTCTTTTCTGCTGTCCGCTTCCTCATTCCAGGTCGCAATATCCCCATCTGAGAGCCTTTGTTTTTTGACGGCAAATTTATAAGGGTTAGTGGAAATGAAA
>OHAT01001538.1_pt1 | contig 19856 bp, 16 predicted proteins | sample 1577141 | NCBI WGS metagenome assembly OHAT01 (sample SAMEA3541578, study PRJEB24748) | human gut metagenome | biome: human gut; feature: human-associated habitat; material: faeces | place: China | collected 2012 | reverse complement strand
CCGGCTTCTCTTTTTTCTATATCTGCTTTAGATTATATCTGCTGAAGATCGTCCAAGGTCTTGCCGTATGCCGGTAAAAACTCACACACGAAGTCGTTTACCTCAGGATAAGTCTCAGCCATCTGTGACACGGAATTCATGATCGTACCCATGGCACTGGAGAACTCGGTATTTCCCGATCCTGTCTCCTCCATGCATTTGATCAGGGCGGACAGCTTGTCAGCCGCTTTGACGAGCTTCCAAAGATATACATCATTCTCGTCGTCGGCATCCTTAAAGAATATCGGTTCATAGGCTGGTCTGAGATCGTCCGGCAGCTTGTCAAGCAGTGTGTGGCATGCGATATCTTCCACATCCTTGAAGGCTGTCTTGATATCATCGTTGTAGTATTTCACTGGGGTCGGCATGTCGCCGGTGATGATCTCCGATGCATCGTGATAGAGACCTATGAGTGCAGCTCTCTCGGCGTTCAGAGTCTTGCCGTAGCGTACATTGCCGATGGTTGCCAGTGCGTGGGCTATCATGCTCACCTCCAGGCAGTGCTCACACAGATTCTCCTCGCGGTTGTTCCTCATGAGTGCCCATCTGTCAATATATTTCATTCGTGATATAAGTGCAAAAAAGTTGTATTCCATCATAAAATCCTCGTTACTTCTGTTTATCGTTGTGGAAAAAGTTATATACCGCAGTGGCTGCAATCTTGTTCATTCCCTGCGGGATCTCGAGATCAGCAATGCTGGCGGCACGGATCTTGTCTATGTCCTTGAAGTATGCCAGAAGAGCCTTTCTCCTTGCCGGACCGATGCCCTCAATATCGTCCAGAACTGAGTGGATCTGGGATTTGCTTCTGAGACTTCTGTGGTACTCGATTGCAAATCTGTGGGCCTCATCCTGAAGTCTTGTTATCATGTTGAAGGCCTGTGTATTTGCAGGAAAATCTATCTCCTTGTTGTTGTAATAGAGTCCTCTGGTTCTGTGGTGGTCATCCTTTACCATTCCGCATACCGGGATGTTGAGACCAAGCTCGTCAAGAACCTCCAGAGCTATGTTGACCTGACCCCGGCCGCCATCCATCATGAGTACATCAGGGTAGATATTAAACCGCTCGTCTGTGAACCTTCTTGTGAGTACCTCCCTCATGCTTGCGTAGTCATCCGGCCCGTCTATGGTCCTGAGCTTGAACTTTCTGTAGTCATTCTTCTTGGCGCGTCCGTTTTCAAATACCACCATGGATGCCACGGAGTGATAGCCGCTTATATGCGATATATCAAATGCTTCAAGGCGTCTTGCGGATGAAACTCCGATAAGCTGTGCCAGCTCATTTGCCGCACCCTCAGTGCGCTCCTTTTCACGCTTGAGCTTGTCGGCATCCTGGTTCATGACCAGAAAAGCATTGTCCTTTGCCAGCTTGAGAAGCTTCTGCTTGTCTCCCTTCTGGGGAACAATGATGTGTACCTGACTTCCCCGGCGGGCGCTCAGATATTCCTCGATGACCTTGTAGTCCTCGATCTGCTGCTCGATAATGATCTCCTTTGGCAGATATGGAGTGGAAGCGTAGTATTGCTTGAGAAAAGACTCCATGATCGTGCTGTAAGCCTCAGCATTTACGCCGCTCATGTGGTAGTGTTCCCTGCCGATCATCTTGCCGGATCTTATGAAGAATATGGATATGACACACTCATTTCCAAGATCGGTGGCCATGGCGATCACATCCCTGTCGTCTGCGCTTGTGTCACCGACTCTCTGGGTGGACTCAATGTGATGGATGCTCTTTATCAGATCCCTGATCTCGGCGGCCTGTTCAAATTCCATATCCTCGGACAGCTCCTTCATCTGCTTTTCGAGATCCCTGATCACATGACCGTGGTTGCCGTTCAGAAAGCTTATGGCATCCTGGACATTTTTGTTGTAATCCTCCTTGGAGATATATCCCTGACAGGGCGCCATGCACTGCTTTATCTGGTGATACAGGCAGGGTCTTTCAAGGCCCATATCCCTTGGCAGAACCTTGTTGCAGCTCCTGATGTGATACAGCTTTTTCATCAGCTCTATGATATCCTTCACCGCTTTGGAATTGGTGTATGGGCCGAAATATTTGGAGTGATCCCGTTTCATCTGATGGCTGTACAGTATGCGCGGGTAATCCTCCTCCACAGTAATGCGGATATAGGGATAACCCTTGTCATCCGTGAGCATGGTGTTGTAGTGCGGTCTGTGCTCCTTTATAAGGTTGCACTCTAGAACGAGAGCCTCGATCTCTGAACCGCAGACAATATATTCAAACCATGCAATATGGGATACCATCTTCTGAATCTTCGGGGATTTCTTGTAGCCGGTCTGGAAATACTGATGTACTCTGTTGTACAGATCTATGGCTTTTCCTACATATATAATATGATCCCCCGAATCGTGCATGAGATATACTCCTGGGACATGGGGGAGCTTCTTAAGTTCTTCTTCAAAATCAAACATGTCATTCACCTCAAAAATCTTAGATAAGTATATCACTATACTTACTATCATGTCATTCTTTCATCAGAAAATTTGAAAAATAAAAAAGGATTTTGAGAAAAAACGGAGAATAATAAAAATGTGTGGTAAGAAATATTGATCATGTGATAGGAGAGATTCTATGACGATACGGGAACAGCAGGAAAAAAGGGAGCACGAAGTGCTCAGCAGATATGCGGCGTTCAGTGATCAGTCCACAGGACGTGACAGACCGGAGGAGCAGTGCGACCTCAGAACGGTCTACCAGAGAGACAGGGACAGGATACTCCACTGCAAGGCGTTCAGGAGACTTAAGCATAAGACTCAGGTATTTCTGTCGCCGGGTGATGATCACTACAGGACCAGACTGACCCATACTCTGGAGGTGTCGCAGATAGCAAGGACGATAGCCAGATCACTCAGGCTTAACGAGGATCTGACGGAGGCGATAGCGCTGGGACATGACCTGGGACATACGCCATTTGGACATGTCGGTGAGCGGACACTTGCGGCCTGCGCGGGCAATAATTTCAGCCACAATGTTCAGAGCGTAAGGGTTGTGGAACGTCTTGAGAACCGTGGTGAGGGACTTAATCTCACCTGGGAGGTCCGGGACGGAATGCTAAACCATAAGACATCATGCACTCCGCATACGCTGGAGGGACAGTGTGTGAGACTGGCGGACAAGATAGCGTACGTCAATCATGATATAGATGATGCGATAAGGGGTAACATATTGAAGGAGGAGGATCTTCCGACCAATATCACCGACATTCTCGGGAAGAATACCCGCACCAGACTGAACTGTCTCATACATGATGTGATAAATACGAGTCAGGACAAGGATTATGTCGGTATGTCGGCGGAGATCGGGGATGCTCTGGGGAAGCTGAGAACATACATGTTCAGATATCTCTACACTAACCCGATAGCCAAGAGCGAGGAGCTCAAGGCCGACAAGATGCTGAGGATATTGTATGAATACTTCATTGAGGACGCCAGCAGGCTGACAAATGAATGTGTTGAGATGATATATATGGGAGAGGATCCCAAGACAGTCGTGTGCGACTACATAGCTGGTATGACAGACAATTATGCGATAGAGACATTTAAGAGTATATATATACCGAAGTCCTGGAAGGTCTGAGCATACCTGACAAACAGGAGGAATCGAATTGTATTATTCGGATGACGTGATAAATGAAGTCTTGTCAAGAAATGATATAGTGGATGTTATCGGAAGCTACGCAAGCCTTAAGAAGAAGGGCGCGAATTACGAGGCATGCTGTCCGTTCCATCATGAGAAGACTCCGTCATTTAAGGTCAACAGGGAAAAACAGATGTATCACTGCTTCGGCTGCGGAGTCGGTGGCAACGTGTTTACATTTGTCATGGAATATGAGAACCTCAATTTCCCGGAGGCTGTGGAGAGACTTGCGGAGAGGGCTGGAGTACAGCTCCCTGAGAAGTCCATGAACGCCCAGGAGAGGTCGAGGGAGCAGTATAAGATAACGCTCAGGGAGATGAACAAGACTGCGGCTGCATATTTTCATTATATATTGAAGCACAGCCAGCATGGTGAGAAGGCTTATGAGTATTTTCACGAGACAAGAGGTCTCTCTGATGAGACGATAAATAAATTTGCGCTTGGATATTCAGATATATACAGGGATGATCTGTACAGGTATCTGAAGAGCAAGGGATATACAGATGATCAGATGAAGGGCTCGGGACTTGTTGAGATCAGCGAGAAGGAAGGCGGTGTGGACAAGTTCTGGAACAGAGCCATGATCCCGATACTGGATATAAACGGCAAGGTCATCGCATTTGGCGGACGAGTCATGGGCGATGGAAAACCGAAATATATAAATACCAGTGATACTGCGGTGTTCGACAAGAGCCATACGCTGTTTGCCATGAACATAGCAAGGCGGAGCAGGAGAAAAGGATTTATATGCTGTGAGGGATATATGGATGTCATCTCCATGCATCAGGCAGGATTTGACAATGCCGTGGCATCCCTTGGAACGGCATTTACATTTGGACATGCTGGGATAATAAAGAGATATGCCGATGAGGTTTATCTGGCGTACGACAGTGACGGCGCAGGCGTGGAGGCGACGAAGAAGGTCATAGCAATTCTCCGGGAGGTCGGAGTCAGCGCAAGGGTCATCAATATGAGACCGTACAAGGATCCCGATGAGTTCATACAGAACCTTGGAAGCGAGGCATTTGAGGAGAGGATAAAGAAAGCTGAGAGCGGAATGATGTTCCTTGCAAGGATATATTCTGAGGAATATGACCAGAGCGATCCGGGTGAGCTGACCAAGTTCCAGAACCAGATAGCGAGGGAACTGGCATATATTGAGGACGACCTGGAGAGAAATAATTATGTCGATGCCATAGCGAGGAAATATGTGATCGACAAGGATGCCCTTGCCGCGAAGGTACATGCCTACGGTGTTGCGGGCACGGCAAAGCCGGAGATAGTGGAGCGGGAGACCCGCAGACTCCAGGAACAGCAGGGCTATGAAGAGTTCCCGGGAGACCAGAGCGCGGGAGCTCCGGGAAGACCTGAGACAAAGGATAATAAGACCGCCAAGCTGCTGCTCACATGGCTTGTGAACCGGCCGGAGCTGTTTGCCAGGCTTGACGGCGTGGTGAGTGAGGCGGACTTTGAGCCGGGAATATACCGGACCGTAGCGGACAAGCTGTACTCACAGTACAGGGAGAAGCACAAGGTTGAGCCCGCTGTGGTGGTGAACACATTCCAGGATGTGGAGGAACAGAGACTGGTGGCAGGTATGCTCCAGACAGATCTGGCGATAGACATGACCGAGGAGGAGGTTGGCAATGCCATAACCGAGGTCGGGAAAAAGATAAAGCTTGCCAGCATAAAAAAACAGCTTGAGAGCGAGAATGACATGATGAAGGTTCAGCAGCTCATCAAGGACAGGAAAAAGATAGAAAAGTTTAAAGTTATTTTATAAGAAATAAACAATACATTATGTGGAGGAAAGATATGAGTACAATGGATGCGATCAATTCAAATGAAGACAAGTATATGATCAAGGTGAGTGAGGACGATGCGATCAACGCAAAGTTCAACACAAAGCTTCAGGAATTGCTTGACATAGCTCACAGCAAGAAGAACGTTATAGAGGACACAGAGCTCATCAAGCATTTTAACGATCTCAAGGAGGTTGCCCTTGATCTGGATACCATGCAGAAGATCTTCAATTTCCTTGAAAAGAACGGTGTGGACATACTTCAGATAACAGATGACGATGAGGAGGAGCCAACACTTGACGAGGACGTGATCGCTGAGGGCGAGGATGTTGAGAAGATAGATTTCACAGATACAGGTGATATATCAAGCACAACACAGGATCCTGTCAAGATGTACCTGAAGGATATAGGAAAGGTGCCTCTGCTCAGCGCGGAGGAGGAGATAGAGCTTGCCAAGAGAATGGAGGCAGGCGATGAGATGGCAAAGAAGAAGCTTGCTGAGTCCAACCTCAGACTTGTTGTAAGTATAGCCAAGAGATATGTTGGACGTGGAATGTTATTCCTCGATCTAATACAGGAGGGTAACCTCGGTCTGCTCAAGGCCGTGGAGAAGTTTGATTACAGAAAGGGTTACAAGTTCTCAACATATGCGACATGGTGGATCAGACAGGCCATCACAAGGGCCATCGCAGATCAGGCGAGAACCATAAGAATCCCGGTTCATATGGTTGAGACCATCAACAAGGTTACCAGAGTGAGCAGAGATCTGCTTCAGAAGCTCGGCAGAGAGCCGCTTCCAGAGGAAGTCGGAGAGGTTATGGGACTTCCAAAGGAGAGAGTTCAGGAGATTATGAAGATCGCACAGGAGCCTGTATCACTGGAGACTCCTATCGGTGAGGAGGAGGACAGCCATCTTGGAGATTTCATACAGGATGAGAGTATCCCTACACCTGTTGAGGCGACAAACCAGACACTGCTGCACGAGCAGCTCGACGAGGTAGTCAGCACACTTACAGAGAGAGAGCAGAGAGTTATAAAGCTCAGATTTGGATGGGATGACGGAAGACCAAGAACCCTTGAGGAAGTCGGCAAGGAGTTCAATGTCACAAGAGAGCGTATCAGACAGATCGAGGCAAAGGCGCTCAGAAAGCTGAGACATCCTAACAGAAGCAGAAAGCTCAAGGATTTCCTGTATAACTAGCAGAGAGGACCGCGCGATCTGGCATGGATGGTGCGAGGATAATAATTATGAAAGATATAGAATTGTCACTTCGTATGAAGACTGTTGCCGACATGGTAAAGCCCGGCGGCAGAGTGTGTGATATTGGATGCGACCATGCATTTGTGTCCGTATACCTTGTGGCAAATGGCATATCGGACCGGGTCATAGCATCAGATGTTAGAACCGGTCCGTGTGCTATAGCCAGGGATAATATAGCCAGGTGGAATATGACAGACCGTATTGATCTGAGACTCGGAAACGGACTTGCAACCATATCTCCGGGTGAGGTGGATTCCATCATAATAGCCGGCATGGGAGGAATCCTCATAACGGATATACTTGAAGCCGGCATGGATGTGGTACAGTCAGCCGGTCAGCTTGTGCTGCAGCCCCAGTCGGAGACAGAGCATTTGAGAAGGTACATCGCAGAGAATGGCTGGAAGATCACAGAAGAAAAAATGCTGATAGATGCTGGCAAATACTACGTTGTACTGAACGTGGATGTGACAGCACAGGATTTTGGTAATAAGTCAGCCATGGATGAAGTATATTATAAATACGGATATTACCTCATACATAATCATGACAAGATCCTCGGAGAGTATCTGAGGGATAAGCTTGATTCGACCGGAAAAGTCCTTGAAGGACTGAAGAAGGCGGATACGGTCAATGCCAGACGGCGTGCCGGTGAGCTCACGCATGAAAAGGAATGCATGGAAGAGGCATTGAGACTTATATCGGATATGGAGTAGATATTTATATGGGTGATGAGCAAAGAAGTATAACATCATTAAAGACAACTGCAAAGGAGTGGGCGAGGAAAGTCGGTATCGATTCGGTCGACAGGCTGAACGAGATGATCGATTCAGGAAAGGGACTGGAGCTCATACTGGTATGCGAGGCTATGCAGAGTAACTGCATGTATGAGATAGCCAGAAAAGTCTCCGAACAGAAGCGCAGGATAATACTGATATCCGGGCCGAGCTCGGCGGGCAAGACAACACTTTCCCACAGACTCAGTATCCAGCTTCGTGCCATGGGACTCAGACCACATGCGATAGCTGCGGATAACTATTTTGTGAACCGTGAAGACAATCCGAAGGATGAGAATGGCAACTATGATTTCGAGTGCCTGGAGGCCATGGATCTTGAAACACTTAATAGGGATATGACAAGGCTGTTGGACGGTGAAGAGATAGAGCTTCCGGTTTTCAACTTCAAGACCGGAGTGAGGGAATATCATGGGGACCTTCTCAAAATAGGTGAAAATGATGTTATCATCATGGAAGGAATCCATTCGCTTAACCCGAAGATGACATACGGCCTGGCGGATGAAGACAAGTACAAGATATACATAAGTCCTCTTAATCAGTTGTACGTTGAAGGTGAGGACGGCGAGCCGGCAAAGGTTTCAACCCTAGACAGCAGACTGCTCAGGAGAATAGTCAGAGACAGCAGGACCAGAGGGAACGATGTGGAGAAGACACTTTCCATGTGGAGCTCAGTCAGAAGGGGAGAGGAGAAATATATCTTCCCATATGAGAGCGAGGCTGATGAGATGTTTAACTCGGGACTGTTGTACGAATATACCGCCATACGGCGTGAGGCGAGACCATTGCTGCTCGGGGTAGATGAGACTTCAGAGCATTACCAGGATGCGGCGAGACTTCTGCGTCTGATAGATATGTTCCACGATATAGACACGGAATACATACCTGCCAATTCCATACTCAGAGAATTTATAGGTGGCGGATGCTTCAGGATATGATGAAGGTTCACACAAGGATATAGAATAACCAATAAGAATAACCAGTAGCATAAAAAATACGGCACAGAGGCAAATCAAATGTCTCCGTGCCGTATTTTTTGTTCAAAATATAAGAAAAATACTATGAAAGGGAATGAGTTGGACTGTAAGCCGGGTTATGTCGAGAGTGATCATCTATCTAGGATTTATGTTACCATAAAACTCAAGCAACCTACCTGGAATGCAGCGGGCAACTGTATCATTCCACAAGCTCCTTTGCAGAAGCTATATTTGGTCTTGCTTCGGATGGGGTTTACAGAGCCTGTCATGTTACCATGGCAGCGGTGAGCTCTTACCTCGCCTTTCCACCCTTACCATACTAATATGGCGGTATATTTCTGTTGCACTGGCCTGGGAGTCGCCTCCACCGGACGTTATCCGGCATCCTGCCCTGTGAAGCCCGGACTTTCCTCACCTGCAAAAATGCAGCCGCGATCACTTATCCAACTCATATAATCTTATAACAAATCACCGGCAAAAAGTAAAGTGAAAATAATCAAAAAACAACGAATGTAGTTTTTAAAACTACTTAACACAGTTAAGAATGCTTGATGTGGATTGCGATTCATGATATAATCTATAGCAAAGACGAGCAGACTAATATATGACTTCAGGCATATGGCGCACACAGCGCTGGAAAGGACTAACAATGGAAGATGTATATTTAACTAATAGAGATTATGTGAAGATAAAGAATCTGAATCTGGTGAGCTACGGTGGCAATCAGAACTGGTCAAAGTCAAAGAAGATGCAGAAGGTCGGATGTGGTGTTATAGCCATGGCAGACCTCACGATGTATCTTGCTGAGCAGAATCCGAATATGATGACCGATGCCATCCGAAAGATCAACAAGCCAAAAGGCTTATACAACAAGCATGACTATCTTGAGTATGTGAGATTTTTCTATGTGCACTACGTGATACTTCTCATGCACAAGGGTATGCTGGGAATAGCACTCAAGCATACGATGAACAGATATTTCATGCTGAACGACATAGGGCTCAAGGCAAAGTGGAAGATGATGCAGTCCGATGAATCGATGCTGAGAGATATAAGACATCTCATAAGAAAGAATAAGCCGGTCATACTGGCCATAGGACCTAACAGATACAATCCATTTGGCAAGAAGGGTATCAGCCTTTATGTGGACAAGGACGGTGAGCTGAAGAGCTCCATCAGGGAGAATGTCCACTCACATTATGTGACTGTTACAGGAGTGTGCACCATAAAAGGAAGAGAATATCTTGTTGTATCTTCATGGGGAAAGAAGTATTATATAGACTATAAGGAATACAGGAATTACGTGAATAACGTCGGTGACAAGTTCACGAGCGGGATATTATATATCCAGGGATTATTATAAGATTTTACACCAGGAGGACATTGTATGAACGCAGTAGAATGTATCAAGACCAGAAGAAGTGTGAGAAAGTTTACAGATGAGATGGTGAGTGTTGACACAGTCAGAGAGATTGTTGAGCTGGCGTCATATGCGCCATCATGGAAGAATACACAGGTTATCAGATATACACTTGTGGAGGATCCGGAGATCATAGCTAAGATAGCTGCAGAGGGCGTTATGGATTTCCCTCTCAACCAGAAGACAGTCAGCAGAGCGAAGCAGCTCATGATAGTCACCAAGAAGGACGGAATATGTGGCTATGAGAAGTCAGGAGAGTTCAGCACAAGCAAGGGCAGCGAGTGGGAGATGTTCGATGCCGGTATAGCAACCCAGACATTCTGTCTTGCCGCTCATGATAAGGGCGTTGGAACAGTCATACTCGGAATATTTGACGATGCAAAGGTAGGAGAGATAGTTGGTATTCCTGATGGACAGACTGTTGCCGCAGTTGTGGCTATGGGTTATCCTGCATTTGCACCGGAGATGCCGCCTAGAAAGTCAGTGGACGACCTTCTCACAGTGAAGTAGATCACAGAACGGTACAATTACATATAAAAAGAAATTGATGTAAGCTGCACTTTAGTATACACTAAGTGCAGCTTTTTTTAATAAGGAGGCAACATGGCAGACAGGATTTCTTCAAAGGCTGATGTTCTTAAGAGCCTGTATGGAAAATTGAAGTATTCGAGAGTGGAAAAGCTGAAGATAGTAACCGGAGCTGAGCTTGATGCCGATCCGTATGGACTTGCGGCGGAGATAGCAGAAGAATTTGCCGGAGGGTATATCGTGGTCAGAAGCTCGTCCTCAAATGAAGACGGACTCAACACTTCGAATGCCGGTCACTATGAGAGTATTCTGGGAGTGGACCCTTCAGACGGAGAGGCGGTAGTAAGGGCAGTCAGGGAAGTGCTGGATTCATATAAATGTGATCTGGACGATGTGTCCGGCGAACAGGTTCTCATACAGAGACAGATCACGAATATCAGCTACAGCGGCGTTATATTTTCAAGGGAGATCAAGAAGGACAGGCCATATTATACGATAACCTACGATGATTCATCCACAGACGCGGTTACAAGCGGAAGGGGAGGAAAGACGGTATACATAATCAGGAATGTGGACTGTGATGAGCTGCCGGCGAACTGGGCTGCGCTCATCAGATCCATGCGTGAGCTGGAGGAGATGCACCCTGAATATCCACTGGATGTGGAGTTCGCAATAGATGAGGACAATACAGTCACGATATTTCAGATGAGACCTCTTGCAGCCAGCATCAATGGTGTTCACTCCGATGTCGATGACGAAGAGGTGTTCAGGACTGTTTTGGAGGCTGAGGATACATACAGGGAGATCAGCAGCCTGGTTGGGGACAGGAACACCATATTGTCGGATATGGCATTCTGGAATCCTGCGGAGATCATAGGTGAAAATCCCCATCCGCTTGACTATTCCCTGTACAGGGAGATCATCACGTCTGCGGCATGGAATCAGGGACTCAGCTACATTGGTTACAGAGAGGTGGATGGAGACCTCATGTATAAGCTTGGCAACAAGCCGTACATATCTCTTAAGAAGTCGTTCCTGGGGCTGATGCCGGATGAACTGGATGACAGGCTGGAGGCGAAGCTTCTGAAGTATTACGATAAGAAGCTTATAGATGATCCGACCGCCCATGACAAGATAGAATTTGAGATAGCATTTTCCGAATATGACTTCTCGACGGAGGACAAGCTGGGGACACTGACGGAAGCCGGGTTCACCAGGGAGGAGATTGCGGACCTCTCGGATTCGCTGTTCAATCTGACAAACAATGCGATATGCAATTTCAATAGAAACAGGATGAAGGATCTCAGGGCTCTTAACGGCCTTCGTGTCCACCGTGAGAATACGAGAAGCAACTGGCTTATGGCGCACAATGATGTGGTAACGCTGATACAGTATTTTGTACAGCTCATAGAGAGCATAAAGCATTACGGAACCCCGAAATTTGCGCGACAGGCGAGACTGGCATTCATATCGAAGGCGATTAGCAGATCCCTTGTGTACAGAGGATATTTTACGGACAAAGAGATAGACGATTTTATGATGTCGATATATACTGTTGCGTCGGAGTACGATTCTGACTTTCAGGATCTGGTGGACGGCAGGATAACAAGAGTTACATTTGATGAAAAATATGGACATCTGCGTTCAGGCACATACGACATAACCTGCGAGACATACGCCCAGCGCGAGTTCGACCTGTCCAAGGGAAGCGCTGCTGCGAGAAAGCAGAGGCAGACCATAGAGGAGCTTAAGCATAATCCTCTGGATTCGGTTAAGCTCATGGAGGCACTTGAGGATATAGGCTTTTATGTGGACCTCAGGGAATTTCTGGATTTCCTCAAGGATTCCATGGAGGAGAGGGAATTCTTCAAGTTCGAGTTCACCAAGACATTAAGCCTTGCCATAGACATACTTATAGATATAGGCGATAAACTTGGCATAAGCAAGGAAGACATGGCATATCTTGAGGTGCCGGATATTCAGCTTATGGTGAACAGACCTGCGGAATTCACAGGCGATATATGGAGAAAGAACATAGATCAGAACAAAAAGAAATTCCAGAGGGCGTCCATGCTTATACTGCCGGATGTCATATATGATCCGTTGCAGTTAAAATGCATAGAGATATGGGAGGCCAGACCTAACTTCATAACATCTGAATGCGTCACGGGTGACATTCTCCTGCTTGAAAATTATGAGAATGAGGATCACGAGGATGTGGCTGACGTTCAGGATAAGATAGTAGTTCTCCCGAAGGCGGATCCGGGATATGATTGGATATTTGCAAAGGGGATAAAAGGATTTATAACGAAATACGGCGGAGTTGCATCCCACATGGCGATAAGGTGTGCGGAGTTCAACATCCCGGCGGCAATAGGCTGCGGAGACTGCATATACAGTTTCGTGGAAAAACAGCAGACGGTGACGCTCGACTGTGCACACGGTAAGATAACAAAGGGGGTATAGGTTTTATGTTACATGCACTTATAACACAGCGGGAAGGACACAATATGTATGGAAAATATACGGACGTTCTCGAGGCTGCTTATGTGGAGTTCTATGAGAGCCTTGGAATAAGACTCAGACCGGTATCCAACTTTACAAAAAACTTTGATGAGATAGTGGATGAACAGTTTGATCTCCTGATAGTGACAGGGGGCGGAACGCTCCATCCGAGACATTATGTGGAGCCGCACAATGCAGAGCTGCAGCCGCACCGTGATGCGCTAGAGGAGCAGCTCATAATGTACTGCGTCCAGAATGAGATCCCAGTGATAGGCGTGTGCAGGGGAATGCAGCACATAAATGCGCTGTTTGGCGGTAAGATAAGTTATTCCGCGCGCTTTAAGGTGCCAAGACCCAGAGGCACAGACCACATGGCAAGGATAGTCAAGACGGACAGATATATCAAGGTAAACAACTTCCACAGCGACTGTGTCTATCTGGAAAATCTGTCGACGATGTTCTATCCGATAGTGGTCGATGAGGAGAATGAATCTGTCGAGGCATTTGTATCACCGACGATGAGCATACTTGCCTTCCAGTGGCATCCTGAGCGTATATTTGAGAGCGAGGAAGGACGGCTTTTTACAAGACATCTTATACAGGATTTCCTTGGGCTTCCGAGAGATGATGTGAAACCGGCGATAGATTAACGTTGAAATGCCATATGAAAGATGCTAAAATAAACTAGCGTATACTTATGAGATAGAAAAGTTGCGATGGAGGCACTATTATGGAGAACGGAAAAGCTAAACAGCTTTTAGATAGAATACAGGATATAGTTGGAGATGGACAGAACGTTCCATTTGCAGCAGGTAAGGTACTGGTCAACAAGGAAGAGGTTCTTGAGATCGTTGAGGAGCTCAAGACTACTATAGATCTGGAACTCAAGGCATATCATGAGATCACAGACAAGAGAAGCAAGATCATCAAGGAGGCAGAGCAGGAGGCCGATGAGATCATCGCGGAGGCCGAGGAGACTGCATCCAGGATCAGGCTTACAAAGCCAAGCCCGCTCTTTGTGGATCGCAAGGTCAAGAGCCTTGGCAAGCAGGACAGGCAGGCGCTCAGAACGGCCAACGAGATATATGCGGCATCTATCATTTATACAAATGAGATGCTGATGGAGATCAACGAGACCGTGAACCAGGCATATAATATGATAAGCATGGAGAGCGACAGAGTCCTTGATTCTCTGAGAAAGAAATCTGAGATCATTGAGAACAACAAGAAGGAGCTCATGGAAGGTCTAATGGATATGAAGAAGCAGGAGCGCTATGCCGATATACTGGAGATCAGCCAGCTTCTGGCGAATGAGCTGTATTACGAGAAGAACAAAGCCAAGGATGAGGAGCACAAGGATAAGAACGGTGAGCCGGAGATGGTTCAGTGGGAGTTCGATTTTGAAGATAAGAAGGAGCCTGAACCGATCCGGGTGAAGGCATCCAGGGAACCGGTCAAGAGTGTCCAGAGGGAGACTGATGATGCGGATTCTTCGATACATGTCATAAAAGACAGTGATCATGACGATAAGATGAGACGTTTTGGAGACAGAACACCGGTGAGACTTGAGGAGTCGATAACGGATGCGAGTGCCAAGGGAAGCGACTCAGACAAGAACGGCAGACCTGATTTCAGAATAGGCGGACGTATATCCGATGCCTATGATGACGTGGATGACGGAGTCGTATAAAAGTTTCGTGCAACATGCAGGGGACGCGCTAGTTTTGAATATTAAAGCCTGATAAGTTGGCGGCTGATACTTTACAGGGGGTAACGTGTCGAATAGCACATTATATGATGCAGCAACACAGCATGCATGGCATTGCGCCGGAGCATGGGAGATCATATAATGGTGGTGTCGTCGACAGGAGGCAACATTTAATATTATATACAAATAAATCAACCTAAAACGCGGAGGTAAAAAGTTATGGGAATTTTAAAGAGATTTAAGGACATTATGTCATCAAACATCAATGCACTTCTTGACAAGGCAGAGGATCCTGAGAAGATGATAGATCAGTACCTCAGAGACCTTCAGGAGGATCTCAGAAAGGTTAAGTCAGAGACTGCAACTGTTATGGCAGAGGAGCAGAGATGCAAGAGACAGCTTGATGAGTGTGACGCAGAGATCGCAAAGATGCAGACATATGCAGAGAAGGCACTTGTAGCAGGTAACGAGGGCGATGCAATGAAGTTCCTCGAGAAGAAGAACCAGCTCACGCAGAAGCAGGTAGCTCTTCAGCAGGCATATGATGCAGCAGCAGCTAACGCAGCCAAGATGAGACAGATGCATGACAAGCTCACAAAGGATGTCAGCGATCTCAATGCAAGAAAAGAGACTATCAAGGCAAAGGTTCAGGTTGCTAAGACTCAGGAGCGTATGAACAAGATGATGAGCGGTATCGGCGATTCATCAGCTTCACTTGATGCATTTTCAAGAATGGAAGCAAAGGCAGACGCTATGCTTGACAAGGCAAATGCAATGAGCGAGCTCAATTCATCAAGCGCAGATTCAATAGATGATCTTGCAAGCAAGTATGATGCAGCTCCAAATGCAGACGTTCAGGATGAGCTTGCAGCACTTAAGGCAAAGATGGGATTATAATATTCCAAACATATTGCAGAACAGAGAGGAGTGCACTACATGGGTTTATTTTCAAATCAGTTTGCTAATGTTGTAGAATGGGAAGAGTACAGAGATGACGTCATCTTCTGGAAGTGGACAAATAGAGAGATCAAGAAGGATTCAAAGCTTATAATCAAACCGGGACAGGATGCTATATTCCTTTATAACGGAGCGGTTGAAGGTATATTTACCGAGTCTGGAAACTACACTATTGATTCACAGATCATACCATTCCTTTCAACACTCAAGGGATTTAAGTTCGGATTCAATTCAGGACTTCGCGCAGAGGTTCTGTTTGTGAATACAAAAGAGTTTACATGTAACTGGGGAACCAGTTCACCGATCAGACTTCAGGCACCGGGACTTCCGGGCGGACTTCCTGTGAGATCAAATGGTAAATTCTCATTCAAGATAGACGATTATAATGTTCTAATAGAGAAGGTTGCAGGTATAAAGCAACAGTTCACAGTCGATGACATAAGAGACAGGATAAGGGGTATCCTGGACGGACTGCTGATGAAGTGGATCACAAAGGTTGGCGGAGACGTATTCAATCTTATGGCCAATTCCGTTGATATAGCTAAGGGTATCAAGGAAGATCTGGACATGGAACTCTTGGGAATCGGACTTACGATAACTGATTTCAGAATAAGCGAGTTTACATATCCTGAGAATATACAGAAGCGTGCTGATCAGGCTGCTGAGTATTCTATGATAGGGGATATGAACAGATTCCAGCAGGTGAATATGGTTGATTCCATGGCAAGGGGTGGCCGTACAGGAACAGCCGGAAGCAATGCAACGGATATGGCAAATGCCATGGTAGGAATGCAGATGGGAATGGCTATGGCAGGTCAGATGGCCGGAGCTATGAACCAGATGAACAATGTAGCAACGCAGGCAGCGGGAACCGGAACAGCCCCAAAGTTCTGTCCTAACTGTGGACAGCCAACTAACGGTGCGAAGTTCTGTGGCAACTGTGGAACGAAGCTGATCTAAAGACAAATACATTATAATTGAATAATGATATTTTCAAATAAACGCTGTTATGATATACTTGGCAGATGGAATAAAACATATGTTTGGTATATATAACGGCGTTTTTTACGTCACAGGATATAGGAGGAATTATGGCAGGACTTAACGATATGCAGGAACAGGCCTGTGAGCATGTGGATGGGCCACTGCTCATACTTGCGGGAGCAGGAAGCGGAAAGACCAGGGTTATCACACACAGGGTAGCCTATCTCATGGAGCACGAAGGAGTTAATCCTCTGAACATACTGGCGATCACATTCACCAACAAGGCGGCCCGTGAGATGCGGGAGAGAGTTGATCTGATAGTTGGGGACGGAGCTGACAGGGTATGGGTCAGCACATTTCATTCGCTGTGTGTGAGGATACTCAGAAGATATGCTGATAAGATCGGCTATGGCAAGAACTTTGATATATATGATTCGGATGACCAGAAGAGTACGGTGAAGAGTATACTCAAGGATTTTCAGATAGACCCGAAGAGGTATCCCGAGAAGATGTTCATGGCGGAGATATCCAAGGCCAAGGAGAAGTATCTGTCACCTGATGAATTTGCAAAAAAGAATGTTGCAGACTATGCAGGAACAAAGGCTGCAGAGGTGTACACTGAGTATCAGAGTCGTCTTAAGAAGAACAATGCGATGGACTTTGACGATCTTATTTACAAGACGGTGGAGCTGTTCGAGCACAATCCTGATGTCCTTGATACATATCAGAATAGATTCAGATATATCATGGTTGACGAGTATCAGGATACTAATCACATACAGTTCCTGCTGGTCAAGATGCTTGCGAGAAAATACAGGAACCTGTGTGTGGTGGGAGACGATGATCAGTCCATATACAAGTTCAGAGGAGCGAATATAACCAATATCCTGAACTTTGAGAAGGAATATGAGGATGCGAAGGTTATCAAGCTGGAACAGAACTATAGATCCTGTGGCAATATACTTGCCGCAGCGAATGCAGTCATACAGCACAATGCAGGCCGTAAGGATAAGGCTCTGTGGACGGATAAGGATGCCGGTGAGAAGATCTCGTTTGAGCAGTGCGATTCGGAATATGCAGAGGGAGATATGGTGGCAAGCCGTATCAAGACTCTTGTCAGACGGGGAGTGGACTACAGGGATATAGCTATCCTCTACAGGACGAATGCACAGTCCCGTGTGCTTGGAGAGAAGATGGTGTATGCGAACATACCATACAGAGTATATGGCGGCACAAACTTCTATGCCCGAAAGGAGATCAAGGATGTTCTGGCATATCTCAAGGTCATCAACAATTCCACTGACAACCTGTACTTCAGGAGAGTGGTAAATGTTCCGAAGAGAGGTATAGGCGAGGCGAGTCTCAGCAAGGTTGAGTCATTTGCGGATGCGTATGGATTGTCGATGATGGATGCTGCGGCGAGGGCTGACGAGATACCGGGAATGGCTGCCAAGACCTCGGCTAAGATCAGGCAGTTTGCGGAGCTTATCACATCATTCAGGGATATGCTGGCGGATGGTGAGAGCCTTGACTCGGTGTACGACAGGATCCTTGAGGATACGGGTTATGAGTCAGAGCTCATAGCAGAGCACACAGAGGAGGCCATGACTAGGCTTGAGAATATCGATGAACTCCGCAACAAGGTGGTGGAATTCACAGAGGATAATGAGGAGGCAGGGCTCAGCGAGTTCCTGGAGGAGATAGCGCTTGTGTCTGACCTCGATGCCATGTCGGAGGATGACAATCAGGTCAAGCTGATGACTCTCCACAGTGCCAAGGGTCTGGAGTTCCCATATGTATTTATATGCGGAATGGAGGACAGAGTATTTCCTAGTGGAATGGCACTCAACTCAGATGATCCCGATGCTCTTGAGGAGGAGAGACGTCTGTGTTACGTGGGTATAACCAGAGCCATGAAAAAGCTGTACCTGAGTGCGGCGAAGGAACGAATGATGCATGGTAACAGGGTGTACAGCGATGTGTCCAGATTCATAAGAGAGATCCCGCCTATGCTGTTTGAGCATGAAGCTGATATGAAGAATATGGCAAAGCGAAGAGAGTCGGAGTCTGTCGACAGATATAACAGAGGTGAAGGACGCAGAGATGCGTATGGAAGTTCATATGGTGATACATATGCCGGCTATGGCGGTGGAAGAACCGCTGGAGCAGCCTCAGGCAGAAGCTATGGACAGAAGAATCCATACAGCAGCTATGCAAAACAGCAGTCATACGGGCAGCCGTCTTCCCAGCCTTCGTTCGGCAAAGCCTTTGTGGTAAACAGTGTTGGCAAGCCGGATTATGCTGTTGGAGACAGAGTCAGACATATTAAGTTTGGTCCGGGTACTGTGGAGGCTTTGGAGAAGGGCGATAAGGATTACGAGGTTACAGTGAATTTCGACAGATGCGGTGTCAGGAAGATGTTTGCTTCGTTTGCAAAGCTCAAAAAATGCGAGTAGTCAATTAAACCGCATGTTAGATTTATTTATAAAATACATATAGAAATAATCAAAACCGTATGCTATAATTTTGGTATGTGTTGGGAGATAATAACTGTATGTTTCTTCTCTCAAATCAATATAATATAATGAAACCCGTTACAGGGTTAAGAAAGGGTGGAATGTAACGATGAAGAGTAGTGACGTAATCTTAGTTAAAGGCGATGCAACAGAAGAGAAGGCAAAGAGCACATTATTTGTGATCTTGGTTATCATTGGTGCCGTTGCTGCTATTGCAGGTATTGCATATGCAGTATATTCATATCTTACACCAGACTTCCTTGATGATTTTGATGATGACTTCGACGATGATTTCGACGATGACTTCTTCGATGATGAGGAAGATACAGATGAGGCAGAGCCAGCAGCAGAAGCAGCCGAGGCGGCAGACGCTGAGTAATTCGTACTGTATTATATAGAAGAATATGGTAGTATAAAGATACGCTCTATCCATTGAGGATAGAGCGTATTTTTTTGCCATCTACTAAAAAAAATGGAAGATAGGACGAAACGTCATGATAAAAGGTATAAAAAATGCGGATAACAGGAATCGAACCTGCACCCCGAAGGACTAGATCCTAAGTCTAGCGCGTCTGCCAGTTCCGCCATATCCGCTTAATTCTCCGTAAAATAAAAATAGCCCCTCATACCAGAAGGGAAATAGTGAGCCATCGGGGACTCGAACCCCGGACAACTTGATTAAAAGTCAAGTGCTCTACCGACTGAGCTAA
>OHAT01001532.1_pt1 | contig 19909 bp, 18 predicted proteins | sample 1577141 | NCBI WGS metagenome assembly OHAT01 (sample SAMEA3541578, study PRJEB24748) | human gut metagenome | biome: human gut; feature: human-associated habitat; material: faeces | place: China | collected 2012 | reverse complement strand
GATAGCCCTGGGGAAAACAACCAAAGAAATAGCTGCCGAACGAAACCTCAGCTTCCATACGGTAAACAGCCACCGGAAGAATATCTTCCGGAAACTGGGTGTAAACAATGCGCACGAAGCCACCAAATATGCCATGAAGGCAGGCATCGTAGACTTGGTGGAATATTATATATAAATCTCCCCGCTCCCGACACACAGCCGGGCATCAGCATCATACACCACTCCGAACTGGCCCGGAGCAATGCCTTGCAGCTTTTCTTCCGAAACAATGCGGTAACCCTCCGCCTCCTTTTGCAACCTGCCTTTGACAAACTCCGGCGTATGGCGTATCTTGAAAGTCACCTCCACCTCTTCCTGCGCTCCCTTCCAGGGATTATCCGTAATGAAATGAAAATCGTACATACGGAATTCATAGCCGTATTGCAATGCCGTATCACATCCGCGGGACACGTAAATCACATTCTCCTCCACATCCTTGCGGACAACAAACCACGGTCCTCCACCCAACCCCAATCCTTTACGCTGGCCGATGGTATGAAACCAATAGCCCCGATGCTTGCCCAACTTTCTACCCGTTTCCAACTCCACAATATCCCCTTCCCTTTCGCCAAGGAAACGGCGCACAAAATCATTATAATCAATCTTTCCCAGAAAGCAGATGCCCTGACTGTCACGACGTCTGGCGCTGGGCAATCCGGCACGCAGGGCTATGTCACGAACCTCATTCTTCATCAGTCTGCCCAATGGAAACATCAGTTTGGAAACTTGCAGATAATCTATCTGTGCCAGAAAGTCGGTCTGGTCTTTCACGGAATCGGCAGCGGTACCGAGCCATGTCTTTCCATCCCTCAACACCGTAGTGGCGTAGTGCCCGGTTGCCGTGATATCGAAATCCTTCCCCACACGTTGCTCAAAGCACCCGAACTTTATCAGCTTGTTGCACATCACATCCGGATTGGGAGTCAAGCCACGTCTTATTTTATCAATGGCATAAGCCGCCACCTGGTCCCAATACTCCCGGTGCAGGTCCACTACTTCCAACGATAATCCATAACGCCGGGCAATGGCAGAAGCCATCTCCATATCCTCTTCCGCAGAGCAGTCCATATAATCGGCATCGTCCCTCCCTATTTTGATATAAAATAGAGAAGGACGGTAACCTTGTTCGCAAAGGAGATGTACCACCACGGAGCTGTCTACACCTCCCGACAATAATACAGCAATATTCATTCTATCGTATACTGTTATTCTTTTAAATTCTGTCAAATGCCTGGGATAAGTCGTCCAGCAAATCATCGATATGTTCTGTCCCGATGGAGAGGCGGACCGTGCCCGGTTTGATGCCTTGTTCTTCCAATTCCCGTGCACTCAATTGGGAATGGGTAGTGGTGGCAGGATGGATAACCAGGGATTTCACATCAGCCACATTGGCAAGCAACGAGAATATCTGTAAACTGTCAATAAACGTCTGCGCTTCCTTCACACCGCCCCGCACCTCAAACGTAAAGATAGAACCGCCTCCATTCGGAAAGTATTTCCCGTAAAGCGCGTGGTCAGGATGCTCGGGCAGGGACGGGTGGTTCACGGCAACCACTTTGGGATGCTTCTTCAAGAATTCAACCACTTTCAAGGCATTCTCCACATGACGTTCCACGCGAAGCGACAACGTCTCCAATCCTTGCAACAGAATGAAAGCATTGAAAGGACTGATTGTGGCACCGGTATCACGCAACAATACGGCACGGATACGGATGGCATAGGCAGCAGGACCGGCAGCGTCGACGAAACGTACTCCATGATAACTCGGGTCCGGTTCCGTCAGTTGGGGAAACTTCCCCGAGGCCACCCAGTCGAACTTGCCGCTATCTACAATAACACCACCCAAGGACGTACCATGCCCTCCGATGAACTTCGTTGCCGAATGGACTACAATATCTGCCCCATGCTCTATGGGACGAATCAAGTAAGGAGTACCGAAGGTGTTATCTATAATCAGAGGAATCCGGTGACGGTGTGCTATTTCAGCAACGGCATCAATGTCAATGATGTTGCAATTCGGATTTCCCAGCGTTTCAATGAATACTGCCTTGGTATTCTCCTGAATCGCTTTCTCGAAATTGTCCAGATTGCCCGGGTCCACAAAAGTAGTGGTAACCCCGTAGGCAGGCAATGTGTGGGCCAGCAGATTATACGTTCCACCGTAGATGGTCTTAGCTGCCACGATATGGTCGCCTGTACGGGTGATATTCTCAAAGGCATAAGTGATGGCTGCCGCACCCGAGGCTACGGCCAATCCGGCAACACCGCCTTCCAGAGCCGCCACACGTTTCTCGAACACATCCTGGGTGGAATTCGTCAACCGCCCGTAAATATTCCCCGGGTCCTGCAAGCCAAAGCGGGCTGCCGCATGGGCCGAATTACGGAATACATACGAAGTTGTCTGATAGATAGGTACGGCGCGGGCATCAGTTGCCGGGTCGGGTTGTTCTTGTCCAACGTGAAGTTGTAGAGTCTCAAAGTGCAATTTCTTTGTTTCCATTGTCGTTTGTATTTTAGGTGAATAAACCGTTTCTCATTCGGATGTTGCAAAGATAGAGCGATAAGCCGGGGCAGACAATGACACAGATTAGGGAATTTTATACCACAATTGTGGTAGATAAGCAAGCTATTTTCTATCTTTAGATAAGATAGACTGCATTTCGGCAAAACTTTTTCATGCAAGCATGAAAGTTCTGCACTCAATTTGCACTATCTTTGCCCCCATGAAAGCAAGAAATATACTGATACTCATATTGGGAACCCTGATTCTTCCCATTTATCTGACTTCCTGCGGGGTGGACCGCTGGAAAGAGTATGCCGGACAGACCCAGACAGACCGCTGGATTGACGATACCATGCGTGTGTGGTACTATTGGGTAGACGCTATCCCCCATACCAACGACTTGAACTATTTTCAAGCCCCTTTCACTTTCTTTGCCTCGCTCAAATCCGAAGAAGACAAATTCTCCACCATCGACAGTCTGGTCAGCATCACCACTACCCGCAGCATCCCCTATACGGATTACAGCTACGGATTCCAGTTCACTACCAACCAGATAGAAGTAGAAGGAGAAGAGAATGCCATTGTTGCACAGATTCTTTACGTTGCCGACGGAAGCCCGGCCTCGGAAATCGGGCTAAAACGGGGTGACTGGATTATGAAGATGGACGGGAACTTTATTACTGAACAGAATTATAAGAAACTGTATGGAAGTAGTGCCATGGAACTTACAGTAGGTTATTACGACGTGGAGAAAAATGCCATCGTTGCTTACGACAAACCCAGACAGATAGCATCGGCGCGTCCCGTCAACGACAACCCGGTGCACTATAAGAATGTATATACATCAGGCAGCAAGAAAATAGGTTATCTGGTCTACAACCACTTCAGTTCCGGCCCCACGGACAACAGTAATGAATATGACAACGACCTGCGCAGCGCATTCCAATATTTCGCATCACAGCAAGTCAACGAATTCATCCTTGACTTGCGCTACAACAACGGTGGATTACTGAGTTGCGCAGAATTGCTGTGTACCATGCTTGCACCTTCCTCCGCCTTGGGACAAGAGTTGGGGTACCTGGAATTCAACAACCGCTTCAATCCGCAGATAGTACCGCCCTGAATTCCGGACTCATCGGAAACGGAGCAAACCTAAACCTGAATACTCTCTACGTACTTACCAGCAGCCAGACTGCCTCCGCCTCCGAAATGGTGATTAACTGCCTCGACCCGTATATGGATGTTGTCATAATCGGCGGTACTACCGTAGGCAAGAATGTAGGTTCCAGGAATTTCTCCAGCCCCGAACTGATGATAACGATGAATCCCATCGTCTGCAAGATATACAATTCGGAAGGGAAATCTGATTATGAATCCGGATTCCAACCGGCCTACTCGGGATATGTAGTGAATGAGATGAGCGACATGTCACGTTTCCTGCCCTTTGGAGATACCAACGAAGCCTTATTGAGCACTGCACTCGGCGCCATCGACGGAAGCATACAACCGCCCGCACAAGAAGATACCCGTTCTTTAAGAGTGACCACTCTCGCAAACTCCATTGAACGTCGGGCAAGCCATGCCGTACGCATCAAATAAAAAGACAAATAGGATGAAACTAAACAGAAGAGTTACAATCATCACCCGATTTTCGGGAATCATGTTCAGCCTGCTGTTGCTCGGCGGACTGGCAGCTTGCAGCGATGATAACAATGACAGTGATACGCCAGAACCGGAGCCATCAACCTACCCCACTACTCCTTTCTCCAAAATCGAACTCAAAGAAGTGATAGAGAGCGATGCGCAACCGGTTACTGCCACCCACACCTACCTTTACAACAGTGCAGGCAGGCTGACCGGCTACACCGGCAAACAGAGCTTTACAGCAGGAGACGAACTCTTCGAGATAGAGAATACCACTACTGTCGAATACAAGGACCATCAAGCCGTGATAACCGACGAAGCAGGTACAGTATCAACCTACACGCTGAATGACAAAGGTTATGCCACCACTTGTACCAGTCAGGATATGGCAGGAAATACCCGTACTTACACCTTCTCCTACCTCATCAACACCGAAGACAAATACTATCTGGAAAACATCACAGAAAAGCTGGACGACGGAAAAGAATACTCATTCATTACAATAGACTACAGCAACTTCCGGGCATTGCGCATACAGCAAAAGGTTGACACTTTTGAGCACAACAGTACGGCTACCACACCATCAGGCAATGAAATTGCAAATATCTCCGAAATACCAAGCCTATTCATTACGGACATGTATCCGCTTTCCATGCATGCGGTTGCCATATACGGGAAGATATTGGGAGAACCTGCAAACTATCTGATTACCCAACTCATCCCGGACAGCAACGGAGAAAGTGAAGAGACCACCACCTATACTTATACGTTAGATAACCGGGGTATCGTCACTTCCTGCCATGCAGTCGTCAGGCATATAAGGAACGGCTACGAGCAGGACTACACACGCACCGTGAACTATACCATCGAATAATAAACTACTTACTTCTTAAAGAACTTGTCGAAGAAAAGGACGTGATAGTCTATGGAGTTGTTCCAATACGTTCCGGTATGTCCACCGGGACGGGTGATGAAGTCATGGTCTATCTTCCTTGCCAGCAGCCGGTTGTGCAAGTCCTTGTTCACTTCAAGAAAGAAATCGGCCTCACCGCAGTCGATGATTAGCGCCAAGTCTCCATTTACAATCTTATCCAGCTGGTTGACCACCGTATGCGCATCCCAAGATGCCTTGTTGGCAGCAAACTCTCCCAACTGCTTGTTCATTTCCCAATTCTGGGGAAACGGCCGTATATCCACTCCTCCACTCATACTGCCCGCCGCACCGAACACATCCTTATGACGGATAGCACTCCACAAAGCACCGTGGCCGCCCATACTCAATCCACTGATGGCACGCGCTTTGCTATCGGGAATGGTAGCATAGTTCCCGTCTGTATACTTCACCAATTCCGAGGTGACAAAAGTCTCATAACGGTAGTCAGGATTCTCCGGACTGTCCCAATACCAACTGTTCTTGCCGTCCGGACATACAAATATGATCCCTTTCTCATCTGCCATCTGCGGCAATTCCGGCTTCAGTTGCACCCAGCTCCGCGCATTGCCGCCATAACCGTGCAACAGATAAACCACCGGACAAGCCTGCTTGCCGATAGCCTTATCAGGCAATACATACACAACTTTTACATCCTTATTCATGGCTGCACTTCTTACCAACACCGTGTCTACACGTGCCGCCTGCAACATCACGGCAGACAGACACCACAAAAGCCCCAAGGCAATAATTCTTTTTTTCATCTATTTATTGTTTATTTTTTCTAACGGATGGCAATATTAACAATAAATACTGAAAAATCATTATCTTTGCCTCACAAACTATTCAAAATCCACTATGGAATTTATTATCATTCTACTTTTACTTATCCTGAACGGTATTTTTGCCATGTATGAAATCGCCTTAGTCTCCTCAAGTAAAGCACGCCTTGAAACTCTTGTCGGAAAAGAGAACAAAAGAGCCAAAGGAGTATTGAAACAACTGGAAGAACCCGAAAAATTCCTCTCCACCATCCAAATCGGTATTACTCTTATCGGTATCGTATCCGGTGCCTATGGTGGTGCCACCATCGCTGATGACGTAGAACCGCTGTTCGCCCTCATTCCGAGAGTAGCCGCCTATGCCAAGACTCTCGCCATGATTACCGTAGTAGCCATCATCACCTATCTGTCGCTCATCATAGGCGAACTGGTGCCCAAGTCCATCGCCTTGAACAACCCGGAACGATGGGCCACCATGCTCAGCCCCTTCATGATTGTGCTGACCAAGATTTCCTATCCGTTTGTATGCCTGCTGAGCGCTTCCACCAAACTGATGAACAAACTCATCGGACTGAACAGCGGCGAAGAACGCCAAATGACACAAGACGAACTGAAGATGATCCTCCACCAAAGCTCGGAACAAGGCGTCATCGACAAAGACGAGACAGAAATGTTGCGTGACGTGTTCCGCTTCTCGGACAAAAGAGCAAATGACCTGATGACCTATCGCCGCGACATCGTTGTGCTCCACCCCACAGACACACCGGAAGAGGTGCTGCGTATCATCCATGAAGAACACTTCAGCAAATATCTTCTGGTGGAACGGGGAAAAGATGAGATTATCGGCGTGGTTTCCGTAAAGGACATCATCTTGATGATGGGCGGCGAACAGCCCTTCAACTTACGCAATATTGCCCGCCCTGCCCTATTTATTCCGGAAAGTTTGTATGCAAAGAAAGTTTTAGAGCTGTTTAAGAAGAACAAAAACAAGTTCGGAGTTGTTGTAGACGAGTATGGAAATACAGAAGGTATCATCACCCTGCACGATTTGACGGAAAGTATCTTCGGAGACATCCTCGAAGAGAATGAAACGGAAGAAGAGGAAATCGTTGTCCGTCAAGACGGTTCCATGCTGGTGGAGGCTTCCATGAATCTGGATGACTTTATGGAGGCAATGGGCATTATGAACTATGATGACCTGAAAGAAGAAGACTTCACCACCTTGAGCGGTCTTGCCATGTTCCTGATAGGACAGGTGCCGAAAGCCGGAGACTTGTTCAGCTACAAAAACCTGGACTTCGAAGTAGTGGATATGGACCGCGGACGAGTGGACAAACTGCTTGTCATCAAGAAAGAAGAAGATGATGAATAACGAACGCTATTGCGTCTTTATAATTAATTTAAACCATTAAAGCAATGAAAAAAGTAATGATGATTGCAGCCTTTGCCGCTGCATTGGTATCCTGCCAATCAAAAGGAACCCAGAACAATGATGCTGTTGCCGTGGACGAAGGGGTAATGGCAGTTGCCGGCAATGACTCGTCTGCCGTGGCCGTATACGAGGGAATTCTTCCTGCTGCCGACGGTCCGGGCATCCAGTATGTATTGAGCGTGGACAGCGTAGGTCCTGATGGAGAAAGCGGTTATACGTTGGTAACAACTTATTTGGATGCCGAAGGCCCCGGAAAAAACAAAAGCTTTACTTCCAAAGGAAAGAAAGAAGTTATCCAGAAAGACGTCAATAACAAGAAGAAAACAGCCATCAAGCTGACCCCGAACGACGGGGACACTCCGGTGTACTTCGTAGTAGTGAACGACACAACCCTGCGCCTTGTCAACGACAGCCTGCAGGAAGCAGTGAGTGACTTGAATTATGACATCATCCAGGTGAAATAGTCCATCCATACTTATAAGAAAGAACGGTACAGCCGGAATTACTGGATTCAGTGGTTCCGGCTACTGTTTTTTCAATGAAGAGGCATTTCAAACAAGAGAACAGAAGGCTATATCAAAAAGTTAGTGTTATCTTTGTAGCTTCATCAAAGTATATATAAACATGAAACATTCTTCCGAAAAACCTTTAGCACCTGCCAACTACTCACGCTGTTTCAACAACCAATGCCCGAAAGCCGACAACTGCCTGCATCGCTTAGCTGCCCTTCGCGATACCCCCGAGTACCCGTCCATCCGCATCATCAATCCACTGTGCATTCCAGAGGATAGCAGTCAATGCGCCTATTTCCAATCGACACAAAAGATACATGTTGCGTGGGGAATCAGCCACTTGCTCGATGAAGTTCCCTACAAGAATCTCCAACCTCTGAAAAGCCAGTTGATAGCCCATTTCGGCCGCGGAAAATACTACCGCTTCTACCGGGAAGAATCTTACCTTTCCCCCGAAGACCAGAACTATATCCGCAGAACTTTCCACCAATACAACATTCCGGGAGAACCGGCTTTCGACTCTTACAGCGAGGAATACAAATGGTAGAAAGGTAATCTTCAGCCCCCTTTTCATGTCATTTTATCACTGAAAATATAGATAACACTTTAGTTCACAACGGTGAACACTTTGTTACAACAGTAAGAAACAAAGTGTTCACATACTATGAAACAAACTGTTCGCACTCAATAAAACGAACTGTTTTCTTTAACGGAACAAACTGTTTCCTACTAATGAAACAAACTGTTCTCCATATTGAAACAAACCGTTCTCCTTAGGGAAACAGACGGATTCCCTTTTGAAGCCCTACAAGGGGAATAATTATCGCCTGCGAAAATATAGGAGGAAATACAGCGACATAGTGCGATACCTATTCTCTGCAAAACGGGTGAACGTGTTCGGGAGGATATTGCAGCAACACGGGATGAGGTAAAGGAAAGAGAGGGGGAGATGGTATATTGTGTGGTAAAAGTGGAGAGGTAGAAAAGACGGAAAGGATTACAGTTGAAATAAATTCTTTTTCTTAACTTTGTGAAATAGAAACATCGAATATGACGATGAAGAAAATAAAAATATGAAAACAGCACTATCTATAAATCAACCGTTCAAGGATTGGGTAAACCACCTAAAACAAGACATTCGTAGTGCACAGATTAAAGCGGCTGTACGCGTGAACAGCGAACTGCTTCACCTTTACTGGCAACTGGGGGCAGAAATTATAGAACGGCAGAAAGAAATGACTTGGGGAAGCGGATTTCTCGAAGAGTTGAGTCGTGAGCTGATGGCAGAATTTCCTGATATGAAAGGGTTCTCATATAGAAACATACGCAGTATAAAGCAGTGGTATCTATTTTATAATGAGCCATATACAATTTGGCAACAAGTTGTTTCCAAATTAGGTGAAGAGAAATTTTTCTCCATCCCTTGGGGGCATCATCTCTATATCATCTCCCAATGCAAGGAAGTGAACTTATTCGGAGAAAGACAGTTAAACAATAAAACCGGAAACATATATGGCCGATAATTATCTTGAAAATCAGTACGAGCAATACCGGGCACGCAAAGCAGCTTGGGAGAAAGCGAAAAAATCCGGTAAGGCACAAACGCTACATAAGCCGACACTTCCTCTCAAAAAAGGCGGAAAGAAAGTTTTCGTTACCGGAGGTGCAGGGGGTATTGGCAAAGCCATTGTAGAAGCCTTCTGCAAGCTTAATTACCAAGTAGCCTTTTGTGACAAGAATGAACTGAAAGGGCAGCAAACCGCCCAAGCCACCGGAGCACAATTTCACCCCGTCGACCTAAACAGCAAAGAAGCATTGGAACTTTGCCTGCAAAATATTTTCAAGGAATGGGGGGATATTGACATCATTATAAACAATGCCGGCATCAGTGAATTCTCTCCCATCACAGAAACGAGTGTGGAGACTTTCGATAAAATATTGTCTGTGAATTTACGTCCGGTGTTCATTACTTCACATGCGTTGGCAGTACACCGCAAAAGTCAAAACAACACGAATACCTACGGAAGAATCATTAATCTCTGTTCTACGCGCTATCTGATGAGTGAACCGGGGAGTGAAGGATATGCAGCTTCCAAAGGAGGCATCTATTCGTTGACGCATGCGTTGGCTTTATCGCTTGCAGAGTGGCACATCACGGTCAACTCCATCTCTCCGGGCTGGATTCAGACACACGATTATGAACAATTACGGGCAGAAGACCATTCGCAACACCCCTCCGGACGGGTTGGCAAACCGGAAGATATTGCCCGTATGTGCGTATTCCTATGCCAAGACGAAAACGACTTCATCAATGGCGAAAACATAACCATTGACGGAGGCATGACCAAAAAGATGATTTACTGGGAATAGCCCTTTTATAAAACAATCTGCCCAACATAATAATTATAGGATATGAACATGAAAAAGTCTTTTATAGGAATCCTGGCAGCAACCATCATCCTCAGCGGATGCGGCACAAGCCAGATGGCTGCAGGCGACCCTAACGCAGTGCTCGCAGGAGCTGCCATCGGAAGTAATGTAGGCGGTGCCATCGGCGGGCTGATAGGTGACAGTAACGGAGGCTGGCGAGGAGGATACCGGGGTTCCGCCATCGGCACCATCATAGGAACCATTGCGGGAGCTGCCATTGCCAATGCAGCCACAGCCCCCAAGAAGCAGGAGGAGTACAGCTACCGGATAGAAAGGACACAGCCCTATCCCCCACAATCCGGAAGACAGCCGCAAGCATCGGCCATCGACCACTTGAGGATACGGAATATACGTTTCATTGACGACAGCCGCAACCACGTCATCAATTCGGGCGAAAACTGTAAAGTGATTTTTGAAATCATGAACGAAGGAAACAAAACAGCCTACAACGTAGTGCCGGTGGTGGCGGAAACCACGGGCATGAAGCGTATTTACATATCGCCGTCGGTCATGATAGAGCAAATAACTCCGCGCAACGGTGTGAAATACACCGCCAACATCAGTGCCGGAGAACGGATAAAGACGGGTAACGTCACCATACGCATAGCCATAGCCGACGAGTACGGAGACGAATATGACTGGCAGGAGTTTTCGTTGCCCACACAACGGTAGAACAATGTCTTAACAGTAGTTTTTAAAAAGAAATGGAACAACAGCAATCTTCTTTCAAAGAAAAAGAACGCATAGAACTACGGGAACCCCGACGCTTTAAAGTCACCATCTACAATGATGACTTCACCACCATGGAGTTTGTGGTAAAGGTACTCACCACCGTCTTTTACAAATCATCGGTAGAAGCGGAAACACTGATGCTGCAGGTGCACAAGAGCAACTCCACGGTAGTGGGCATCTACTCATACGACATCGCCCACTCCAAAGTACAGAAAGCCACCCGCATGGCACGCAATGAAGGTTTCCCCCTCCGGCTCACCGTCACCCCGGAGGAAGAAGAATAAGAAAGAAACAATATGGATATAAAAAATACGATATTCGTAAACCAAGCATTCGCTTCCGCACAAAGAAAAGCCGAGTCTTACCGGCACGAGTTCATCATGCCCGAACATCTGCTGAGCGCCATTCTGGAACAGGAACCCTTTATCAACACCCTGCAAGATACCTTCTACAATTATGTGGAGCTCAGCATCTCACTGGAAAACTATCTGACGGAAGAAGTGGAAACTATCCCCGACAATGTGGAATACGAGTTGGGACTTTCCGTCCAGCTCAGTTCACTCCTGCAACATGCCTATATGGTGACAGAGTATTCCAGCGCCGAAGAGCTGGGTGTTCCCCATCTGATACAAGGCTTGCTGCAACTGGAAGATTCCTGGGCATGCCATTTTCTAAAGGAAGCAGTCGGCGGCGACCTGCCCGAATTCCTCAGTCTGCTCATTACCCACTACGAAGAAGCGGAGCTGGCAGAAGAAGCAGGCGGTGTACAATCCCCCGATGAACAAGAGAAAACAGAACCATGGCGTAACTACGTGACCTGCCTCAACGACCGCCTGGCAGACCACAACCCGCTTATCGGCAGGGAGATGGAGTTGGAGCGAACCATACAAGTGCTCTGCCGCAAAGAAAAGAACAACCCGTTGCATGTGGGCGAACCCGGCGTAGGCAAAACAGCCCTTGCCTATGGGCTTGCCGCCCGTATCGAAGCGGGCAACGTCCCCGAACGGCTTGCCGGTTGCCGCATCTACGAGCTGGACTTGGGCAATCTGCTGGCAGGCACGCAATATCGCGGCGATTTCGAGAAGCGGTTGAAAACCATCATGGAGGGCATAGGCCGTGAAGGACACGCCATCGTCTACATCGACGAGATACACAACCTGATAGGCGCCGGACGCACGGGCGAAGGCTCTATGGATGCCTCCAACATGCTGAAACCCTATCTGGAAACCGGGGCAATACGTTTCATCGGCTCTACCACCTACGACGAGTACAACCGCTACTTCGCACGCAGCAAGGGACTGGTACGCCGCTTCCAGCAGATAGACATACTGGAACCGAGCATTGAAGAAGCCATACATATCGTAGAAGGCCTGAAAGAGAAATACGAAACCTACCACGGCGTCACCTACGAGCCCGACGTCATCCCCTACGCCGTAAAGGCAAGCGCCCGCTACATCAGCGACCGTTTCCTGCCCGACAAAGCCATCGACCTGGTGGACGAAGCAGGAGCTTACCGGGAAATACATCCCACAGACTCCGGAGAACAGACCGTGGACAAGGCACTGATAACCGACATACTGGCACGTACCTGCAAAGTCAATGCCCTCGCCATGAAAGAGGACGACACAGTCGCCTTGGAAAGCCTGCACGAGCGCATCAGCTCCCGCATCTACGGGCAGGAAGAAGCCGTCCGTCAGGTAGTGGAAGCTGTGCAAATGTCCAAAGCAGGACTGCTGGACGAAAACAAACCGCTAGCAAGCCTGCTCTTTGTAGGCCCCACCGGAGTAGGAAAGACCGAAGTTGCCAAAGTGCTCGCCGCCGAGCTGGGCATCGCCCTGCAACGTTTCGACATGAGCGAATATACCGAAAAGCATACCGTAGCCAAACTGATTGGCTCGCCTGCCGGCTATGTGGGTTACGAGGACGGCGGCCTGCTGACCGACGCTATACGCAAGACTCCAAACTGCGTACTATTGCTCGATGAAATAGAAAAAGCGCATCCCGACGTATTCAACATCCTGCTGCAAGTAATGGATTATGCCGTACTGACCGACAACAAAGGACGGAAAGCCGACTGCCGACACGTGGTCCTCATCATGACCTCCAATGCCGGAGCACAATATGCCCGCCAAGCGTCCATCGGCTTCAACAGTCAGGTCACCGCCGGAGAAGCCATGCTGAAACAAGTCAAGAAAACCTTTAAGCCCGAATTCATCAACCGCCTCTCTGCCACGGTGGTCTTCCATGACATGGACCGCCCGATGGCATCACTTATCCTCGACAAGAAACTCGGAGAACTAGGCAGCAAGCTGTCTTCCCGCCAGGTGGAAATGGTATTGAGCCAGGAAGCACACGAATGGCTGCTCCAACGGGGTTTTATTCCCGAATACGGCGCCCGGGAGATGGACCGCGTGATAGCCGCCCACTTGAAACCCTTGCTGATGCGCGAAATTCTGTTCGGTACATTGAAGGCAGGAGGAAAAGTCCGCGTGCAAGTGGAAAACGGAGCATTGAAACTACAACCCGCAACCGAATAACGATATGGTCTTTCAACTGACGGATAAACTTGCTTTCCCCGACCCTCACTACGGCGACCCCGACGGGTTGCTCGCTGTGGGCGGTGACCTATCCATTGACCGCCTCATCCTGGCGTACTCCAACGGCATCTTCCCCTGGTACGCATTTCGGGAAGAACTGATACAATGGTGGTGCCCGATGGACCGTTTCGTCATCTTTCCGGACGAAATCCATATCTCCCACTCCATGCGTACGCTCATCAACAAAGGAAAGTACGAAATCACCTTCAACGAAGCTTTCCAAGACATCATACAAACCTGCGGAGAATTGCGGATAGAACAAGAAGGCGCCTGGCTCGGAACGAAGATGATGGAAGCCTATACGCACCTGCACGAACAAGGATTCGCCGCCAGCGTGGAAGTATGGGAAGAAGAGCAATTGGTAGGTGGGCTGTACGGAGTGACCCTGGGACGTTGTTTCTTTGGAGAGAGCATGTTCTCACTCGTTCCCAGCGCCTCGAAGCTGGCCCTCATCCATCTGGCCCAATTCTTCAGGGAACATGGAGGCGTCATGATAGATTGCCAGTTCGAAACCCCTCACCTCAAAACAATGGGAGGCAGGCACATCAGTTACGACGAATATATGACATACATCGAACAAGACTGCCGCTTCTAAAAGTAAAAAGGAATAACGAGGGGCTCAGAACTATCCGCACCTAAATATAGCATAATGAAAGTACTCATATACTTTTGACACTCTCCTATTCTATTTGAAGGCCGGAGCAGGAAGATGCATACCTGCCATCGTCAATTGGTTGTCCTTGGCATATTGGAGGAAATACTTGCGTGCTTTCACGGCAGCTTCCTTATCCATATCATAGGAAGCGCAGTATTCCGGATGCTCCAACTGAAGGGCCGCACCATGGATGAGGTCACCAATCACCAGTAACTTGCCACTCTGGAAAACCGTATGACCGGGAGTATGACCGACTGCCTCCATGGCAACCACATTGCCCGGCAAGGTATCGCCAAACTCAAACAGATGCAGCCGTTCCTTATAGGCATCCATCGTCTTTACGACCTGCGCCTTCCTTTCGGCAGGCATTGCCATCCAGGCATCATATTCCACTTTTGATGCGTACACTTCGGCATTCGGGAAGACTACACTGTCTCCCTTCATCATTCCACCGATATGGTCGCCATGGAAATGGGTAAGATACAGATATCCAATATCTGCCGGAGAGATACCCAAAGATTGTAATCCGGGCAACAGACGACTGCCGGGAGCTCCCATTCCCGTATCAAAAAGGATACGGATACCATTCGTATCTACCAGGAAGGTGCTCATGGAAGAAGGAATACCGCCTTGAAGCGACAAACTTTCCATCAATTCATCGCTTGCATCCGGGAAAATCGTTCTCGGCATCAAATGCACACCAGCATTATCCTGAATCCAAGTGGCCTGCACTCCCTCCAGTTGCAAGGTCTTTACGCCACTGCATGTTACACCGACACTATCCATACTTACATCTTCATTTGTTTGTTTCTTTGTCCTGCTGCCGCAACCCGCCATCAGCAATGCTGCTGACACAACAACCAGGCACGTCCATGTCTTGTTTTTCATCGGTACAGAGTTTTTTATCCATAAATATTGAAGTTCGCACAAATATAGGCAAATAAAATCATTCGGCACACGGATGCCTGAACCAAAAACGGCTGCCGACTCCCAATTCCGACTCAGCACCGATAGTCCCGCCAAGATGCTCAATGATACTTTTACAGATGGACAAGCCTAAACCCGTGCCCTTCGCAAAGGTATTAAGCTTTACAAAGCGGTCGAACACAGTAGCCACGGCATCCGGAGCAATACCCATACCGGTGTCCGTCACAGAAAACTCTATCTGACCGGTACCTTCCACCGGATGATATTCCAAAAGGATCTGCCCTTCACTGGTGAACTTCAAAGCATTGTTTATAAAATTGGTGACCACCTGCATCAGACGTTTCTTGTCGGTATAGATACGGTAATCGGGCAAGTCGGGAGCCAACAGAACCGGTACAGCCTTGTCTTCCTTTATATCATAGTTGCGCATCACGTCCTTACAGAAGTCACTGACATCCACATACCCCATATTATAATCGAGTGTTCCCGCTTCTATCTTTGCTAAATCCAGAATGTCGGATATCAGTTGCAAGAGCAGTTCCGTATTCTCCTGCATGATGGCAAGGTATTCCTGGCGTTCTTCCCTATCGTCCAGTTCGGCAATGATGCTTGCAAAACCGACAATGGAATTGAGCGGAGTACGGATTTCATGACTCATATTGGCCAGGAAAGCAGACTTCAAGCGGTCCAGATGTTCTGCCTTATCCTTGGCGACCCGCAATTCCTCCTCTATCTTTTTCTGATGATCGATATCCACACTGGTAATGACATGCGCCATCTGCCCGTCCACCCAAGCAAAGGCTGCACTGAACACGCGAAACCAACACTTGTCAAATGGCCGTTGATAATCCCACGAATAGACTTTGGTGGGGTGTCCGTTTTCATCTATCAAATGCCTCTTTGGGCAGAACTCACACTCCCCCGTCTTGTCCGAGTAGAGGGCCTCCCAGCATTTTTTCCCCCAGAAATGCTCGATACCGCCATATGGTTCCACCATAGACCTATTGGCATACAACATATCGTGGGAATCGAAAGAGTTGACGTAAATATCAACGCCCATATTATTCATGATACTGCCTAATGTATTGCTGGCCCTCACTTCCCTTTCCTTATATTCCCTGACCGTAATTTCCTTAGAGAACGAGCCCAGCAAGAGATGAATGATTTGCAACTCCTCTTCCGTGAGATAGGTCTCTTCCTCCCTGCCTGCAAAACCTATGAATCCGATGATTTTACCCTCAGTATCTTCAAAATGCCTGATTAACAAAGAATCCTCACCGTAGAAATCAAGAATGTCAATATCGTCCCATGAAGCATCCGCATTTCTGTTTCCATAGAAAGGTTTATCCCGAGCTTTCATAGCATCGACATGCTCCTTTTTTCAACTCTCCCATATCGAAACGGGGTTTCATAGTCCCACCTTCATTTCCAATCGTTTCTTTCAATAAGAAATAACGGAATCCGTCAGTCTGATAGATAAACCCTTTCGTAAAGTCATAGTAGTTGCAGAAATCGGTCAACGATTCAATAACTTTCCTTTCATTGGGTTCATTGCTATTCAACCGTTCTAAAAAATGAAGCAAGAATATGTTTAATTTCTCTTTGTTTTTGCCCATATAATCTTTTGAAAAACTTTAAGGCGCTAATATACAACTTTTTAAAGAGAAATAAGTTTCTTTTATATATCCAGGAAGTTTAAAAAACAACCATTCCCCAATAAAACAAAAAAGGCAATAACTTAATTTATTTTAGATTTTTATCGATTTGACTTAACCAATTGAAGAATAAACTTTTAGCGAATTATTTGAGAAATAGAGGTAACGATTTAGCAACCGTGCGAATTTTTGCGTTTTGCGTTGCTATGCTGTCAAATAACTCCTTCAATGGCAAATATAATATCTTTTTCCGAAAGTACGAACTATCGGCGGCAATTTTATAAAATCGGCTTACGAAAAAAAGAAAGTGCCGAAAAAGGAAAATCATTCATCCCATGTGTAAGTTGTAATGTTAAGTATGTTACTTTGTCATTTTGTAAAAATTCCATAGGTATCTAACTTTTCGTCTAACCCTATTATTCCTTTTGGTGCTTCAAACCTCCAGCTATATCCATATTTCTTATCGAGATAATCGAAAACTATTTGATTTCTTTTTACTATGTGGGAATAACTTAAGATTGTTAAACGCTGTGATTTATCTTGTAAACTTTCTTTTGTGTACCACGATACTGTAAGTCCGTATTTATCCCAAAAATTGTCTTTCAGAATATTGTTTTCTTCCTTTTTTGAAAGGATTAGGCTTAATCGTGGTGTATGAATACTAAAATCTGACAATATAATCTTTAAATCTATATTGTCATTAACAAAAATTACGGTATCTACATGCTCAAGACCAACACAAGAAAATGTTAAATGATATTTTCCTTTTTGTAGACTGTCTATTTTGAAATAGCCCTCTTTATCTGCCACCCAACTACGCTTTGGTATCTCTTCAATTTGAATACAAGTACCAGCACTTAATGGGGATTTTGTTACTTGGTTAGGAACTATGTATTCTTCTATAAATGTTCTTCCGATGATAGAAAAGCACCTTTGTGCTTTTCTATCATCAACTTGTAGCGGCTTTTCTTGTGCAATATTCATTTGATACCAGACCTTACGTTCCCATTCATAAACAGCAAATCTTTCATCATCCATATTACCAGCTTCATTAACATAACTTCTAATACTCGGTACAGAAGGATATTTTGATTGTATTATGTCATCTACTAAATACCCACACAATCCTTTTAATTCTTTAAACATAAACCCTTGAAACATCAGGCTTATATATTCCTCATTATCATGTAAGTACTGCTTGTACGCTTTGTATGCGTCAGATTTCATATAGTCAGAAGCTTTGTTACTGACATTGGGCTTTTCCAATTCCTCTTTCAATGCTTTTTCCAATCGCTTGTATTCGGTAGAATCCTGTATGCTATACCAATAATGCTCTTTAGGTTTAGTTGTTAAGTCTATCCATGCTTTGGCTTCCCAATAATCGATATTCATTTGGGCAGAATCCCGTTGTTTTGGGGGCAATTCATAATATAAAGAATCTTTTTCCCATTCTTTGAATAATGCGTCAAGCGAATCGGATTTCTCTTTCATGAGTTGTTTATATATATCGAGAAGTTCTTTGTTAGAATGGGATGTAATTTGGAAAGCTCCGCTTTCTAATCTTGCGTTAACCGTAGGGCTGGATATAACAGAATCTTTGAATGTAAATGCAATTTGTTTCCCGATAGCTTTTCCGGTTTCCACAGCCCATTTGTTAAGTTTATGTTTACTGATTTGTCCGTTTATTACATATTTTCCAAAAATGTCAGTATCTAATTTTAGTCCAATGAAATCCTTAACTGTTACTATTGGATTTATAGATAAACTATCTTTTTGTCTGTTAATCACATGATACCAACCGTTTTCACGATGTTTATCTTGGTAGTTTGAATAACTTGGTAAACAAATAAACACCAACAATATTTCTAATAAAATTTTAGTTTTCATATTCAACCCTTGAAATAAATTTTTATGACAGTTGCAGTGATTATCAAGATAATTGATACAACAAAAAGTGAATTTTTGACTTTCTTTTTCTTCTGAAACAAATTAGCAATGCAAGCGGAAATCAAACCTAAACGAGCTACTGTTGAATCAATAGTAATATCATCAATGATGATAGGTGTAATAGCCCATATTGCAATAATAATCATTGAAATATTGGTAATAAAATAAAGCAACCTTTCCATAAATTATTTACGAATTAAATAATATATTGATATTCCGATAATAGGGAATAATAGAACAATCAAGGCATATAGTATTTTGTTCCCTTGTGTGCTTTTTGTGCATACAATATTATATAGTACAGCAACATCCAGCAAGTATAAATAAAAGACTTATATCCATATCTAAATTTTACAGTTTGGTATTGAGTTTTATTTTTTCTATTTTTTTCTGCAAATATACAAAAAGTGCCCTTCACAAAGGATTATGAACGGCACTTTTTTATTGAGATTCAAAGATATGCGATATTTATAACTTGATGCCTCCTTTTTTCCTTTGCGGCTGCATGGGTCGGCGAATGTTCTGTCTTAACTTCTCGAACTGTTCCTTGAACCACTCGGCAATGGGCTTTCGGTCGATGGCAAGAACCAATTTAGTCCCGTCCGTGGGGTCTTTCAGCACTTGGAAACCTGCCCTTTCGGTCGTGAATTTCCGTCCGTGTTCCTCCGAGTAGAGTTCCCCTGCATACTCCAACGGCTTTCCCTTGACGAGCGTTGCGGTCTGCCTTTCATCGAACCCGACAAGGCGGCAGAGGTTTTCGATACGGAGCATTTCACGGAAATAGGGAAACCATGCCGCCGCCTTTGCGATTACCGTTTTCAAGAAAAATATTTCCTCCTTGTGCTTCGTTTCCTTGTCCGCTATCTCCCTGCGGTGCTTCCGTTCTACTTCCGCCATCTGTCGGCTGTGGTCTGCCTGCATGGTCTGTATTCTGTCTTGCAGGGCTTCGATGGTTTCCTCGTGGTCGGCTACCTCCCTATGCAGGGCGGTGTTCTCTTTTTCCAATGTCTTGACCTTGTTGCTGCCGAAAAGAGAACCGACACCCTCGGCGATGTTGGCGGCTGCGACGGTTGCCGCCCCTTTCAGCTTCTCGGTCTGTATTTCTTTTTTCGCCCGTCTTAGT
>OHAT01001529.1_pt1 | contig 19923 bp, 20 predicted proteins | sample 1577141 | NCBI WGS metagenome assembly OHAT01 (sample SAMEA3541578, study PRJEB24748) | human gut metagenome | biome: human gut; feature: human-associated habitat; material: faeces | place: China | collected 2012 | reverse complement strand
CGGCCCGCCCCTCCCCTTGCGGAAACCCTGCCTTTATATTCAATACAAACCGTATAATTCGTTCAAATTTATACTCTTTTCGACGAATCTTCCGCCCACTGCCATTCGGCAGGTCAGCATCTTTTGCCAAAGCCCGCATCCATCGGGCCAAGTCCATGCAAGGGGCTAGCTTGGGAAACGGCAGCTCGCCCACTCCTCCACAGGCTTTGTGCCAGGCCAAGGAACCGGGGCGCAGCCCCCTCCGGCCTTTCTTATACATACTGTATTTTGTTATCAAATTATACATCTATTCGACGGAATCCCCCATGGCTTTGCGATTACAAATGCCGTGTATCATTTTGGGCGCATCAAAACTCCGCGGAACGATTCGGCGAAAGAAAATCAAAAATAACATCGTCAACGATGGTTTACGCTTGGAAGAAGAGAGGACACCCCACTGTGGGGCGGGCTTACCCCTTAGGTTCATCTAAAGCAGGCCTTTGCGACACATCGAGAGACACTAACTTACCCTCTTTGCCGCACTTCCCCCTACGACCTTTCCGCCGTCCACAAACCCCTTATCAAGATAAAATGCCGTTTCCTGTTATTCTGCGGCGGCCTTCACCACATCCTCCGCCAGCCGCTTTATGTCGTCCAGCGTCTGTAATTCCCCGGCACGGCGGCGCAGCTGGGCCGCCCCCCGCACCCCACTAATGTACCATCCACAGTGCTTGCGGGCCTCATGGCTGGCCACCCGCTCGCCCTTGTATTGCACGGCCAGGGTCATCTGCTCCACCATCAGCTCCATGCGTTTTTCCAGCGGAGGGGTCGGCTCATATGCCCCGGTTTGCAGGTACTGCCGCACCTGCCGGAACAGCCACGGGGCCCCCAGGGCGCCCCGGCCGATCATGATGAGATCGCAGCCGGTGGTTTCGTACAGGGCCTTGGCGGTTTCGGGGCTCACCACATCGCCATTGCCAATGACCGGGATAGAAACCGCGTTTTTCACCTGGCGGATGATCTCCCAATCCACCGGGGGAGCGTACATCTGCTGCCGGGTCCTGCCATGAACCGTCACGGCATCAGCCCCGGCGGCTTCGGCCATTTGGGCAAATTCCACGGCGTTGATGTGGCTGTCATCCCAGCCCTTGCGGAACTTGACGGTGACCGGGATGCTGCTGGCCTCCTTCACCGCGCGTATAATGCTTTCGGCCCGGTCCGGCTCCAGCATCAGGGCGCTGCCGCTGCGGTTGCCGGCAATTTTGGGGGCGGGGCAGCCCATGTTGATATCCAGCCAGGCGGGGGAATACTGCTGGGCCAGCTCGGCCGCGCGCGCCATGGGCTCCGGTTCATCGCCAAAAAGCTGGATGGCGCAGGGCATTTCCAGCGGGCCTATTTCCATCAGCTCGGCGCTTTTGCGGCTGCCCTGCACCAGCCCCTTGCAGCTCACCATCTCGCCCACGCAGGCCACGGCCCCAAAGCGCATGGCCAGCTCCCGCAGGGCGCGGTCGGAGACGCCGGCCATAGGGGCCAGCATGGCATAGGGGGGCAGCTCCCATTTTCCCAGAATCATCCTGTTTTCCTCCCGGTTTGGAATGCGAACGAAAGTTCTCCAGTTTTATTGTAGCACAAGAATGGGGGGATGTAAAGCCGCGAACAAAAGTTTGTAGGAGTGCACGAAAATTCTACCATTTTGGGGGCTTGACAATGAGCAGGATGCATAGAAAAAGCCCCCGGTGAGGGGGGCTTTGGGGTGGGTCATGGGTTATTTTTTGCGGGAGAGGACGGCCATGCCGAGGGCGGAGACAGCCATGAGAGCCGCAGCCGCGGCAACCATGTCATTGGCGCCGGTGGAGGGGTTCTTCTGATCCTCGGCGGGCTTGGGGGTCTCCTCGGTGGAGGGGACGATGACGATGGGGGTAGAGGGCTTCGGAATAGGCTCGTCAACTATGTTTTCAAACGCTTCACTAAATTTTAGGTTCTCGCGCCAGTTGTTCCCAGAGATGTTATAAGTGATGCCGTCCGCAAGGCTGTTAACCTTGACGCTGTTTGCCAAAGTAATGCCTTCAGTAGCAGTGTTATTCTGGATTGTGAGCTCTGCGCCTGCACCAACTTCACCCATTCGAAGGATGGTTCCGCTACTATCAGAACTCATATTCTTGAAAGTATTCCCGGTAACGGTGATCCTTCCGTAGCCCGGAGCGCCATTCCCATTCATCATCGGATTGATCGCATGCTTCGTCAAACCGGAGAAGGTGCTGCCCGTAACGGTGACATTCGGCATACCATCGGTAAGCACAGCGGTGTAGCCGTCAGTGAATTCGCACTTTGTAACGACAAGGTTGTTCGCCTTGGCTTGATTTCCATCCACATTCAGGCGGATGCAATTCGCCTTATTGGTATCAGTATCGCTAACATTGAATTTGCATCTGTCAAACTTAACATTGTCGATGAGCGTGTTCCCCTGATACGCTTCAATATTCACGCCGCCCGTGAAGGTCAGACCCTCAAAGGTGATATTGTTCCACTTCTGATTGATGTAGTAGCTGGTGTTATTGTTTTCTGCAACCCTGCCAGCAACGAAATCCTTGCTGTACCACTTTGTGCTGTTGACCTGCCCGCCGAATGCAACCAGCCCGTTGATGGTCACCGCCGCACCATCGGCTGCCTTGAGGGTAACATTGCTCATATTGCGGACATACACGGGAGTCCCTGCACCGCCTTGTGGATGAGCGGCAATAGCCTGCTTGATCGCATCAGGACTGGATGCGGTCCCGCCAAGGTAATACTCGGTATTGCTGCCCGCATATTCAGTGGCACGGCCAAACTCGATCTTGCTATAGTCGCCTGCACTTAATTCGATGGTCGTTTCATTGATAGAACCATATACGCCATCGAGAAGCGCCTGTACATTATTAGGTCCTACATTCTTCCAAACACCATTTTCCTTTGTGGGGTTGCCCTCCGCCATCGCCGTCACCGGCAGCATAACGGCCAGCATGAGCAGCGCCAGCACAACACTTAAAAGCTTTTTCATTTGGTATTGACCTCTCTTCTTTTTTATTTTTCTCACGGGCGGGGTTGTGTTTGCAGGGCAAACACAAAATATCCCCATGGGGATATGAGAACAGAGTAAGATTACCACTTTTGGGCAGGGGATGTCAACCTAAATGAGAAATTTTGGGGAGGTGCACAAATTTTCCCACTAAATTTGTGCAGGGTTTTCCTCCAGCAGGACCTGCAGGGACTGCCGCAGGGAAAGGTAGCGCTGCTGCCAGTCCTCCCCGGCGGGGGCGGTGTAATTTACCCCAAACCAGCGGCAAACTCCACGGCACAGGGCTTCAGCGATTGCGCCCTGGTTTTCCACCAGCCACTGGGCATCGGCGCCATTATCGTGGAAGGCGAGCTCCGGATAGACCGAAAGCATGGGGGTGCTGTTAATCTCGTAGAAGGTGGTATTTTGCCGGACGCCGCGGGTGGTAGCCGCCGGGTAAATGGCCATGAGTTCCTCGTAGGTCATTTGGCAGGCGCGCCAGCTGATGCCGCCGGGCTGGCCATAGGCCAGGACCTCCGGGCCGCGGGCGGAGCCCTCCCTGGGGGTGGCGGAGCTGGCATTGGTGTGGATGGGGAGGTAGTAATCAGCCTGCCAGGAAATGGCTTCTGCCACACGGACACGCACGGTGGCCGCGGGCGGAGCCATTTTGACCGAAAAGCCGCAGCGGGTAAGGGCCGCGGCGGTTTTTTGCGCGATGGAGGTGGTGACATCGTGCTCGAAGAGGGTGGGATAGCCGAAGTAGGGGCCGTGGGGAGCGGGACGGCGCTCCGGGGAGAGGTAGATTTTTTTCATGGGGGAATCTCCTTTCGTGAGGTGTAAGATATTTTATGCCGGAGGGACCGGGGGCGAAAGTCCCTCCACTAATACGGCAAAAACGGCCCTTCTTTGCAGGTGAAAGGTTAATAATTCACTTTTTTTCACGGAAAATTTACGAATGCGGGAAAATATGGGTGTGATTTGACTAAATGTCGGTTTTTATTTACAGTAAAATGGCAGGAAAAAGGAGCCCCCGAAGGGGCTCCCGAAAGAGGGGAATGTGTTATTTTTTGCGAGTGAGGACAGCAGCACCGAGGGCGGAAACGGCCATGAGGGCCACGGCCGCGGCGACGACATCATTGGCGCCGGTGGCGGGGTTCTTCTCGGGCTCGGTCTTGGGGGTGTCCTCGGTGGGGGGGACGATGATGGTGATGGGATGCTCCACCATGGTACCATTGATTGTAGTGGTGGAATCAATCACACCGGTTTCTTTCGTCATTGCCTTGCCAGGGTTAGCAATATCGAGGGTGTTGCCGGAAGAGGTAATCTTGCTTTGGTCGAGATTAGCTTCGTTCCAAAGGAGATATGGTGCCTTGATATTGTTGTTGCTGATAGTCACATCAGCTTCCAAACCTTTATAGAAATGAAGTGCATTTACATTTTCTGTGCTGATCGTATTATCGGTTACGGTAATGGAGGTACCCTGGGTAAGCTGAATAGCAGAACCATAAGTATTACCCTCTTTGGTTATCCCGCACAAGTCTTTGATTGTATTGTTCTTAATCGTAGCTTCAGCGGTTTTTTGATCAATATTGATTCCGCGGGCATAGTTGGAAATAATATTATTGCTGATATTGATGGTCAACGGTTCAGTTGCGCTGCCCTGCAAATGCACAGCATAAGCATCGGTCGTTCCGGTACCGTCGAAGATGTTGTTCGTGAAAGTAATATTGCCCTTGACATTGTTATAATGGTAGATTTTAATGCCTTCGAGCTTGCAGTTGTTGACCTTAAAGTTAATGCCATCGAAGTAGGCCTGTGTGGGATACAGACCATTGGGTGCGGGGCCCGTAATGGTCAAGTTTTCGAAAGAAATGGATGTTGTGGTTTTCTCCCCCCACCACTCATAGGGAAGTGTGATATTGGAATTTACAGTCAGGGTATCGCTATCTCTTCCGGTCGCACCAACAAACTTGAAGTTAATCAGGTGGCGGTCATTTCCGTAATGGGATGCTCTGCGACCAAAGGTTAACAAATTATTAAGGGTCGACTCATCATAGGTTATATTTCCACAAATAGTATATGTCAGTGTAGCGTTCCCATTTTCATCGCGATTGAAAAACAGGGCATCAAACTTTTCCGCAGTAGTTGCACCCTGGCCCAAGGCATCAGATTCACAAAGGGCCGCCAGCTTTGGTTTAATTGCATTATAAGCCGCTTCAAAAGAAGCATACTTTTCATTTTCTACTCCTTTTATGCCGGAAATCATAACATAGTTTTCCTCCGCCATTGCGGTGACGGGGAGCATGACGGCCAGCATGAGTAGCGCCAGCACAACACTTAAAAGCTTTTTCATTAGAATAAACCTCTCTTCTTTTTTATTTTTCCCGCAGGTGGGGTTGTGTTTGCGGAGCAAACACAAAAATATCCCCATGGGGATATGAATAGCAAGAATAAACTACCACTTTTGGGCAGGGGTGTCAACCTTTTTGAGAATTTTTGGTGACTCGCACAAAATGCGGGGGTGGTATTTGGCAAAAAATTCCCCCGGCAGCAAGCTACCGGGGGATTGCGCGCTTATTTTACATTTTAGCCAGGGAAACAGCGATACGGGCCGCGCAGCGGGCATTATTGAGCGCCAGCTGGACATTGGAGGCGAAGGACTCGCCGCCGGTCAACTCCTTGATGTGGGCCAGCAGGAAGGGGGTGATCTCCTTGCCGTGGATGTGCTGGGCATCGGCCAGCTCCAGGGCCTTGGTGATGATGCCCTCCATGTAATCGAAATCCATGGCGTATTCATCCGGGATGGGATTGCCGATGAGGACGCCGCCGGGCATTTCCAGCTCCAGCTTGGTCTTGATGATGCGAGCGATCTCCTCCTCGCTCTGGGCGGCGTAATCCACACCGAAGCCGCTCTTTTTGCAGAAGAAGGCGGGGAAATCGCTGGTGCCATTGCCGATGACGGGGACGCCCATAGTCTCGAGGTACTCCAGCGTGCGGCCGATATCGAGGATCTGCTTGGCGCCGGCGCAGATGACGGCGACGGGGGTGCGGGCCAGCTCCTGCAGGTCGGCAGAGACATCCATGGTGACCTCACCATGGCGATGAACGCCGCCGATGCCGCCGGTGGCGAATACATGGATGCCGGCCAGCGCCGCGCACATCATGGTGGAAGCGACGGTGGTAGCACCGGTCTTACCGGTGGCCAGATAGGTGGCGAAGTCGCGGCGGGAGACTTTGCCGACATTTTCGGCACGGCACATCAGTTCCAGCTCTTCCGGGGAGAGACCGACTTTGATCTTGCCGCCGATGAGCGCCATAGTGGCGGGGTAAGCGCCGCAGGCCCGGATCTCTTTTTCCACCTCTGCGGCAAAGGAGAGGTTTTCCGGATAGGGCATACCGTGGCTGAGGATGGTGCTTTCCAGCGCGACAACGGGTTCGCCGTTTTTGATGGCTTCCTGCAGCTCGGGGGTGATATCAAGGTATTTTTCGAGATTCATGTCAGATGTTCCTCCTGTAATTAAAGTATTCCGTAATACGGGTTTCAAAAGGTTCATCGACTGGGGCGGACGCTCCATCGTTGAAAGCTTATTATACCCATTCCCGCAGCGGAATGCAAGGGGTTTTGATGTGAAATTTGTGTGATTTTTGCGGGAAAGAATGGGAGATGACGAGCGGGCGCAGCCCCTTTCGGCGGAGCCGAAAACCACGCGCGAAGCGCGCGGAGCCCGCCGAAGGCGGGCGGGCTGCGCCCCGGGCCAGCGGCTGGCAGAAACCTGCGGAAATGCGATATTGACACCCGGCCCAGGGGATCCTATTATAATAAGGTATACCAAGTGACGGGAGAGTGGAGATCCTATGTTATCCTCTGCGGCCGGGCTGCTGACCGATCAATCCTTTTTGAGCGTATTTTGCGCCGCCATGCTGACCATCGGGATCGGCTGGGGACTGCGGAAGAAAAATATCCTGAAGGCGGAAAGCCGTCCGGTACTGAATGCCCTGCTGCTGAAGCTGACGGTGCCGTGCCTGGCCTTTGATGCCTTTATGACCGATTTTGCCCGCGGGGAGCTGCGGCGCAATGTGCAGATCCTGCTGATCTCCTTTGCGCTGTATCTTTCGATGATCGCGCTGTCGCAGCTTATTTTTATTAAATACGGCCGGCGGAAGGCCAACCTATATGGCATCTGCTTTGCCATAGGGCAGCAGACACTATACGCCATGCCTATTCTACGGGCTATTTACCGGGAAAATCCGTCGGAATCGATGCTTTCCGCCAGCATGGTAGCTATCGCTTTCCGGGTGATGCTGTACCTCTACGCCTTTTATTCCATCAGCGGGGTGGCGGTGACCGGTGGCAGCCTGAAGCAAAACCTGAAAAAAGCGTTCCTGACGCCGGTGATGCTGGCTATGTTCGCGGGGTTCTTCATCTGGCTGACACAGGGACTGCTTCCCTGCCCCGGCGGTATACCGCTGCTGCGGCTGGACCTGCGATTCCCGGCCCTGTACGCGGTGGTACCGCAGATGGCCACCCTGGTGAACCCCCTGGCGATGCTGCTGATCGGCTCGACACTGGGGGAATCCCAGCTGGGCGACGCGCTGCGGGACGGCAAGGCGTGGTTCATCGCCTTTCTGCGGATGTTTATAGCCCCGCTGTATACCCTGGCGGTGCTGTGCCTGCTCCAGCAGATCGGATGGACCCACTTTACCGAGGTGACGCTGATGACGGTGGTGATGTGCTTTGCTGCGCCGCTTTCTGCAGTGCTGTGCACCTTCTTCATCACCTACCAGGAGGAAGCGGATATGGCCGCACGGGTGTGTCTGCTTTCCACGCTGTTCTGTGTCCTATCCACGCCGCTCTTCTACTGCCTGGTGAAGGCCGCAGTAGCCAGCGGAGCGTTTCCTATATAATATAGGTAAGAAAACGCGCGAAAGCCCTCCAAACAGAGGGGGGCAACGGAAGGTTGCTAAAAATCCATGAGGGGTTGGTCGACAGCACCCCCATTCCATGATACTCTTGCGGTACAAAACATGAAAGGCGGATGCTGAAATGACACTGGGTGAACGGATCGCATATTACAGGGGGAAGCTGGGGCTTTCCCAGGGGGAGCTGGCGGAGCAGCTGGGCGTGAGCCGTCAAGCCGTAAGCAAATGGGAGACCGATGCCGGACTGCCGGATTTGGAGCGGCTGATCGCGCTTTCCCGGCTGTACCGTATCACACTGGATGAACTGGTAAAGGGAGAGTCCCCGGAGGAAACGGCCGAAGCCCCGGAGGAGATACCGGTGGATGCGGTCATTGCGAAGCCAGCAGCCCCCAGCGGGCAGAAAACCATTGGGTATATCCTGCTGGGGGTGGGACTGCTGTGCGCAGCGCTGGCGCTGGTGCTCAATTTGGCGCTGCTGATCCCGGCAGCGTACTTTCTGATCTGCGCGGCGCTGTGCCTGACGCTGCGGCGGTATGCCGGGCGGATCATTATAGGCGGGACGCTGCTGGCAATCCTGCTGCCTGCGCAGCGCTGGTTTGGCGGCGTAAGCCTAGGGAGCGTGATCAACCCGATCGCCTACCAGTCGGAGTATTTCGGAATTGGGCTATTGATCTCCTGGGCATTGTGGGCGGTTCTTATCTTGTATGTGGTGCTGGCCCTGCGGCGCACCCGCTGGCAGAAATACACCCCGCTGGCACTGGGGTGGACAGTGGTATTGGGGCTGCGCGGGTGGCTGGCCCCGCTGTGGCAGGTGCTGGGCGGTGCAGAAGCCGCCAGCTGGTACTATCCGGTGGTCTCCGGCCTTATCAATCTGCTGGCGGCGGCTGTGGCGCTGCTGACGGTCCGGGCCATTTACCGGGCCCGACGGGAGAAAAAGAGCGCATAAATACAAAAAATGAAAAGAGCCGTTCCCAAAAGGAGCGGCTCTTTGGCTTATTTTAGGGTGGAGCTGTTATTGAGGACGCCGGCACTATACAGGAACAGCACATCGCAGCCTGTAAAATCGACAAAGCCGCCCAGCCGGCTGGAGGCGAGATACCGGATATCCACCAGCGTAACGGAGGAATAGCCCTCCACCAGCAGCGGTGCGATACTGCTGCCAAAGGAATCCCGGAAGATCACCAGCCGGCGGCCGGAGGTGTTCTGCGGATTTTCGATGCGCAGGAGCGACACGGAGCCGGAAAGGAACATCTCATACGGGTCACGGCCCGCGGCCTTTTCCGCATCGTAGATACCGCCCTCGGTATCGGTTTCGTAATTATAGACCACGGCGGTATCGATGGCGCCGCCGGTGAGATAGTTCATCTCCTCCGGGGCGATGGGCAGCGCGGCCTGGCCGTAGTAAACACCATAGAAGGGCTTTTCCAGCGTTTTTCTGGTGTAGCTGCCGGTAAGCTCCACGCCCATGCCACCCGCCAGCCGGGCAGCCACATCCAGGATCTTCTCCTGCCGCCAGTGGGCATCGGTGCGGTAGTAGTCCTCCAACTCCAGCAGATCGAAGATATCGATATACTGCATATAGCCGGTGCGGCTTTGCAGTTCCTCAGCAAACTGCTCGTAATCGATGGAGGGGTAGCCATTGGGCGCGGCCATAAAGTAGTTTTTATCCGGGATGAGGGACAGATACACCCGACTGCCGGCGTCCTTCAGGTAAGCTTCGTAGAGATACCGGAAGCGCTCCGCCGCATGGTCAAGGGAAGCAGTATTCATGGGGTATTCCAGCTTGGCCAGATGATCTCCCACCCGGTACAGGCCGTTATTATCCCGCTGACGCAGCAGCCCTGTGGCGGTAAGTGCTTTGAGCGTGCGGAACTCATCCCGCAGCGGGAACTGATCGGTGGCGTAGTCCTCAAAGCGATCGGCAAAGGTGCCGGAAAGCAGCGACTGGCCGGTGAGGGCAGGCAGCTGCGCCAAGGAGCGGCGCTCCGCATCGGAGGCGGCATCGGCGGGCTTAAAAACAGTCCAAAGGGTGAACGCCGCCAAAAATACCCCCAACACCGCAATGGTGAGAATGGTACGGGTCTTATTGTTTTCCACAGCGGCACCTCCTTAAAAGCGGAAATAGAGGAACGGATTGAATGAGCCATCCACCAGGTAGGCAGTGACAACCGCCAACAGGGCCATCAGGGCCACAGGGGCCGCGACCGCCAGCACCCGGCCGGTCTTGGGGCCTTCGGAAAGGCGGTTCATCCAGCGGGTGGGATAGGGCGTAGCGCCGATGACGGCGATGATGAAGGTGACGGCATAGCTGCCGAGGTAGTAAAGCGCTTCGCCGGTGGCAAGCGGCACCCCGCCTGCCCCAAACATGCGGCCCAGGTGGGCGGCGGCTTCCGAAAGGCCGGCGCTATCGAAGATGACAAAGCTGACCGCGACCAGCAGCAGGGTATAAAGATGGCTGAGGACGGGGAGCCTTTGCAGGGGCTTTAAGAGGAAACCTTTTTCCAGGATGAGGAACACAGCGAAGAACAGGCCCCACAGGACAAAGTTCCAATCGGCGCCATGCCAAAGACCGGTCAGCATCCATACCACGAGGATATTGAGGTAGCGGCGGGCCGGGGCCACCCGAAAAGGATGGTGGCCACCCGATTGCCGCCCATGGGGATATAGACATAATCCCGGAACCAGGAGCCAAGGCTCATGTGCCAGCGCCGCCAAAATTCGGTGACGCTGCGGGAGATATAGGGATAATTGAAGTTTTCGGCAAAGGTGAAGCCGAAAATTTTCCCCAGGCCGATGGCCATATCGCTGTAACCGGAAAAATCGAAATAGATGTGCAGCATATAGGCCGCGGCGTACATCCAGCTGTACAGCACCGAGGGCTGGGTGGTAGCCTTATACACCGTGATAAGCTGATAAAGCACATTGGCGATGAGGACCTTTTTACCCAGGCCCAGCACAAAGCGCTGCGCGCCTGCGGCGACCATGGCCGGGGTGGAGCGGCGTTCCTTAAGCTGGGGTTCGATATCGGCATAGCGGACGATGGGCCCCGCGATGAGCTGCGGGAACATGGCGATATAGGTGCCGAGGTCGATGAGATTGCGCTGGGCGGCCACCGTGCCCCGGTGGACATCCACCACATAACTGAGGATCTGGAAGGTGTAGAAGCTGATGCCAATGGGCAGCGCCACCCGCAGAAGCGGCACCGAAAGGCCGGTCACGGCATTGAAGCTGCGGATGAAGAAATCGGCGTACTTGCAGTAGCCCAAAAGCAGCAGGCTGAAAAGGACCGAGGCGGTCAAAAAGAGCTTTGACCGCCGGGGATTGCTGATACGATATTTTTCTACCAGCCGCCCAAAGAAATAGCCCTGCAGAATGGATACGACCATGAATAGGACATATTTCGGCTCGCCCCACGCATAGAACACAAGGGAAAAGAGGAGCAGAACGGCATTTTTTGCCCGGCGCGGCGCCAAAAAATAGCACAGCAGCGTGAGCGGCAGAAAGTAGTAGAGAAACGGGATGCTTGAAAACAGCATAAGCTGATCCCCCCGAAACGATTACTGGATGGCTTCGTCAAAATCGATGACGGCGGCGGGATAGGAAGCGGTGAGGGTATCACGGAAGCTGTTGATGAGCTCCTCATCACCGTACATGGCAACAACCACCTCATTTATGGTGATGACAACCAGCTTATCGGGGAATCCACACATCCACTGGCGGGACTGGATGCTGTCACGCAGGGACTGCGCCAGCGTCTTGGCATCGGCGGCATTCTTGACATGGTAGGCGCCGCAGGTGAAGGTGTTCATGTTCATCATGTGGGAAATGGAGGCGGCGCTGTCGATGAGGGTGGTGCTATCGGCCGGGAAGGACAGCATATAGTCCAGGTTGTCGGCATCGGAGATATCAAACTTGCCGGGCTTATCCTCTACGGCGTTGTTGTTATCGCCGCCCGCTGCGGGGAATTTATAATCCTCGGGCAGAGCGCTCCAAACCTTATTAAGAACCTCCAGCGGATCTGTGACGGCCGCATCATTGCCGCCGTTATTGCCGGAATTGTTGCCGCAAGCGGCGAAGGCCAGCACCATTACGGCTGCCAGCAGAATGGAAATGATCTTTTTCATGCTACAATTTCTCCTTCTTTTATAAAGCTTTTTGTATCATCCAGACGCCCTGCTCATTTTGAGAAAGGGTCATTGTCTGTGCATTGAGGGTAAGGCGGTAGGTTTCCCCCGCCATGGGCTGCGGGATGGCCCAAAGAACGGTACAGGCCCCGCGGCCCTGTTGGGTGCCGCTCCAGGCGGAAACGGTATCCCCCTGGGTGATCCGCAATTCGCCATCGTCTGTGGAAAGCTGCCATTCCCCGCGGCCGGAAAGGGTCAGGGGGACTTCCAGGCTGCCAAGGGTATAGAGCGCGGGCTCCGCGGCGGTGCGTGGGACGGCTTCCGTTATGGCCGGCACCGGCTGGCTGCCGATGATGGTCTCCCCCACCGAAAGGCGGAGCGTGCCGGACTGCTGCCACAGCACCGAGATGCCAAATACCAGCAGCAGGGCAGCCGCTATGGCGCCCCAGCGGCCAAAGGCCGGACGGCGAGGAACGGGCGGTACCATTATAGCATCCTGCAGCAGGTCATCATCAATGGCGGTGACAGCGGATGCCAGTGCTTCATGCTTCATTTGGTCCATCCCTCGCTTTCGAGATATTTTGCCAGACGGGTGCGGGTACGCAGCAGCATGGATTTGACACGGCTTTCGGAAAATCCAAAGTGGTCGGCGACCTGCGCGACTGGGCAGCACATGAAATATCGCTGCAGGAACACCCGGCGGGCCTCCTCGCTTTCGGTGCGCAAAAATTCGCTGAGAAGGTGGGAAAACGCAGCGGCTTCGGCCTCATCCTGCGGCTCGCTGCCGGATGGCAGGCACTCCGCCAGTTCCTCCAGCGAAAGGGCCGCTTCTCCCCCGCCCCGTTTTTCGGCCGCGCGGGCTTTATAGCGGTTCAGGGCCAGGTTGCGGGCAATGCGCCCGAGAAACGCCGCGAAAAACTGCGGGCGCTGCGGCGGGATGGCATTCCAGGTACGCAGGTAGGTGTCATTGACATTTTCCTCGCTGTCTTCCCGGTTCATCAAAATATTCATGGAGAGCCGCATACAGTATGCCCCGTATTTACGGGAAGTTTCATCGATGGCCTGCGGGCTGCGCTGCCAGTAAAGCTCGATGATCTTTTCGTCCTCCATCGGGCACTCCTTTCCCGCTCCCGGATCGGTGCCCTCACCCATATAGACAACAAGTGAGAAGGTTTGGTTGCGCCGGAGAGCAAATTTTTTTGAAAAATCTGAAATTGATCTTTGGGCGAGAATACCCGCAGGAGTCATGGGGCTGCTGCGGGTTTCTTTATGGGGTATATTGTGCCCGGTTTTACGGGAGAAGTTCCAGGCTGCCGCCATCTTCTACGGTGTGGCCTTCCAGCAGCAGGAGCTTCTCCGCCAGCAGGCGGGAGAAACCACCAATGATCGCAGCCGTGGCGATGATGTCCTCCACCCGATCGGTATCCAGCATGGACGGCTCCTCGTCCTCATGCTTGAGAATGGTCGCGCAGGCGGCGCGCACCTCCCGGGTGAAATAAACGGCGGCCAGGCTGTGACGCCCGATGTACTCGGTGTAGATGGGACGCAGTTCCTCCTCGGTAAGCTCTGACGGGATGAGCCGCTGCACCAGTGAGATACCGAGCCCCTGCTTGAGGGTGCAAATCATAATGAGGTAGGCCAGGTGCAGTCGGTAATAGCGCTTTTTGACGGGGCCGGGCATGGCGCGCGTGCGCACATAGTTATTGATGGCAGCGGCAGTGACAGCCTCCTCCTCCTTGAGCTCAGGGGGAAGATAATCAAGATAGCCGCGCAGCAGGGTAACGACCTGCTCCATATACAGTCCGATATCCGGGATCTCCTCCCAAGCGGGAAGATGATAGCGGTTGAGGTAGCGGTCCCAGCGACGCAGCTTGCCCGCTACCAGATCTTTATCAAAGTTCACGGCAGCACACCTCTCTTTTGGCGATATTATACCACATAGGAAAGGTGCCCGCAAGAATTTGTGATGAATATTACAGCTTGACATGATTATAAAAATGTTGTAATCTAATGAAGCACATTAGATGAAAGAGGGTTTTACATCTTGTACGAAATCTTTACCGATACTGCCGCCAATTTAGATTGCTCCCTGCTGGAGGAACTGGGGGTGGAATTGATTCCCTTTTCCTTCTATTATAATGGGGAGGAGCACCGGGTGACCAGCCTGGAGCAATTTGATGGGCACGCCTACTATGATATGATTCGGGCCGGAACCGATGTGACCACCTCGCTGGTGGAGCCGCAGCGGTATATTGACGGTTTTACCCCACTGCTGCGGGAGGGACGGGATATTCTGTTTGTGGGGATGTCCAGCGGCATCAGCGGCAGCTATGCTTCCGCCGAGGTGGCCGCCGCCACACTGCGGGAGGAATTCCCGGAACGGAAAATACGGCTGGTGGATACGCTATCCGCCTCGCTGGCGGAGGGCCTGCAGGTACTGAAAGCCGTGGAATACCGGGCCGAAGGGGTGGATATTGATACCGCGGCAGACCGCCTGCTGGAAGGCCGCCATAATATGTGCCAGGTCTTTACCGTGGATAACCTGAAATACCTGAAAAAAGGCGGGCGCATCAGCAACCTGAAGGCTGCCGTGGGCACCGTTTTGCAGATAAAGCCGCTGCTGAAGGGCGACCCGGAGGGGAAGATCGTATGCTTTGCGCAGGTGCGGGGCCGGAAGAAATCCATTGAACTGATGGCAGAGCAATATGACCGCTATGTGGAACACGCCGAATGCGAAACCATCGGCATTGCACACGGCGACTGCCCCGAGGACGCGGAAGCGCTGATTACGCTGCTGAACCGCAACCACCCACCGAAGAACATCATCAATGCCTGCTACGAGCCGATGACCGGCGCCCATGTAGGGCCCGGCGCTTTGGCGCTGTTCTTCTACGGGAAAAAGGAATTCCGGCAGGCAACGAAATAAGATATTCGGAGGAAAAGCATATAATTCTGATATGACGAATAATATTTCGTCATTGCCGAATAACAATCATTGCCCCCGTCACATGCGGGGGCTATAATTATCAGTACCATTATTCTGTAATGAGATTATCGCATTTTATTAAATTATGAAATTATATTTTTTCATTGCAAAATTAGTTCGGATATTTTATAGCTAAGGTAAAAGATAGCCCGCAAGGAGAGCAACTATATGACCACCCCCGCCAAACAACTGAAAAAGGATCGTTCCACAGGCGGCGCTGCCCGGCTGTGGGCCTTGGCCGCCCTGCTGCTGGCGGTCTTTTTGGGATCCTTCTTTTTGGGGCGGTATGGGGTATCCCTTACACTGGGGCAGTTCCTGGGACTAATGGCCGAAGGCCTGCAGCGGATGCTGACCGCCCTGGTAAACTGGGCAGGTAAGCCGTTTGGCTTTGCCGCCGAGCGGCTGTTTGCCGTGCCGGTGACCTGGCCCTCCGTAATGGAGACCGTCGTGCTGAATATCCGGATGCCCCGCATTATTATGGCCTGTCTGGTGGGCTGCTGCCTGGCTTCCGCCGGTGCATGCTACCAGGGCGTTTTCCAGAACCCGATGGCGGCCCCCGATCTGCTGGGTGCTTCCACCGGTGCCTGCTTTGGCGCGGCACTGGCCATTCTGCATGGGCGTTCCTCCGCTATGATCACCCTGTACGCTTTCTTTTTCAGCCTGCTTACGGTGCTGCTGGTCTTTGTGATCGGTCAGCGTGCCCCGGGGCAGAAAACTGTTAACTTGATTTTGGCCGGTATTATGGTCAGCTCGCTCTTTTCGGCGGGGACTTCCTACATCAAGCTGGTGGCGGACCCCGGCAGTAAGCTTCCGGAAATCACCTACTGGCTGATGGGCAGTCTTTCCGGCACCCGCGGGGTGGATATCCGCTTTGCAATCCTGCCGATGGCGCTGGGGCTTATCCCACTGCTGCTGATCCGCTGGCGGCTGAACCTGCTGACCCTGGGCGAGGAAGAAGCCCGCGCGCTGGGGATCAATACCGCCCTGCTGCGGCTGATTGTAGTGGTATGCGCCACGCTGGTCACCGCCGCTTCGGTTTCGGTCAGCGGTCTGATCGGCTGGGTGGGTTTGGTCATCCCCCACCTGTGCCGCCGGTATATCGGCAATGATTACCGCAAGCTGCTCCCGGCTTCGATGCTGTTCGGGGCCACTTTCCTGCTGCTGGTGGATAACATCAGCCGGAACCTGCTGGCGGTGGAGATCCCCATCGGCATTCTGACCGCCTTTATCGGTGCGCCGTTCTTTATTTACCTGATGCGCCAGAAGGGAGGCGGCGTATGAGCTACCCTGCCATAGAAGCCAAGAGTGTATGCTTCTCCTACGGAAAAAATGAAATTCTGCATGGGGTGGATTTTGCTGCCCAAAAAGGGCAGCTGATCGCGGTGCTGGGACCCAACGGCGCCGGAAAAAGTACGCTGTTCCGCTGCCTGTTGGGGCTGTACCACAGCTACCAGGGCAGCATCACCATAGAGGGCCGAGAGGTAAAAAACATGCAGCCGCGGGAGATTGCGGCCAAGGTGGCCTATATCCCGCAGACCCATACCCCTACCTTTCACTACACGGTGCTGGAGATGGTGCTGATGGGCACCACACACCGGGTACGGGGCCTGCAAAGCCCCGGCGCCAAGGAAGTGGCCATAGCACGAGAAGCCCTGGCACAGGTTGGGATTGCGGACATGGAGAACCGCAGCTACGGCAGACTTTCCGGCGGCGAGCAGCAGCTGGTGCTGATTGCCCGGGCACTAGCCCAACAGACTGAGCTGCTCATCATGGATGAGCCGACCAGCAGCCTGGACTACGGCAACCAGCTGCGGGTGATGCAGCGGGTAAGGGCGTTGGCCCGGCAGGGGTATACCATCCTGCTTTCCAGCCACAATCCGCAGCAGGCACTGCTTTTTTCGGACCGCATCCTGGCGCTGCACGATGGCGTGATCTGCGCTGACGGTACTCCGGAGAAGGTGATAACCCCTGAACTGCTGGAGACGCTTTATAGCATCAAGGCCCGCCTGGCGGAAGCGGAAGAAGGACGGTTGATCATTCCGCTGCTGAAGGAGGATGACTGATGTTTATTTGGAATGAAGATATGATCCGCTTTTTGCGGGATGCCAGCGAACACAGCGACTACCACCATTTGCTGGCGGAATACCTTGCCAAGCGATTGCCCGAAAACGCCCATGTGTGTGATGCGGGCTGTGGGTTGGGGTACCTCAGCCTGCAGCTGGCCCCCTACTGCCGACAAGTAACGGCGGTAGATGTAAGCCCGGAGGCACTGGCGGTTCTGGCTGCAAATTGCGATAAAGAAAAAATCAAGAATGTAGATATCCGCTGCGGTGAGATAGCGGAACTGCCGCCCGATAAGCCCTATGATGCCATGGTATTCTGCTTCTTTGGCACTGGGAACGAAGCGCTGCGCATCGCTAAGGAGCAGTGCTGTGGACCCGTTATCATCGTCAAAAAGGGCTGGAGCGAGCATCGCTTCTCGCTGGGCAAGCAGAAGATGGGCCACGAAAGCTACGCCGACACCATGGCGCTTCTGGATGGATACGGCATCCCCCATACCGGCGAAACATTGACGCTGGAAATGGGACAGCCTTTCCGGAGCCTGACCGATGCCTGCCGGTTCTTTGAGATCTACGAGCGGAGCGGCGCTGCCGTGACCGAAGAAGCCGTGCGCGCGCGGCTGACCGCCACCGGGGATACTGCATTCCCATGGTACCTGCCGCAGCCCAAGGTAATGGGCATTATCCAATTCGACAGCAGGGATATCCCTGAGTTATAAAATCCTAAAAGAACAAACAGAAGGAGAAAAGATATGAAAAAAATGCTTAGCGTTCTGCTGGCAGCCATGATGATCGCCACCCTGGCGCTGACCGGCTGCGGACAGAACAATGATCCTACTCCGGATCCCGCGCCCGCCACCCGCACCTTTACTGATTCCCTGGGCCGCGAAGTGACCCTGCCCGCCAATCTTAGTAAGATCGCCATTTCCGGTCCTTTGGCCCAGATCGTGGTATTCGCTATCGCTCCCGATATGATGGTCGGTATCGCCAACGGCTGGGCGGATGAGGCCAAGGGGCTGATCCCCGATGAGTACTACAATCTGCCTCTGCTGGGCCAGCTGTACGGCGGCAAGGGAGAGCTGAACCTGGAAACCCTGCTGCAATCCGGTGCCGAGGTGGTTATTGATGTAGGCGAGCAGAAGGACGGCATGGCCGATGACCTGAACGCTCTGCAGGAGCAGACCGGGATTCCTTTCGTTCACATTGACTGCTACACCGGCAGCATGGGGGATACCTACCGCACCCTGGGCACCCTGCTGGGCAAGGAGACCGAGGGCAACACCCTGGGTGAGTACTGCGACAAGATTTATAACCGCACCAATGAGATCGCCGCGAGTGTAAAGAAGGTAAACCTGCTGTACTGCCTGGGTGATAAGGGCGAAAATGTCATCGCCAAGGGCAGCTACCATGCCGAGATCATTGACCTGCTTTCCAACAACCTGGCTGTCGTAGAGTCCCCCTCCTCCAAGGGCACCGGCAATGAGGTCGATATGGAGCAGATCCTAAAGTGGAACCCCGATGTTATTCTGTTTGCCCCCGGCAGCGTATACGCTACCGTTGGTGAGGACAGCGCCTGGCAGGGCGTGACCGCCATCAAGGAGGGGCATTACTATGAAGTTCCCAACGGCCCCTACAACTGGATGGGCTTTCCTCCCTCTGTTCAGCGTATGCTGGGCATGATGTGGATGGCCAAGCTGCTGTATCCGGAGACTGCCGACTATGATCTGCAGGCCGAGGTGACCGAGTACTTCCGGCTGTTCTACCACACCACCTTGAGCGAAGATGCCTACAATGCTCTGGCAGCCAACTCCATTGGCACCGTAGAAGTAAAGGCTGCCGCGTAAACAAAACTTTGATAGAAGCATCCGGCCATTTTACGATGGCCGGATGCTTCTATGCTTCGATGCTGCATTATCAAATATTTTTTGCCCATTTCCGTGCAAACCGACTTGTAACCTATGCGAAAAAGCAGTATAATATAAGCTAAGCATTATTCTCTTATAAGATAAACGGGAGGGCGAACACACACATGCTGGAAGCAGGCGGACGGGTACAATCAATTGAAAAAGCGGTCAGAATCCTGGAGATCCTGGCGGAGGCTGGCACGCCCATGCCGCTGCGGGAGATTGCGCGGCGCACGGAGCTGCCCAAAAGCACCCTGCACGGCATTATCTCCACCCTGCGGGAAACCGGGTTGGTAGAACAATCCGCTGAGGATGGCTGCTACGGACTGGGGCTACACCTGTTTGAACTGGGGTGTGCGGCCAGCGGCAGCCGGAACATTACCGCCATCAGTCGGCCCTTCCTGCAAGGCCTGGCCAATCGGGCAGGCGAGACCGCATTCTTGGCGGCACTGGATGGCACCGATGCCCTGCTGCTGGAGGTCACCGAAGCCCCCAACCCGCTGCGTGTCGCATTAGCGCCCGGCACCCGTATGCCGCTGCATTGCACCGCCCAGGGCAAGGTGTTCCTGGCGTGGAATGAGAATGCTATGCGGCAGGTGTGCCGCGGCGAGCCGGTCGCCTACACCCCCCATACCCACACCACCCCGGAGCAAATCCAGGCTGATATGGCTGCTACGCGGGAACGCGGTTATGCCATTGAAGATGGCGAGCACCGGATTGGCCTGCGCGCCATTGCAGCGCCTATAGCCGATGCCGAAGGGCGAGTACGGTATACCATTGGCGTGGTGGGCATGTTCCGCCGGGTCCATTCGGAGGAATTTTCAACTGCCGCACATCTGACGGTAGAAGCCGCCAGGGCCATTGCGGCATCGCTGCAAAGACAGCCTTAGCTGCATAAAAACAGAGCCGCCCCGAC
>OHAT01001528.1_pt1 | contig 19924 bp, 16 predicted proteins | sample 1577141 | NCBI WGS metagenome assembly OHAT01 (sample SAMEA3541578, study PRJEB24748) | human gut metagenome | biome: human gut; feature: human-associated habitat; material: faeces | place: China | collected 2012 | reverse complement strand
GTCCGCGCGCTGCGCGGCGGTTCGGGAATGCCAAAGCGCCCGGGCACGAGCGCACCGTCAAAGCGCGCGAACCGCATCTGCCCATCCGGCTGTGTGACCGGAAGCGCGACCGTCTTGCCGCGCCGCCGCGCCTGCGCAAGGATGGCGTGCGTGTCCACCTCGGGCACGACGCTGCAATAGGCAAAGATCCGCTCCGCCGCCTGAAACGCCGGCAGCGAGAGCACCTGCAGCGTGATGCGCACATCGCACGCGGCGTTCTCCGCCGGGTCGCTCTGCGAGAGCCGGGCGCGCAGCTGCGCGCGCAGGGCATCCTTTTCCCCGGAAATGCTCACAGCGCGCTGCGGATGATGGAGAAGATCTCCTCGTGCTTTTCTTCCAGCGCGCGCTCAGCGCCGTCTTTCATAAACGGCACGATCGTCCAGCCATAGTGCGCGGCAGCGAGGCGGCCGATGCGCAGGCAGTTTTCCAGATAGGACACGTCCTGCTCATGAATATCGGCCTTGGTATTCTGCTTTTCCTGCCGGTGCTGCATCCGCTTGAGCGAGGTCGGCAGGTCCACGTCCAGATAGAGCACCAGATCCGGGCGCGGCAGGCCCATCTTGCCGTACTCCAGATCGTACAGCCAGTCAAAGAAGGCCGGCAGCTCCGCCTCCGGCAGTTTGGAACCCTGATGGATGGCGTTTGAGGTCGTGTAGCGGTCCGAGAGGATCAGTCCGCCGTTTTCATAGATCTCGCCCCAGTCGGTGCGGTAAGACGCATAGCGGTCGACCGCGAAAAACGTGGACGCGGCATACGCGTTGACATCCGACGGATGCGCGCCGAACGCGCCGTTGAGATACATGCGGATGAGCGCCGACGACTCCTGGTCGTAGCGCGGAAAGACGATGTGATGATAGGCCATGCCCATCTCGTCAAAACGAGCGCACAGGCGGCGGTACTGCGCGGATTTTCCGCTGCCGTCAATGCCCTCCAGTACAATCAGTTTACCCTTCGCCATGGTGTTTCTTCCCCCGAAGTTTGCAGCCGATGGCCGCAAACAGGAATTTCGGCAGCTTCATCATGCGGCCGATGCGCTTTGGCTCTTTGATGAGCCGGTAAAACCACTCGAGTCCGAGCTTCTGGAACAGCTTCGGCGCACGCTTGACATTGCCGGCGAACACGTCCAGACTGCCGCCGAGGCCGGCCATGAGGCCGACGCGCAGGCGCGGTGCGTTGCGCTGCATCCAGAGCTCCTGCTTCGGCGCGCCGAGGCACACGAGCAGCAGATCCGGCTGCGCAGCGTTGATCTTCTCCACCACAGGGTCGTCGTCCTGAAAATAGCCGTCGTTCGTCCCGGCGATGACGAGGCCGGGAAAACGCTCACGCATTTTCTCCGCCGCCGCATCCGCGACGCCGGGCTTAGCGCCCAGCAGGAACACGCTTTTGCCCTCCTGCCCCATCTGCGCCATCAGCGCCGAGGCAAAGTCGATACCCGGCAGCTTCGCGCGCAGCGGCGTGCCGAGAATTTTCGCGCCGTAGATCACGCCGATACCGTCCGGCAGCACGAGATCCGCTCCCTGTACGGCCTGCATGGCCGCGGGATCGTCATGGCAGAGCATCACGATCTCCGGATTCGGCGTGACGACGTAGGCCGCGCGCCGCTCCGCCATCAGGTCACGCGCACGCGCGACCGCTTCGTCCATCGTCAGGCTGTCAAACCCGACGCCCATTACGTCAATTCGCATGAAAACCTGTTTCCTCCGTTATACCTGGGCAAAGACTTCGCCGATCTTCTCATGGATGATGAGATTTGCCTGATTGTCATACGGCGTGGCACTGCGGTTGATGAGCACCAGCTTGCTGCCCCTGTAGTAATTCAAAAGTCCGGCCGCGGGGTACACGGCCAGCGACGTGCCGCCGACGATGAGCACCTCCGCCTCGCGGATGTAATGGACCGCCTTGGACACGACATCGTCGTCCAGGCACTCCTCATAAAACACAATGTCCGGCCGGATGATGCCGCCGCAGTCACAGTGCGGCACACCGGTGCCGTGGTTGACGCGCTCCGCCGGATACGGCCGGCCGCAGCGCATGCAGTAGCAGCGGTGGATGCTGCCGTGCAGCTCGAGCACGTTCTTGCTCCCGGCCGCCTGATGCAGGCCGTCGATGTTCTGCGTGATGACCGCCTGGAGCTTGCCCTCGCGCTCCAGCTCCGCCAGACGCAGGTGGGCACGATTGGGCTTGGCCCCGTCAACGACGAGCTTATCCCGGTGAAATTTGTAGTACTCCTCCGGGTGCGCCATGAAGAAGGAATGGCTCAGGATCGTCTCGGGCGGATAGTCATACTTCTGGTTATACAGGCCGTCCACGCTGCGAAAATCCGGGATGCCGCTCTCGGTCGAGACGCCGGCGCCGCCGAAAAACACGATCCGGTCGCTGCCGTCGATCCACTGTTTTAGCTGCTGAATGTTGTCCATGGACACTGCCTCCTGTTACACTGCCCCAAAAATGGGGGCATTTCTTATCATACAACGCTTCGCGCGCGGGGTCAACTTTGCGCGAGCAGAAAGCGCTCAATAGCCTCGGCCACGCCATCGTGGTCGCAGTCGGGCATGACATACCGCGCTGCGGCCTTCACGTCCGCGATCGCGTTGCCCATTGCGAGCGGCAGGCCGGCGTCGCGCAGGAGCGGGCGGTCGTTTTCCGAGTCGCCGATGGCGATCGTCGCGCTGATGGGAATGTTCAGGCAGCGGCATAGCGCCTGCAGCCCGCTCCCCTTATCGGTGCCGATGGCGTTGATCTCCACACCCGCACTCTCGCACGGGACGACCCAGGCGCGCACATCCTGCACACGCGCGAGGTACTTGGCGCGCTCGGCGGAATCGACAAAGTAAAAATCCAGCTTCTCCACAGGATAGGGCGCTGCGAGAAAGCGTCGCTCCATGTCCTCGCAGGCCGTGCAGTGGGATTTGAAATTGTCCACGTAAGCGTCCATGCCGAAGTGCTGCGGGTCATCGAGCAGCTCCGGGCGGTAGAGCGCCTCGCCGTTGAAGAAGAGGATCGGGAAGCCGTCGAGCCCCTCGAACGCGCGGACAAGCTCTGCCGCGACATCTGCCGGGAGGTTCTGCGCCGAAATGATCCGATCCTGCGCGCAGTCGGCCACGGCAGCGCCGCTGGACGTGATGGCATAGCGCATGGCCGGAAACTGCGCCATATACGGCACGATCTGCCGGTAGCAGCGGCCGGTCGTCATGACGACGTGATACCCGCGCGCAAGCGCTGCCGTAACAGCGGCCTCCGTGCGCGGTGTGATCTCTTTTTTGGAATTGAGCAATGTGCCGTCCATATCGACGGCGATGAGCTGATATGCCATGGGACGTTCCTTTCTGCACAGTTTCACAGCGTATATTGTACCCGTTTCAACCCGACCTGTCAACCGGACGTGCGGGACTTGAACCCGCACGCCAAAGCCGCTATAATGGCGGCAGACCGATTTTTAAGGAGTTACCGCTATGTATGTTGACCAGAATTTATATCACGGCCGCCCAGTGAGTGGGCAGCGGCTGGACAAGGAGCTGCGCTGCTACGACCTGCTCGACCGCCTGGGGCTCGCCTACGACCGGGCCGATCACGACGCTGCCGACACGATCGAAGCCTGCGCCGCCGTAGAGCAGGTGCTCGGCGCCGGGATCTGCAAGAATCTTTTCCTCACGAACCGGCAGCAGACGGCATTTTATCTGCTGCTGATGCCGGGGCACAAGCCGTTTCGCACGAAGGATCTCTCGCACCAGATCGGCAGCGCGCGGCTGTCGTTTGCCTCCCCGGAGCATATGCTCGAGCTGCTGGACATCGCGCCCGGCTCTGTGAGCGTGCTGGGGCTGATGAACGACCATGACGGGCGCGTGCGCCTGCTCATCGACCGTGACCTGCTGCAGGATGCGTACCTCTGCTGCCACCCGTGCATCAACACGTCCACACTCAAGCTGCGCATGGCGGACGCCATCGACGTGCTGATCCCGGCGCTGGCGCACGCACCGACGTATGTGGACCTGCCGGTGTACGAACCGCAGACCTGAAAAAGCAAGAAAAAAATCCTGCATCCGAAGATGCAGGATTTTTTGTTTGCATTAGTAATAACGCTTATTCTTGTTCTTGCGAGCAGCCTCCGACTTTTTGCGGCGACGAACGCTGGGGCTCTGGTAGTACTCCTTGCGGCGCAGATCAGACATGACGCCGGCCTTGGCACAGCTGCGCTTAAATCTCTTGAGCGCGTTGTCCAGAGACTCGTTCTCCTTGACGTAGATTTCAGACATTTTATTCCCTCCCTCCAAATACGCCTTGCGGCGCTTCAAGGGCCATCATGCATGGCTTTAGCGTTAATATTATAATTGCAATTACCGCCGATGTCAAGATGAAGTTATGCCTTCGGCTTCAAAATCAGGTTGACGAGCTTGTTCGGGACGTGGATGACTTTGACGATCTGCATGCCCTCCATCTGACGCTGGACCTTGTCGAGCCGCAGCGCCGCGTCGACGACAGTCTGCTGGTCGCTGTCCTTGGCGACGGTGACGGTGCCCTTGAGCTTGCCGAGCACCTGCACGGCCATGGTAACGGTCGTGTCGACCGTCTTGGTCTCGTCATACGTCGGCCAGTCGCACTGGCAGCACATCTTGCCGTACTTGGCGGCAAAGCCGAGCCGCTCCCAGAGCTCCTCGACAATGTGCGGCGCAAACGGGCTGAGCAGGAGCAGCAGCTGCTCCATGTCGCCCTTCGTGCAGCCGTTGGCGGCAAACTCGTTGACCATGGTCATCATGGACGCGATGGCGGTGTTCATCTTCAGTTCGTCGATATCCTCCGTGACCTTCTTGATGGTCTTGTGGATGATCGCCTCGTTCTTGTCCGAGATGGCCGGATCGTCCGTGCAGCTTTCGGCCAGATTCCAGACACGGTCGAGGAAGCGCTTCGAGCCCTTGACGGCCTCGTTGGACCAGGTGACGGCCTTCTCAAAATCGCCGATGAACATGATGTGCAGGCGCATGGTGTCCGCGCCGTACTGATCGACGATGTCGTTGGGGTTGACGACGTTGCCGCGGGACTTGGACATTTTTTCGCCGCCCTCGCCGAGGATCATGCCATGGCTCGTGCGCTTCTGATACGGCTCCTTGGTCGGCACGACGCCGATATCATACAGGAACTTGTGCCAGAAACGGCTGTAGAGCAGGTGGAGCGTGGTGTGCTCCATGCCGCCGTTGTACCAGTCGACGGGACTCCAGTAGTCCAGCGCCTCTTTGGAAGCGAGCGCTTTGTCATTGTGCGGATCCATATAGCGCAGGAAATACCAGCTCGAGCCGGCCCACTGCGGCATGGTGTCGGTCTCGCGCTTGGCAGGGCCGCCGCACTGCGGGCAGGTGGTGTTGACCCAGTCGGTCATCTTGCTGAGCGGACTCTCGCCGTCGTCGGTGGGCTCATAGCTGTCCACCTGCGGGAGCACGAGCGGGAGCTGATCCTCCGGGATCGGCACCCAGCCGCACTTCGGGCAGTTGACGAGCGGGATCGGCTCGCCCCAGTAACGCTGGCGGCTGAAGACCCAGTCACGCAGCTTGTAGTTGACCTTTTCCTTGCCGAAGCCCTGCTCCACGACGTATTTCTTCATGGCGGGGATGGCTTCTTTAACGGTCATGCCGTTGAGGAAGCCGGAGTTGACCATGACGGCGCTGTCGTCCTTGGCGACGAAGGCTTCCTTCGTCACGTCGCCGCCGGCGACGACCTCGACGATCGGCAGGCCGAACTTCGTGGCAAACTCCCAGTCGCGCTGGTCGTGGCCCGGAACGCCCATGACGATGCCGGTGCCGTAGCCCATCAAAACGTAGTCCGAAACAAACATCGGCACAACCTTGCCGGTCGCGGGGTTGATGACTTCAATGCCGTCGAGGCGAACGCCGGTCTTATCCTTGTTGAGCTCGCCGCGCTCAAAGTCGCTCTTGCGGGCGGCGGCAGCCTGATATGCCTCGACCTCGTCCCAGTTCTTGATGATGCTCTTCCACTTTTTAAGCAGCGGGTGCTCGGGAGAGATGACCGTGTACGTCACGCCGAACAGCGTATCGACACGGGTGGTGTAAACGGTGATATCATCCTCGGTGTTGGTCTTGAACGTGACCTCGGTACCGGTGGAGCGGCCGATCCAGTTGCGCTGCTGCGTCTTCACGCGCTCGATGTAGTCGACGTCGTCGAGATCGTCGATCAGGCGGTCGGCATACTTCGTGATGCGCAGCATCCACTGGCTCTTTTCCTTGCGGATAACGGGCGCGCCGCAGCGCTCGCACACGCCCTCGACGACCTCTTCGTTGGCCAGCACACACTTGCAGCTCGTGCACCAGTTGACGGGCATCGTCGTCTTGTAGGCAAGGTCGTGCTTGAACAGCTGGAGGAAGATCCACTGCGTCCACTTATAATACTGCGGGTCGGTCGTGTCGATCACGCGGTCCCAGTCGAAGCCGTAGCCGAGCATCTTGAGCTGACGGGTGAAGTTCTTGATGTTCTGCTGCGTGACGATGGCGGGATGGATGTGGTTCTTGATGGCAAAGTTCTCCGTCGGCAGGCCGAAGGCGTCAAAGCCGATGGGGTTGAGGACGTTGTAGCCCTGCATCCGCTTCTTGCGGCAGATGATGTCCATTGCCGTAAAGGGGCGCGGATGGCCGACGTGCAGTCCGGCGGCGGAAGGGTACGGGAACTCGATGAGCCCGTAGAATTTCGGTCTCGGGTCGCCGGTCACGGCGGCGTAGGGCTTTTCCTGCTCCCACTTGTCCTGCCATTTTTTCTCAATGGCTGCGAAATCGTACTTCATGACTTTCTCCTTCTGTATTTCCATAGTCGCTTCTATTACGCTTTTATTTTGCCGCGTCCGGCGTCAGCACGCCGGTGAGGTCCAGCGCGTGACCGTCGCTCCACAGACGCTCCAGCCCATAGAACGCGCGGGCCTCCTCGTTGAACACATGGATCGCCACGCAGCCGTAGTCCAGCAGCACCCAGGTGCCGCCGCGATAGCCCTCGCGGTGGATGGGCTGCTCGCCGAGCTGATCCAGCTCCTTTTCCACCTCGTCGCACAGCGCGTTGATCTGCGTGTTGCTGCCGCCGGAGCAGATGACAAAATAATCCGCCAGCGTGGTGATCTTGTCGATCTCCAGCACCTTGATGTCACGGCCCTTCTTGCTGTCGAGCGCCTTGGCGGCCGCAAGCGCCATTTCCTTTGCGTTTACCATTCTCTCTTCCCTTTCCGATTTATTCGTTTCCCGTCGCCTCGCCGATGACCGTCAGGCTCCCCGAGGTCACCTCTGCCGGCGGATCGTTTTCTTCCGTTTCGCCGCCCGTGCTCTCCGAGCTGTTCGCGATCCTTCCCGTGTACGGATCGACGAACACCGGCGGCGCGGCCGCCGCCTTGCTGTCCTCCACCCGTCCGGTGGAGGAGGCGAGCGAGCCGTCCGCGTTGACGGACATGATATCCAGATCGCGCAGCGTGAATTTCTCCGTGAACGGACTGAGGGAATCGTTCACCAGACCCAGCAGCGCGTTGGCCTGCGGCACCACATAGTCGAGCTTCATCGTCCTGCCGTACTCGGCGCTGAGCGTGCGGCTGTAGACGTATACGCCCGTCCACGGCATGGTCATGAAGCTCACGTTCTCCAGCGAAAGGCCGCCGAACACCGCCTGATGGGCGAACCAGAGGATGTTTTCAAAGGAGAGGTCAGTCTCCACATTCTCCTGGAACACCTCGGCGAGCTTACCGAGGTTGGCCACGTTCTTGAGCTGCAGAAGCTGCTTGATGACCGCCTTGAGGAAATCCTGCTGGATCTGCATACGCCCGCTGTCGCCGATCTGCGGGTTGCCGTAGGGGCTGCTGGAGTCGTTCTTGCGCCAGCGGATGACCTGCATGGCGTCATCGCCGTTGAGCTTGCGGTAGCCCTTTTCCTGCTCGATGACAAGATCCTGATATCGGTCGTGATAGTCCATGTTGTAGGGCACGTCGAAGTACACGCCGCCGATGGCCTCCACGATCGCGCCGACGGCCTCCCACTCCACGACCACCTGATAGTCCGGCTCAAAGCCGACGAGCTGGGAGATCTCCTTATAGAGCGCCTTGATGCCCTTATCGCCCCCGCCGTAGTAGTTGTAGACGGAGTTGATCTTCTTCACATCCCACGGGACGTTCACCATCGTGTCGCGCGGGATGGACATGACCGTCGCCCTCTGGTTCGTCACGTCGTAGCTCGCGAGCAGCATCGTGTCGGTGTTGCCGCCTCCGCCCGTGTCGCGGCCGAGCACAAGGACCGTGTAGAAATCCTTGCTTTTCCGCTCGCCGCTCACGCGCGGGCGCACGCCGTCGCCGTAATCCAGATCGACGTCGGTCTGACCGGGGTCCTGCGTGTCGCCGTCCCGGTTCGGCAGCTCCGGCGCACGGATCTTCAGCAGATAGCCGCCGACGGTGATCACGCCGACGAGCAGCACCGCCGCCAGCGCGGCGACGAGCAGTCTTTTGGGGTGGGTGAAAATGCCCTTGATCTGCTCCCACGCCTCGTCGCCGTGCTCGTCGAAGGCCGCGTCCACACGGGAGCGCAGCTCGTCGAGCTTTTCCGATTTGAAGTTAAAGTTGTTGTCCGCTTCCCGCTTTCCCTTCATTTGTCTTTCCTTTCAGATAATCACGTGCCGCCAAGGTGTTGACGTGGATGGGGTTCCCCATCTCTTCCATTTCCTCGACCGTCATTTCAAGGCCCATCAGAAGCCCGCGGTCCAGATCCTCCCACACGGTCCTCCGCAGCGCGTCCACGCCCGGAAAATCGCGCGTCGGCTCGATGAAGTCCGCGAGGTAGATGACCTTTTCCAGCACCGTCATGTCCGGCTTTCCGGTCGTGTGCCAGAGGATCGCATTGTAAATTTCATCGTCCACGCCGAACACGTCCCGCGCGAGCGCCGCGCCGGTCTTGGCGTGGAGCAGCTTGAGCGCCTTTTTCTCCAGCGCGTCGAGCGCGATGCCGTACTTCTCGCACAGCGCGAGCTGCTCCGGCATCGAGAGCTTCTTCGTGCAGTCGTGCAGCAGTCCCGCGACCTCCGCACGGTGAACGTCCGCGCCGTATTTCTCCGCCAGCTTCACCGCCGTCGCCGCCGTGCCGAGCACATGGGCGCAGCGCTTCGCCTTGAGATAGCTCAGCGCGATGGGGCGGAGCTGCTGTACCGTTAGACGCTTGAGATCAAGATTTGTTCCGTATAAATGCTCGCGCAGGATATAGCCGTAGACCTGCGGCTCGAGCATCGCTTCGCTCGTGCCGCTCGCCATGCCCGCGCGCAGCGCGGTCGAGGAAACCTCGATCACGTGGTCGAGCGCGAGCGCTTCAAAGCTGCCGCCGAAGCGCGCACGGAGCTTCTCTGCCTGCGCGGCAAAGGCCGCGGCGGTGTCGCTTTCATTCCGATAAAAGGCGACGATCTTCGCAAGCTCCGCGATCTCCTCCGGCGCGCGCCAGCTCTCAAAGGAGAAGAACATATCCGTCCCCATAAAGAGCAGCAGCTCGTCGTTGGGGTACTGCCGGCGCAGGGCGCGGAGCGTATCGACGGTATAGCTCTTGCCCTCGCGCGCCATCTCGAGGTCGAGCACCTCGACCTCGACGCCGCTTTGAAGCGCGGCCTGTCCGCCCATGAGACGCGTCATGGCGAGACGGTGCTCGTTCGCGGGGCTCCCCTGCTCCATCACCTTGTGCGGCGGGATGCCCGCCGGAATGAGCAGGAGCTTATCCAGCGCGCACTTCTCCGCCGCCTCGACGGCGGCGTTCTGGTGCCCCAGATGCGGCGGGTTGAAGCTGCCGCCGTAAATTCCGATCTTCAATGAAAATCCCTCTTTATCGTCCTGTTCAGACGGTCTTTTTCTTCTTATCCTTCACGAGCGCGATGCGCTTTTCCTTGGGCTTGGCGTGCGTCTCGCGATAGAGCACGAATTTCGTGCCGATGACCTGCACCTGCTCGGAGCGGGTGAGGCGGCTGAGCTCGTCGCACGCCTCGCGCGCGGTGAGCATACTGTTATCGAGCACGCGGCACTTGATGAGCTCGCGCGCCTCAAGCGCGTCGTTCGCCTGCTTGACGAGATTCTCGCCGATGCCGTCCTTGCCGATGTGGACGATGGGCTCCAGCTCATTCGCCATGGCGCGCAGCTGGGCGCGCTGCTTTCCGGTCAGTTCCATTTATTCGTTTCCTTTCAGATAGTCGTCGAGTGCCGCGGCAAAGGCGCGCAGCGCCTTCCCGCGATGCGAGACGGACGCCTTTTCCTCCGCCGTGAGCTGGCCGAAGGTCTTGCGCAGCTCAGGCACAAAGAATACGGGGTCGTAGCCGAAGCCGCCCTCGCCCATCGGCGCGAACGCGATGGTGCCCGGGCACTCACCCTCGCACACCAGCTCGTCGCCGTTCGGGAACGCACAGACGATGGAGGTGTGGAAGTGCGCGGCGCGGTCGGTCTGCCCGCGCAGCATCTCGAGGAGCAGCGTGTAGCGTCCCTTGTCATCCAGTCCCTCGCCGCCGAAGCGCGCGCTGTACACGCCGGGGCCGCCGTTGAGCGCGTCCACGCAGAGGCCGGAGTCGTCTGCCACGGCGGGCAGGCCGGTCGCCTGCATCACCGCCGTCGCTTTCAGGCGGGCATTGTCGGTGAAGGTCTCGCCGGTCTCCTCGACCTCGATCCTCACGCCCAGCTCCGCCTCGCTCACGACCTCCACGCCGAGATGGCTCAGGATCTCGTTCATTTCCTTTAATTTCTTGGGGTTCTGTGTTGCCAATACCAGCTTCATGCTATACCTCCCACGGGTCCTTGTTCCGTTTTTCTTCTCTCTCCCGCGCGGCCTTCTCCTCCTCGCGGCGCTCCGCCGCAAGGTCTATCCTGTCGCCGAGCGAGCCGAGCGTTTTATCCAGCCATTTGCCGGCCTTGTCTGAAAAGGTCTCGATCCCCGGCACGGGAACGATCACCACACGGCAGCTCTCGCAGTAACGCGCGGGTGCATAGACGCCTCCGAGTACAGGCGTCTTGCTCAGCCGAACGGGTTCCCCCTCCACGATGCCGCCCTGCTCATTGCGCGGACACCATGTAAGCGGATACTTGTACGCGGGGAGCGCGCCCTCGCGCATTTCCTTTCCGCAATAGGGGCAGATGTTCGTGATCTCCATACGGTCTCCTCCCGTTGTATTTCGCTCAGATGAGCGCGTTGACATACTCCTTCGCGTCAAAGGGCTGCAGGTCGTCGATGCCCTCGCCGAGGCCGACGAACTTCACCGGCACGCCAAGCTCCTGCGCGATGGCGACGCAGATGCCGCCCTTGGCGGTACCGTCCAGCTTCGTGAGAATGATGCCGGTCAGACCCGCCGTCTCGCGGAACACCTTCGCCTGCTGCAAGCCGTTCTGCCCCGTGGTCGCGTCGAGCACGAGCAGCGTCTCCTTGGCGGCGTCCGGCGTTTCGCGGTCGATGATTTTGCGCAGCTTTGCCAGCTCCTGCATCAGGTTCGCCTTGTTGTGCAGGCGGCCCGCCGTGTCGCAGAACACGACGTCCACATTTCTCGCCTTTGCCGCGGCGAGCGAGTCGAACAGCACCGCGCCGGGGTCTGCGCCCTCGCGGCTGCGCACGATCTCCACGCCCGCGCGGTCTGCCCAAATTTCGAGCTGATCCGCCGCCGCCGCGCGGAAGGTATCCGCCGCGCACAGCAGCACGCGCTTGCCCTGCTTTTTGTAGCGGCTGGCAAGCTTGCCGATGCTCGTGGTCTTGCCCACGCCGTTCACGCCGATGATGAGCACGACGCTCGGCGTTGTGGAGAGGTCGAGGCTCGTATCGCCGACCTCGAGCTTCTTTTCCAGAATGTCGCGCAGCGCCTGCTTGACGTCGTCGCCGCGCTGAATGCTCTTTTCGTATACGACCTTACGCAGCTCCTTCACAGCGTCCGCCGCGACCGCCGCGCCGAGGTCTGCCATGATCAGGCTCTCCTCCAGCTCGTCGTAGAAATCCTCGTCGATGGTCTCCCAGATGATGCTGTCGTACCACGCCTTTTTGATCCTTGCAAAAATACCCATCGTCTTACCCCTTGATGTTCAGTTCTTTCGCCATGTCGTTCATGTTGATGGTCAGCACCTTGCTCACGCCGCGCTCCTGCATCGTCACACCGTAGAGCACGTCGGCGGCCTCCATCGTGCCGCGGCGGTGGGTGATGACGATGAACTGCGTCTTGTCGCAGATGCGGCGCATATAGTGCGCCACGCGGATGACGTTCGGCTCGTCGAGCGCCGCCTCGATCTCGTCCATCACGCAGAACGGCGTGGGGTGGACCTTGAGAATGGCGAAGTAGAGCGCGATGGCGACGAACGCCTTCTCGCCGCCCGAGAGCAGCGAGAGCGTCTTGAGCGCCTTGCCCGGCGGCTGGACCTTGATCTCGATGCCGCAGTCGAGCACGGCGTTCTCGTCCTCCAGCTCAAGCGTGGCCTTTCCGCCGCCGAAGAGCTCGAGGAAGGTCTCCTGAAAGCTCTCGCGGATGAGAGCGAACTGCTCTTTGAAGATGACCGTCATCTCGCTCGTGATGTTCTCAATGACGCCCAGCAGCTCCTCCTTGGCCTTTTCCACATCGTCGCGCTGTCCGGTGAGGTAGGTATAGCGCGTGTTCACGCGGTCGAATTCCTCGATGGCGCCGACGTTGACATTGCCGAGGCCGTTGATCTCGCGCTTCAATTCATTGATGCGGCGGCTCGCCTTCGGCACGCTCTCCAGCTCGATGCGCTGCTCCTGCGCCGCAGAGTGGGACAGCTCGTAGCTCTCCCAGAGCTTATCCAATATCTGCTTTTCCTCCATCGCGGCGGTGACGCGCTTCTGCTCGAGCCTGCCCGCGGCGGCCTGTGTCTGAGAGAGCAGCTCATTGCACTCGCGGTATCTGCGGTCGTTCGCGCTGCGCTCGCCCTCAAGCGCCAGCTTGGCCTCCGCCAGCTCCGCCAGCTCCGCCCTGCGCTTCTCGGCGTCGGCGCGCAGAGAAGCGGTCACCGCGTCATGCTGCGCGATCTCCTCCTCTGCGGCCTTGATCTTCGCGCGGTAGTCCTCGATGAGCGCACGGCGTCCATCCTCGTCGCCGCGCATCTGCTGGGCGAGCGTCTCGAGGTCGCCCAGCGCGCGTTCGGTCGTCTCCCGCTCGGCGGTAAAGCCCGCAAGCGCGCTCTTGCGCGCGGCGATCTCGTCGCCGAGGTGCGCGCTGTCGCGTTGGAGTTCGTTCTGGCCGGCGAGCTTTTCCTCGCTCTCCGCACGGCAGCGTGCGGCCTCGGCCTCGTGCCTTTTGATCTCCTCCTCGCGGGCGGCGGCTGCCTTTTTCAGCTCCTCCGTGCGCGCGGTGATGCTCTTGAGCTCGGCGGCGATGTCGCTCTCCCGCGTGCGGAGCGACTCGAGCAGCATATCGTACTGCTTCTTTTCGCCCGTCAGGCGGAGCACCGCGTCCTCCGCGCCGCGCTGCTGCTCGCGCGCGACGTCCAGCTCATACTGTGCGGCGTTCAGGTCGCGCTTGGCCTCGTCCGCCTCGCGGAGCGCGGCATCGAGCTTTTCCGTTAAGGCTTCCCACCGGGCAGTCAGCTCCTTGAGCTCGTTGGCGCGGCTCAAAATGCCCGCGCTGCGGCTCACCGAGCCGCCGGTCATGCTGCCGCCGCGGTTCAAGACCTGCCCGTCGAGCGTGACGATGCGGAAACGATTGCCGTACTTTCTCGCGATGGCGATGCCGCAGTCCATATCCTCGACCACGACGGTGCGGCCGAGCAGATTGTTGAAAATTTCCGCGTACCGCTTATCGAACTGCACGAGCTGCGACGCGACGCCGACGTAGCCATACTCGCGCTCGACGCCCGCCTCGCGCAGCACGTCGCCGCGGATGGCGGTCAGCGGCAGGAAGGTCGCGCGGCCGCCGTCGCGCTGCTTTAAGAAGTTGATGGCGCTCTTGGCGTCCTCCTCGCGGTCTACGACCACGTTCTGCATTCCCGCGCCGAGAGCGATCTCGATGGCGACGGCATAGCGCTTGTCGGTCGTCATCAGGTTGGCGACCGGCCCATGCACGCCGCGCAGTGTGTTCTTCTCCGCCGCCTGCATGATGAGACGGACCGCCTTATTGAAGCCCTCGTACTCCTTCTCCATCTCGCTCAGAAGGTGGATGCGGGAGTCGAGGTTGTTCTTTTCCATCGTGAGGTCGATGCTCTTCTGCCGCGCCGTCTCCTCGCGCTTGACGCGCCCCTCCATCTTGAGGGTATGACCGGAGATGATGTTGCGCACGGCGTCGGCCTCCTCCTGCGCCTCCTCAAGGGCGCGGCGGGACGCGGACGCAGCCCTGCGCTTCTCGGTCAGCTGACCGTCCACGCTCTCGCTCTCCGCTTCAAGCGCCGCGCGGCGCTCGGAGAGCTCGGCAAGGCCCGCGTTTATCGCGCTCACGTCCGCGCGGCAGTCCGCCGCGTCGGAGGCCGCCAGCGCTTCCTTCGCGCGCAGAGCCTCGACCTCGCTGCCGGCCTCGCCGGCCGTGCGGGCAAGCTCCTCCGCCTGCGCGAGGAAGGCGCGAAGCTCCTCCTCGAGCTCCGCCGCCTGCGCGGCAAGCTCCTCGATGCGCGCGTGCTTCGCAGCGATCTGCGCGGTCAGGCTCTCCGCGCGGCCCGACTGGTCGCGCAGGTCGTTCTCCACGCGCTCGATGCTCGCGCGGTTGTGCTCGATGCCCGTGCGCAGCACCGCCACAGCGGCGTCCTCCTCGCTGCGCTTCGCGTCCAGCTCGGCGCACTCGGTGCGCAGGCGCTCCTGCTCCATGTCGTTCGCGTGTGCCTTTTCCGCAAACTGCTCAGAGGCGGCGTACAGCTCGTCCAGCGCGGCGTTCGCGCGCTCCAGCTCCTGCTGGGCAAGCGCGTAGTCGGTGTTGAGCTTGATGGAATCGGTCTTGATCTTGTCCAGGTTTTCGAGCCAGACGGAGATCTCCAGTGTGCGCAGCTCGTCGCGGAGGATCAGGTATTTCTTCGCCTTCTCCGCCTGCGAGCGCAGCGGCCCGACCTGCAGCTCCAGCTCGGCGATCTTGTCGTTGATGCGCACGAGGTTTTCCTCCGTGCGCTCGAGCTTGCGCTCCGTCTCCTCCTTGCGGTGGCGGAACTTGGAGATGCCCGCCGCCTCCTCGAAGATCTCGCGGCGGTCGGCGCTCTTGACCGACAATATCTCGTCGATCTTGCCCTGACCGACGATGGAATAGCCCTCGCGGCCCATGCCGGTATCCATGAACAGCTCGTTCACGTCACGCAGGCGCACGCTCTGCTTGTTGATGTAGTATTCACTCTCGCCGCTGCGGTAATACCGGCGGGTGACGGCGACCTCGCTCTCCTCCATTCGGGGGAAGATGTGCTCGGTGTTGTCGAGCACGAGCGTCACCTGCGCGAAGCCCATCTGGCTGCGCTTTTCCGTGCCGCCGAAGATGACGTCCTCCATCTTCGCGCCGCGCAGCGATTTGCTCGACTGCTCGCCCATGACCCAGCGGATCGCGTCCGACACGTTGGACTTGCCGCTGCCGTTGGGGCCGACGATGGCGGTGATATCCTCACCGAAGTTCAATACGGTTTTATCGGGAAAGCTCTTAAATCCTTGAATTTCGAGCGCTTTTAAGTACATTCCGTGATCTCCTTTGTGCAAGGGAGTAAAAATAGGCAGAAAAAGACATATTTTAACTTATGTACTATACCATTTCCCCCCTCGTTTTTCAAGAGCGAATGATGAACAGAGTGTAAAAAAGACGCCCGTCGGGCGTCTTTTCGCTTCATTTTTCCTGCGCTGCGCGTCTCCGCCGCGGCTTCGCCGCCGCACGGGATGCGGCGATGAGCGCGTAAAGCTCCTCGTAGGCGTCGGCGAGCGTGCCGACACGGTCGATGAGGCCGTCCACCACCGCCTCCTCGCCGTAGAGGATGCTGCCGACGTCGGCGGCCATGTCCTCGGCGGCCAGCATGAGCGCGAGCAGCTTTTTCTCGGATATACCGGAGTTCTTCGTCACGAAGCGCACGATGCGCTCCTGCAGGCGGTCGAAGTAGTGATAGGTCTGCGGCGCGGCGATGAGCGTTCCGTTCGTGCGGATGGGGTGGACGGTCATGGACGCGCTCGGCGCGATGAGCGAGCGCTTCGGCGCAACGGCCAGCGGCACGCCGATGGAGTGTCCCCCGCCGAGCACGAGCGAAACGGTCGGCTTCCTCATGCCCGCGATCAGCTCGGCGATGGCAAGCCCCGCCTCCACATCGCCGCCGCAGGTGTTGAGGAGCAGCAGCACGCCGTCGATCTCCTCGCTCTCGTCGAGCGCCGCGAGCAGCGGCAGAACGTGCTCGTACTTGGTCGTTTTCACGGTATTGGGCAGCAGGCTGTGGCCCTCGATCTGCCCGATGACCGTCAGGCAGTAGACCGTGCCGCGCGCGGTGCGCGTGGTCACGGCTCCCATATCCACGATGGGCTGCATGGGCGGCGTCTGCTCGGGCGCAGACCTCTGCTCCTCGTTCTCGTTCGGCTTTGTCGGTTCCGTCATGGCGCATCCCTCCTCTTTTCTCACAAGGTAGGATTTGCAGAAAAATGAGAAAGCATACGGCGCGCCGTATGCTTTCCCGCTAAGTATCCCGTTATTTTTCCGTGCCGTAGAAGAAGAGCGCCACCGTGCCGGGGCCGACGTGCGCGCCGGTGACCGGCTCGTAGTAGACCTCGAGGCATTCGCCGGTAAAGCCCCTTTCGCGCAGAAGACCGAGCAGATAATCCGTCCCCTCGCGGTTGTCCGCGTGGGCGATGCCGATGCGCGCGGACTTGTCCAGTGCGCGCTTGTCGAAATAGTCCGCCAGCTCCGCGTAAGCCTTTTTATTGCCGCGCACCTTGCCGCAGGAAACGATGTGGCCCGTTTCGTCGCCGCGCAGAAGCGGCTTGATGCCCAGCATCGTGCCGACCAGCGCCGCCGCGCCGGAGATGCGCCCGCCGCGCTTGAGGTAGTTGAGATCATCCACCGTGAAGAACTGGCACATGTGGGGGCGGCGCGCGAGAATGCGGTCGCCGACCTCCTCAAAGCTCCTGCCCGCCCGCAGCAGCTCCGCCGCCTCGAGCACCTGCAGGCCCTCGCCGAGCGAGGCGGCATAGGTGTCGATGGTCATGATTTTGGCGTGAGGATATTTTTCCCGCAGCTCCTCCGCCGCGAGCGCCGCAGCGTGCGCCGTGCCGCTGATGCCGCCGGACATGCCGACGTAGAGCACATCGTCGCCCTGCGCGAGCGCGCGCTCAAAGAACGCCGCCGCCGTTGCGGGATTGACCATCGAGGTCTTGACCTCGGCGCCCCGGCGCATGGCGTCGTAGAAGGCCTTGCCGTCGAAGTCCGTCTCCTCGTTGTAGTCCTCCGCCATGCCGTTGACCGTGTAGGAAAACGGAATGACCGCGATATCGTACTCGCGCAGCAGCGCGAGCGGCAGATTGGCCGAGGTGTCGGTATAGAGCTTCGTCATGGCAAAACTTCCTTTTCTGTATTTCTTAACACCCAGTGTACCACGCTCTAAGCGCGGAAACAAGCAAAGTTACAGATTCTTTACATTAACCTAACAGCATGACAACGGCAGGGTGGTTCCCCTGCCGTTTTTTCGTCAATTCTGCTCAAAGATCACGCGCATGGTCTTGTAGGTCATATAGCAGTCGAGCTTGGCGACCGTCTCGTAGGGCGCGTGCATGGAGAGCACGGGAACGCCCGCGTCGAGCGTGTCGATGTTGCGCTGCGCCATGAACTTGGCGACCGTGCCGCCGCCGCCCGCGTCGGTCTTGCCGAGCTCGGCCATCTGCCAGAACACGCCGTTGTCGTTGAGCAGCTTACGCACGCGGCCCACGACCTCGGCAGAGGCGTCGGAGGCACCGGACTTGCCGCCCGCGCCGGTGTACTTGCAAAGGCCCACGCCGTAGTTGACGAAGGCGGCGTTGCGCTTATCGTACACGTCGGCAAAGTTCGGGTCGTAGGCGGCGGTCACATCCGCGCTCAGGCAGAAGGAGTTTGCCAGGCAGTCGCGCAGCGCGACGCCCTGCGCCTCGCACAGGTCCGCCATGAACTTGTCGAACGCCTGCGAGAGCATACCGGAAACGCCCTCGGAGCCGATCTCCTCCTTGTCCGCGAAGATGCACACGGCGGTGCGCTTCGGACTCTTCGCGTCAAAGATGCCCGCAAGCTCCGCGTAGGCGCACACGCGGTCGTCGTGGCCGTAGGAGGCGATGAAGCTGCGGTCGAAGCCGATGTCGCGCGCCTTGCCGGCGGGCACGACCTCCAGCTCGGCGGAGATAAGATCCTCCTCCACGATGCCGTACTTCTCATTGAGGAGCTTGAGGACGTTGAGCTTGAAGCGGTCCGAGCAGTCCTCTCCCGCGAGCGGACGTCCGCCGACGAGCAGGTTCAGGCTCTCGCTGGGAATGGCCTCGTTGAGCGGCTTTTTGCCCTGCTCACGGCCGAGGTGCGGCAGCAGATCGTTGATGATGAACTGCGGGTCGCCCTCGTCTGCGCCGATGTGGACGGCGACCGTGGAACCGTCGCCGCGCACGACCACGCCGTGCAGCTCGAGCGGGATGGTCACCCAGTGGTACTTGCGGATGCCGCCGTAGTGGTGCGTCTTGAGATAGGCCATCTCGGCTTCCTCGTAGAGCGGGCGGGGCTTGAGGTCCAGGCGGGGCGCGTCGGTGTGCGCCGCGCCGATGTTCGCGCCGTGGCTGAGGTCCTGCTCGCCGATGACCGCAAGCATAATTGCTTTACCCCTGTTGTTATAGTAGACCTTGTCGCCCGTCTTGAGCGCCATGCCCTTCTCGTAGGGCACGAAGCCGCGCGCGGCCGCCAGCTCGATGCAGTGCTCCACGCACAGCCGCTCGGTCTTGCCGTGGTCAAGGAAATCCTTGTAGTCCTCGCAGTAGGCGTGCATCGCCCGCTCCTCCTCAGCGCTCAGGCGCTCATAGCCGTTCTTGGGCGCATAAGCGAGCTTCTCCGCCCACTCGTTCTTTTTCTTCTCTGCCATGGTTCATTCCTCCTTGGATTTTTTAATATTTAATAATGGTATCCAGAAACTCCTCCGCGGCAAACGCAGCCTGCGCGGGAGTCTGGTAGTTGTTTTCAAAGACCGCGTCGCAGTCCGCGCGGAACGCCTCCTCGCTGCGCTGCGCACGCACACGGGCGCGGGCGTAGTCCTCGGAGATGCCGTCGCGCGTCATGATGCGGCGCACACGCACCTCCTCCGGCGCGGTGACCGCGACGGTCACGTCGCAGATCGCGCCGAGGCCGCTCTCCACGAGCTTGATGGCGTCGAGCGCGATGAGCCGTGCGCCGCTTTCCTCCATGCGCCGCGCGAGCGCGCGGGGCAGATGGCGGAAGATGATGGCGTCGAGCTGCGCAAGCGCGCCGGCGTCGCCGAAAACTATATTGCCCAGCTTTTGCCGGTCCAATCCGCCGTCGGGGGCGAAGACATCGCCGAACGCGTCGGTCAGGTCGGCGCGCAGCGGCGCGTCAGTCCGGAGCATTTCGTGGTACACCGCGTCGCAGTCGAGCACCAGCGCGCCGCGCTTTTCCAGCGCGCGCAGCAGCGTGGTCTTACCCGCGCCGGTGCCGCCGGTGATGCCGAGAACAAAGGCGCCGTCCGCCTCCTCCGTGTGGAAGCCGGCGGCCTTTTTCAGCCGGTTGCCGACGGCGAGGCCAAGCCCCGCGCTGTCGGGACACTGCGCCCAGATGGCGGGTACGTCGGTCGCGTCAAAGGTGCGCAGCGCGTCAAAAACGTGCTGCGACTGCGCGAGCTTGTCGCCGCTCGCGCCGAGCCGGTGAACGATGTGCCCCGCAAAGAGCGGCGCGAACTCGTCGAAGCAGATCACGCCGTCCCGCGCGCCGATCTCGGCAAGCAGCCGCCGCGCGCTCGCGCGGG
>OHAT01001522.1_pt1 | contig 19965 bp, 8 predicted proteins | sample 1577141 | NCBI WGS metagenome assembly OHAT01 (sample SAMEA3541578, study PRJEB24748) | human gut metagenome | biome: human gut; feature: human-associated habitat; material: faeces | place: China | collected 2012 | reverse complement strand
TTACACATTTTGTCATAGCCCCTTTTTTGTCTGTAATTCGCCCGTGAAAAAATCCCTGCCGGAAGGCAGGGATTCTGGTGCGAGCGAAGGGACTCGAACCCTTATGCACGGGGCGCAGGATCCTAAATCCTGTGCGTCTACCAATTCCGCCACGCTCGCATGATATGCTTTCTATTATAAATCAGGAGAGTGAAAAAGGTCAATAGGACAGGCTTTTCCGAAGGATTTCTGCATAAGCAGTAGAAAAGAATACGAATTTTTTCTATCGAAATTGATTTATATAGAATGAGATTATGGTATAATAGGAACAGGAAGTTTTTTAGGAAAGGGTTTAAGGAACGGAGGCTTTTAAAATGAAAAAATACGTTTGCAAAGTTTGCGGCTGGATTTATGATGAAGCTTTAGGTGATCCGGACAATGGAATCGCTCCGGGAACCAAATTCGAAGACCTGCCGGCTGACTTCGTCTGCCCGCTGTGCGGTGTAGGCAAGGATGAATTCGAAGAAATCGAATAATTTTTGCTGGTGAAGAGCGGCGTCCTTACGGGCACTGCTTTTTAGCTATCTTGATTGTCAATGATTGTTATTTTATTTCACAAAATTACTTGACAATAATTGTTAATGGCGCTATTATAATAACGTAAACAAAAGAGAGGCCGTCAAGGCCGTGATGACCTCACTCATTGTTGCCGTTCTTTCTCAACAAGTCAACACCTCGGAAAAGCCTCCTGCCAGGAGGTTTTTTCAATGCCTGAAAACAGAAGATCCAATCAAAAAAGAGGCTATAGCAAAATGATTTTTCATTCTGCTATGGCCTCTTTTACGTTCAAGTCCGCCTCCTCTGCATGGCAGAGGAGGTATCAGGATTCCGCTGGGAAGGGGAATTCATAGACTATTATCATCTTATTTTTGCGATTTGTCAATCTCAAGAAGGAGCTGCGTCCTGCTGTGGACGTGGAATTTCTTGTACAGCTCTGTCAGATGTTTCTTGATTGTGACCTCGGCGACAGTGAGTTCATCGGCGATTTCCTTGTTCGTCCAGCCATCCCTGACGCGGCTGATGATCAATTGTTCTCTTGGTGTCAGCGTCGTCTCCTCCAGTGCTTTTTCTGAGATCGGAGTGATTGCCATTTTCCTTGCCTGCTGCAGGAATTGGGCGTAGACAGGATCAGAAGCGAGCGGAAGGAGCAGGGGCTTCAGTATGTTGTAATGTTCAATGAAAGGCATGATGAAGTAGTCCTGCAGGGACTCATGCAGAGCGGACTACAGGAGCGCTGATGCTTCCTGTGCTTTCCCGAAGTACCGGAGCGCACCGATGCGTGCAATGGCATCGTAGCAGCGGCTCATCTGCGAAGCATTCGCTGACGGATAGGGATCCTTCGTTTCTGTCGTATGGAGGATCAGATTATACTTCTTGAGGCTCAGATTCAGCCTGTGACGGACAGACTGTCGCATCGTCCGCAGGGCATTGTACTCAGGGAGCTCATTGATGGTGTCGATCAGGTGCTCCTGCTTGGGAGACGGTTCTTCCAGAAGCGATGACATATGGATGGCAACCATATCGAGGGATGTTTTCGTCAGGTCATCAGAGATAGCAGCTTTGAGCTTCTTGTACAGCTTCTTCCATTCCTTGAATTCATAAGCTGTTTTTCGGATGAGAGCAACGCGCGGGTAAAGGAACAGGGCTATAATGGCGCGCTGCTGCCGATCGATGGTATTCCAGGGAGACTTGAGGAAATGAAGAAGGATTTCGTCAGCTGTATCAATATTTCCCTGCATATAGTTCAGTTCGGCTTCAGCGGAAGAGTGCCAGAGTCGTCCGTCGCAGTCTTTGATGATAAGGCCGCAGATATCATAGATGCTCTGCAGTGTGTGGACATTTTCCAAAAGTGTGCCGCTCCTCCTGTAATAAAAGCCAAGCTGTCCCACGACGCCCCTGAAAATGCCCTGGAAGTAGTCGCGCGGCAGCTTCACTTCATTTTCCTTGCAGAAGGAAAGGAGTTTCCGAAGATCAGCTTCTACCATACCTGAATCAGGCAGGGAATCGAGAGCTTCCAGGAAGAGGAAGCGTGCATTTTCTTCCGATGATGGTTCCCAGTCTGCCGGGAGATTGATCATCAGGATGTCTCTTTCTTCGCGGGCATCCTGCTGCGAAGCGATCAGGTTGATAGCCAAGAGGATGAGAGCGCAGGCATTGAAATTCCTTGCTCTTTCAACAGGCGTCGCATTGCGAAGAATTTGACGAAGTTCCTGCGGAGAATGTTTGTATAGGACAGAAAGCCCGCCTTCTGAAATGATGCGGAGCGCCGTGGGATAAGCTTTCCCCTTAAGCGCCAGTGTCAGTGCATAGCCGTAATTCTCTTCATGCAGTTCCCATTTGGCTGCCCGCATGTATGCGTTCTTCTGCCAGTGCCAGGATTCAGCCTTGAATTTTCCCTGCAGGTACTCGCGGAAGACGGGATGGAAAGCGTACGTTCCTTTGGAATGCTCGTAAGCCATGAACGGATTTCTTGCCCAGTGGACGAGAAGACGCTTCATCGTCTTTGCATTCTGGCAGATGAATTCAGCCTGCGTCTTGGAGAATCTGGGGAAAAGGGAAAAAATCGTGCAGACTTCCTGCTCCTTCTTTGAGAGAGAGAGGGATGTCTGTTCAATCAGGTGGTAAAGGGTATCCTTATCCTTGGAAGAAAAGAGAGAAATATCAGGCGTGCGAAGTTTCCTGAAATTTCTAATGCCTTTGCTGATTGCGAAAAGTTCATTGTCCTTGACAGCTTCATAGGCAATAGAATGGTTCAGATAAGCGATTTCCCATTTTCCTTCAGAATTTTTGCGGAAGACAAAAGCGCAGCGCTGGTAAGCCTGCAGGTACATTTTATAGGATGGGTCTGTTTCCTCAAGAGCAGAAATCTGGACAAGCCAGAGTTTTTCATCAAGAGGATAAATCAATTCCCTTTCTTCGCTCATGTGGCAGGGAATCAGCTGGTCTTTTCCCTGACGGAAAATGCGGGCGACGGTGTCCCGGCCGACCGCATTCATTTCACGTCCGGCGCCAAGCCAGACGACATCGGGTGCAAGATGGTCTATGAGCGGTTCTATATCCATGTCCTCGATATAGGCATGAAGGATATGCCTGCCAAGGATTAGAACTTCTTCAGAGGTATCCATGAGTCCTCCTTTTTGCCATAAGTCTGGTCATTCATTGAGAGAGCAATCGTGCTCTATTCTAAAAGTGTATACTAAGGTATACTACCTAAGTACTTTTTCTCTTTATATACTATAAATGGAAAACTAGGCTTTGTCTACAAATTATATGTTTTGTATGACTAAAAAGTTTTAGTACTTATCAAAAAATCAATTGGAGGAGTGATTTTTTACGATAAGTCAAGTGGGGGGACGGAGGATGCGGCAATAAAAAAAGATGATCTCTGGAAGTGGATCATCTTTTTTTATTGTATTGATTGTATGAACTGCAGGAAAAAACCGCCCTGGCCTGGGCGGTTTCAATGTTTCAATTATTTTGCAGCTGCTGCATCATCAATGACAGCGGTGCAGTGCGGGCAGCGGGTAGCATCGTCAGCGATAGCTTCGCGGCAGAACGGGCACTTGCGGACTTCCTTGGCCGGAGCCTTCGGGAAGAAGTGATTCATCTGCTTGATGATGAGGAAAATAACGAATGCAACGATCAGGAAGTCAATGACGGAATTAATGAATTCGCCATAAGCGATGACCGGAACGCCAAGTTCCTTTGCTTCTGCTACGGTGGAAACCGGAATCGAGCTCAGCGGGATGAAGAGATTGGAGAAATCAATCCCTCCCAGAAGATAGCCGATTGGCGGCATAATCACGTTTGTCACCAAGGACGAAACGATTTTCCCGAAAGCGGCACCAATAACAACGCCGACAGCCATATCGACTACATTGCCGCGGAGTGCGAACTCCTTAAATTCTTTGAGCATACCCATGAGGGAAACATCTCCTTTCACTCTTCTAGAGCGTATTGATATTGTTAAATTTATTGTAGCATACTTTTTTACAACATAGTAATAGAAAAATTGAAAAAATTCGAACAAGTTTTTAGTTATTTTTATGAAGTACAATAAAAAACGCATAAGTTGACAAATTTTCAACACGAAAGTTATTATTTATTAGAAAATAATGTGAATGAGGGAGGAGGGCAATGGATAAATCAGGATAAGATGTCTTGTAAAACTGCCTCAAAAGGTTGAAACGATTTATTGTAACTTATGAATCACGCAATCCATAAATGCATATCCATAAAAATGCATCAATTCATATTGAACACTAAATATTATTTTCATATATATTATTTATTAAAATGGAAATTAATACCAATTTATCACAGGCTATTGAATTTAGCGTTTTGAGTGGGTAAAATGTGAACATAAGCCGTGCACAAGAGGAGTGAAAGATCAACCGGTGCACAGCAGGCCGTCCGGAGGAATGGACGGCTCTGCCTTTTGTTGATCACGAGGGAGGACTCTATGAAACATATACGCAAAGTATTGGTAGCAAACAGAGGCGAAATCGCCATTCGAGCGTTCCGAGCCTGCAGGGAACTTGGCATCCGCACGGTAGCCATTTATTCCAAGGAAGATATTCTGTCCCTGCACAGAAACCGCGCTGATGAAGCATACCTGGTAGGCGCTGGCGATAAGCCGGTCGATGCTTACCTGGATATTGAAGATATCATCCGCATCTGCAAGGAACACAATGTAGATGCTGTCCATCCGGGCTACGGCTTCCTTGCTGAAAATGCGAAACTGGCTCAGCGCTGCGAAGAAGAAGGCATTACATTCATCGGACCGCACGTAGAACACCTCATCATGTTCGGCGACAAGGTCAATGCCCGCATCCAGGCTGAAAAAGCAGGCATCCCGATGATTCCGGGTACCAAGGGCGCTGTCCATGATTTCTCTGAAGTCAAGGAATTTGCTGAGAAGTACGGTCTGCCTGTCATGATCAAAGCTGTCAATGGCGGCGGCGGACGCGGCATGCGTAATGTCGACAGGATGGAAGATCTGGAAGAAGCGTACAACCGCGCTCGTTCCGAAGCGAAGATGGCATTTGGTGATGATGAAGTCTATGTAGAAAAATGCATCATGAACCCGAAGCACATCGAAGTCCAGATTCTTGGTGATGAACACGGCCATGTCGTTCATCTTTTCGAAAGAGACTGCTCCATCCAGCGCCGTCATCAGAAGGTCATTGAAATGGCTCCTGCATGGTCTCTTCCGCAGAGCCTGCGCGACAAGATCAATGAAGCAGCTGTCAAACTGATGAAGAATGTCAATTATGTCAATGCAGGCACTGTTGAATTCCTCGTCGACCAGGATGAAAAGCATTTCTACTTCATCGAAGTCAATCCGCGTGTACAGGTAGAACATACCGTCACTGAAATGATCACGGACGTCGATATCGTAAAGACACAGATCCTGATTGCAGAAGGCTACTCTCTGGAAAGTCCGGAAATCGGCATCGGCAAGCAGAGTGAAATCTGGTTCAAGGGCGTTGCCATCCAGTGTCGTATTACGACCGAAGATCCGCAGAACAACTTTATGCCGGACACAGGCAAGATCATTGCATACCGTTCCGGCGGCGGCCCGGGCATCCGTCTCGATGCCGGCACCGCATATACAGGCGCAGTCATTACGCCGTATTATGATTCCCTCCTCGTAAAAGTCACCGCGCATTCCCTCCATGCAAAGGACACGATTCACAAAATGCTCCGCTGCCTGGATGAATTCCGCATTTCAGGCGTCAAGACAAATATTTACTTCCTGCAGAATATGCTCCGTACCCGCGATTTCCAGGAAGGTCTCTGCGACGTCAACTACATCGACAGAAACCCATGGCTGCTGCAGGAACCGGATACCGTTTCCGACAGAGGCACAAGACTTCTGACCTACATCGGCGATATCACGGTCAATGGCTATGCAGGCGCAGGCCATCAGGACAAACCGGACTTCGCTCCTGTTCCGGTGCTCGATGCTTCTCATGAAACTGCACCGAAGGGCACCCGCCAGCTCCTTGATGAACTGGGACCGGAAAAATTCGCTAAATGGGTCATGGACCGCAAGGAAGTCATGTTCATGGATACCACCTACAGAGATGCGCACCAGTCTCTGCTCGCTACCCGCGTAAGAACGCATGATATCATGAACGCCATCCATTACACCGCTGTCCATGTACCGCAGCTTTTCTCCTTTGAAAACTGGGGCGGCGCTACATTCGACGTAGCTTACCGTTTCCTCGATGAAAGCCCTTGGGACAGACTGCGCCAGATGAGAGAAGCAGCTCCGAACATTCTCTTCCAGATGCTGATACGCGGCGCCAACACGGTCGGATATACGAACTATCCGGAAAATGTTGTCCGTCACTTCATCGACCAGGCTGCTGATGCAGGCGTCGACGTATTCCGCGTATTCGACTGCCTGAACCAACTGAACCACATGACCGTCTCCATCGATGAAGTCAGAAAGAAAGGCAAGCTCGCAGAAGCATGCTTCTGCTACACCGGCGATATCATGGATCCGAACCGTCAGAAGTACTCCCTGAAGTACTATACGGATCTCGCCAAGGAAATGGAAAAAGCCGGCGCAAACATCATTGCTATCAAAGATATGGCAGGCCTCCTCAAACCGGAAGCTTCTTATGCCCTGATTTCCGCACTGAAGGATGCAGTAGACCTTCCGATCCACCTCCACAGCCATGAAGGCGGCGGATGCACGCTCTACTCTTATGCAAAGGCCGTCGATGCCGGCGTAGATATCGTCGACGTCGCAACAGGCGCTCTTTCCGGCGGCACAAGCCAGCCGTCCATGACATCCATGTACTATGCGCTGCAGGATAACCCGCGCCAGCCGCACCTGGATATCGATGCACTCGAAACCATCGATCGTTACTGGCAGGGAGTACGCCCGTACTATGCAGGCGTCGATTCCAAGATGTGCAGCCCGAACACCACACTCTACCAGCATGAAATGCCTGGCGGACAGTTCAGCAACCTGCGCCAGCAGGCAACCGCTGTAGGCCTCGGCGAACGCTGGCCGGAAGTCTGCCGCATGTATGCAAGAGTCAACATGCTCTTCGGCGATATCATCAAAGTTACACCGTCCTCCAAAGTTGTCGGCGATATGACACTCTTCATGGTTCAGAACAACCTGACCGAAGAAGACATCTATGAAAAGGGCGCAGCACTCGATTTCCCGCAGTCCGTTGTTGATTTCTTCGACGGCAAGCTCGGCATTCCGTACGGCGGATTCCCGGAAAAACTCCAGAACATCATCCTTCGCAGAGCCAAACCGCACCTTGAAAGCCATCCGGCTGATGTAGACTTCGAAAAAGTCAAATTCGAAATGAAGGAAAAACGCCTCCCGACCAGGGAAGAAGACGTATCCTCCTACTGCATCTACCCGAAAGTATTCTCCGACTACATGGAACGTTACCATAAGTACGGCGACCTCTCCATCCTCGACACACCGACATTCTTCTTCGGCATGAAACCGGGCGAAGAAATCTGCGTCAACGTCGAAGAAGGCAAGATGCTGCTCCTCCGTCTGAACAACATCACAAAACCGGACGCAGAAGGCAACCGCGAGCTCCAGTTCGAACTGAACGGCATGCCGCGCGAAATCAAGATCCACGACAAGCACGTCGCAGAAGCAAGCGCTTCCTCCCAGAAAGCCGATAAGGATGTTCCAGGCGAAGTAGGCGCAACCCTCTCCGGCTCCGTCGTCAAACTCCTCGTTGAAAAAGGCGCCTCCGTCAAGAAAGGCGACCCGATCGTTGTTACCGAAGCCATGAAGATGGAAACCACCATCACCGCTCCGATCGACGGCATCATCAGCGAAATCCGTGTCAAAGCAGGCCAGAGAATCGAATCCGGCGATCTGCTCATGATTATTGAATAAGAATAAACATTCAAGTGAAAAGGCTGTGAAATGCAATTACGCATCTCGCAGCCTTTTTGTTATGGCTATAAGTATATAAGAATAAAGGAAGCAATCGCCGTGAAGAATAGAAATGAAAAAGAAAGGTGTGAAGACAGAAGAGTGAACACGGATCCGCATCGCTTATATCTTTTACTATTTATAATGCCAAAAAGGAGGGCATGAGCTCTTTTGAAAGAGGGGATGTCTTTTTATATTTCCTCCATCATTTTTCTTTGGAAATGCCGGTTCAAAGTCAATATAGTATCTTGCGTTTTGACAGTTTGAATGCTAAAATGAGCTAGAACATTTCAAATTGAATTTGTCAAGAGAAAATTAAGCATAAAGATAAATTCAATAGCAAGAAAAAACATTTTTATAAAAGAAAATAATTTAAGCTCATTATTCAAGTTTTCTTGATACTATTTAAGAATCGAAAGGTTGCAATTTTATGTCTTTTATAGTAAAATTTAACTTTGCAACGGTTCTTATTTGTATATAGTAAATAGTCAAGAGTCTTATAGGAGAATAGCAAGGTACATGAATTTCTGTGGCCCTTGCTTATTTTTTCCGAATAAGCGCGAATTGAGTGTTTGAAATGAAAGGGTGAGGCGAGGAATGCCCAAAAGCAAGATGTTCAGACCTGTGCAGGTTGGCAAGAAGAAGAGATACACCTATGCCAGATCGCAGGAAGTCCTGAAGATGCCACATTTGCTCGATCTGCAGACAAAGTCCTATGAATGGTTCTGCAGAGAGGGTCTCAAAGATGTATTTGCAGATATTTCCCCGATTGAGGATAGTGCACACAAGTGGGCACTTCATTTCGGCGATTATTATTTCGGTCAGGGCAAATACAATATTGAGCAGTGCAAGGCGAAAGATGTGAACTATTCTGCACCTCTGTACGTCAAGGTCCGTCTGGAAAACAAAGAAACCGGCGAATTGAAGGAACATGATCTGTTCATGGGGGATTTCCCAGTCATGACGGATACGGGCACGTTTATCATCAACGGTGCGGAACGTGTAATCGTCTCCCAGCTCGTCCGTTCCCCGGGCGTCTACTACAAGAAGGAAAGAGATGCCTTTGATAAGGAAATCTATTCCGCACAGCTGATCCCGAACCGCGGTGCCTGGATTGAACTTGAATCGGATCCGTCTGGTTCTCTTTCCGTTCGTATCGACCGCAACCGCAAGATGCCGGTTACTGTCCTGATCCGTGTTCTCGGATACTCCACCAATGAAGAAATCCTTGAATTATTCGATCACGACATCCACATCGAAAAGACGCTGGAAAAAGACAGCACAACGGACAGAAAGTCCGCTCTGATTGAAATTTACCACAAGCTTCGCCCGGGCGAACCGGCAACAGAAGAAAGCGGCGCTACACTGCTGCACAATTTCTTCTTTGACCCGCGCCGCTATGATCTGGCTAAGGTTGGCCGTTACAAGCTGAACAAGAAGCTGTCCTGGAGAAACCGTCTCCTCGGCCACAAGACTGAAGGCCCGATCGTCAACATGGAAACCGGCGAAGTCGTCATTGAAGCAAACAGCATCATTGATGATGAAGCTATCGCAAAAATTGAAGAAAGCGGAGTATTCAACGGCAACGGCCAGGTTGAAATCATGACCCAGAAGGATGACGGAACACCGGTCAAGGTGATCTGCTCTTCCGGCAACCGTGAAGATAACTTTCGTACACTGGAAAACTGCGACATCATCGCATGCATCGATTACCTGCTGAACATGATGCAGGGCTATGGCAAGAGCGATGATATCGACCATCTCGGCAACCGCCGCGTACGCTGCGTAGGCGAACTGCTGCAGAACCAGTTCCGCATCGGCCTGACCCGTATGGAAAGAGTCGTTCGTGAAAGAATGACCACCCAGGATCAGGACAAGATGACCCCGCAGGCTCTTGTCAACATCCGTCCTGTTGTTGCAGCTATCAAGGAATTCTTCGGAAGTTCCCAGCTGTCCCAGTTCATGGACCAGACTAACCCGCTGGCAGAACTGACTCATAAACGCCGTCTGTCCGCCTTGGGACCTGGCGGTCTTTCCCGTGAACGTGCCGGCTATGAAGTCCGTGACGTCCATCCTTCCCATTATGGCCGTATGTGCCCAATTGAGACCCCTGAAGGTCCGAACATCGGGCTCATCGGTTCCCTGGCTGCCTATGGCGTGATCAACCGGTATGGTTTCATTGAGACCCCATATCGCAAGGTCGATAAAGTCAATAAGCGTGTTACCGATGAAATCGTCTATCTGACCGCTGACGAAGAAGATAACTATGTTGTTGCCCAGGCCAACGAACCGCTGACCGAAGACAACCATTTTGTGAATACCCACGTCACCTGCCGCGATAAGAACGAAGTCCTTGCGATTCCGCCGGAACGTGTTGACTTCATGGACGTTTCGCCAAAACAGGTTATGTCCATTGCAGCTGCCCTGATTCCTTTCCTTGAAAACGACGACGCCAACCGTGCCCTCATGGGTGCGAACATGCAGCGTCAGGCTGTACCTCTGCTCAATCCGAAGGCGCCAGTCGTTGGTACGGGGATGGAATATAAGATCGCTGTTGACTCCGGTGTCTGCATCCTGGCTAAGCACGCTGGTACAGTCAAGTATGTCAGTGGTGACAAGATCCTCATCACTCGTGATGATGGAAAAGGCATCGATGAATACAATGTCCTGAAATTCAAACGTTCCAACCAGAGTACCTGTGTCAACCAGCGCCCCATTGTCTTTAAGGGCGATAAGGTCGAAGAAGGTCAGGTCCTTGCTGATGGACCGGCAACAGATCACGGCGAGCTTGCCCTTGGCCGCAACGCCATTGCTGCCTATATGCCTTGGGAAGGCTACAACTACGAAGACGCCGTCCTCCTCAGCGAAGACCTCGTCAAGGAAGATGTCTTTACCTCCATCCATATTGAAGAATATAACTGCGATGCCCGCGATACGAAACTGGGACCGGAAGAGATTACCCGCGATATCCCGAACGTTTCTGAAGATGCCCTGAAGGACCTCGACGAAGACGGAATCATTCGTGTCGGTGCTGAAGTCCGTCCTGGAGATATCCTCGTCGGTAAAGTCACGCCGAAAGGGGAAACGGAACTTTCTGCTGAAGAGCGCCTCATCCGTGCCATCTTTGCTGAAAAGGCACGGGAAGTCCGTGACAGCTCCCTCCGTGTTCCTCATGGGGAATTCGGGATCATTATTTCCGTCAAGGTCTTTACCCGTGAAAACGGCGATGAACTGCCGCCTGGCGTCAATAAGCAGGTTCGTGTCAGCATCGTTCAAAAACGTAAAATCGGCGAAGGCGATAAGATGGCAGGCCGTCACGGGAACAAAGGTGTTGTTTCCCGCATCCTGCCGCGCGAAGATATGCCGTTCCTGCCTAATGGCGAACCGGTCCAGATCGTACTGAACCCCTTGGGCGTACCGAGCCGTATGAATATTGGGCAGATTCTTGAAGCCCATCTGGGCTGGGCGGCAACCGCGCTGGGCATGCGTATTGACAACCATGACCCCAACGTCGAAGCAGACCTGCGCAAAGCGGGCTATGATTTCGATGAACTGGGCATGCCAGAAACGGTGGATGGCGCTGTTCCTGTCGCGGTCCCGGTCTTTGACTCGGCTCGCCAGGATGATATGGCCCGTACCCTCGAAGCGGCTGGCGTCGATCCCAGCGGCAAGACAGTCCTTTATGATGGCCGTACCGGGGAACCGTTTGATAACCCTGTTACCGTTGGCTGCATCTACTACCTCAAGCTTCACCATCTGGTTGCTGATAAGATCCATGCCCGTTCTACCGGTCCGTACTCCCTGGTTACCCAGCAGCCGCTTGGTGGTAAGGCACAGTTCGGTGGACAGCGTTTCGGTGAAATGGAAGTGTGGGCCCTCGAGGCTTATGGCGCTGCCTATACCCTCCAGGAAATCCTGACCGTGAAGTCTGACGATGTTGTCGGACGTGTAAAGGCTTATGAATCCATCGTCAAGGGTGAAAATATCCCTGAACCGGGTGTCCCTGAATCTTTCAAGGTCCTTGTCAAGGAAATGCAGGCAATCGGTCTTGATGTAAGCGTCCTCGATGAAGATGATGAGGAAATCGATCTTGATGATGAGGATGAAGATATTGGAATGGGCGATATTGCCCGCGAGCTTGACATGGATATGTCCGGCAAGGTCTCCACGGCTGCCAACACCGGGGAACAAGCCCAAAACCGCGCCAATAGCGACGAAGAAGTGAGCCCCGATGAAGACCAGACGGAAGACAGCGATTTTGATGTCATTGCCGATATCGGCAACATGGGAATGGATGATTCCCAAGGCGATGACAACGGCTCTGATGAAGAGTAGGAAGGAGTGAGTGCTCTTGTTGGACGTAAATAAATTTCATTCTATGAGAATCGGCCTGGCTTCCCCGGAAAAGATCCGTTCCTGGTCCCACGGCGAAGTCACGAAGCCGGAAACGATTAACTATAGAACGCTGAAACCAGAACGGGACGGCCTTTTCTGCGAACGCATCTTTGGCCCGACCAAGGACTGGGAATGCCACTGCGGTAAGTACAAACGCATCCGCTATAAAGGTGTGGTCTGCGACAAGTGCGGCGTCGAAGTCACGCGGGCAAAAGTCCGTCGTGACCGCATGGGCTCCATTGAGCTTGCTGCTCCTGTCTCCCACATCTGGTATTTCAAGGGGATTCCCTGCCGCATGGGCGCCATCCTTGATATTGGTCAGCGCGCCCTTGAAAAGGTCCTCTATTTTGCAAGCTACATCGTCCTTGATCCGGGCGATACGAACCTGACAAAAAAGCAGCTCCTCACAGAAGCCGAATACCAGGAAAAACTGGATGAATTCGGGGATACTTTCCGCGTCGGCATTGGTGCCGAAGCCATCAAGGAACTGCTCCACGAAATCAATGTGGAAGAACTGACGAAGGAACTGCGGGCAGCACTCAAGACGGAGACGAGCCTCCAGAAAAAACGCAACATCGTGCGCCGTCTCGATGTCTGTGAAGCCTTCCTCAAGAGCGGCAACAAGCCAGAATGGATGATCATGGATGTCATTCCGGTCATTCCGCCGGATTTGCGTCCGATGGTTCAGCTCGATGGCGGCCGTTTTGCTACAAGCGACCTGAACGACCTCTATCGCCGTGTCATCAACCGTAACAATCGTTTGAAACGCCTTCAGGAACTGCAGGCTCCGGACATCATCGTCCGGAACGAAAAACGGATGCTCCAGGAAGCTGTCGATGCCCTTATCGATAACGGCCGCCGCGGCCGCGCCGTAACGGGCCCTGGCACGCGCCCCTTAAAGAGCCTTTCTGATATGCTCAAAGGGAAGCAGGGCCGTTTCCGTCAGAACCTTTTGGGTAAACGTGTCGACTACTCCGGTCGAAGCGTTATTGTCGTTGGTCCTGAAATGAAGATGCATCAGTGCGGCCTGCCGAAAGAAATGGCCCTTGAACTCTTCAAACCGTTCATCATGAAACGCCTTGTCGAAAACGGTACGGCAACGAACATCAAGAGCGCAAAGAGAATGGTCGAACGCGCGACGGATGCCGTTTGGGATGTCCTGGAAGAAGTCATCAAGGAACACCCTGTCATGCTGAACCGTGCCCCGACGCTGCACCGTCTGGGCATCCAGGCTTTTGAGCCGATTCTGTCCGAAGGCCGCGCCATTAAACTTCATCCGCTCGTCTGCACGCCTTTCAACGCCGACTTCGACGGTGACCAGATGGCTGTTCACCTGCCGCTGTCTGCTGAAGCCCAGGCTGAAGCCCGTGTGCTCATGATGAGTGTCAATAATATCCTGGCTCCAAAAGATGGGAAACCAATCACCGTTCCGACGCAGGATATGGTATTGGGCGCGTATTATCTCACCATTTTCCGCGAAGGGGCCAAAGGAGAAGGCCGTCGCTTCATCAGTTTTGACGAAGCAAGACTGGCATACTTCAATAAGGACATCGCCCTCCAGGCCAAGATCAAGGTTCGTGTCCCCAACTCCGAAATCTATCCTGAACCGTCCGATGTGGGTGAGAGCCTTGTCACGACGAGCATGGGCAATATCATCTACAACTGCGAACTGCCGCTTGAAATGCGCTATTATTCCAAGCAGGAAGATGGAACCTGGCTTCTTGGCAAGCTCATTGATAAGAAGGAACTGGGCCGTCTTGTCGCCAAGGCCCATAAGCTTTACGGGAACTTCGGCACGGCCCGCGTCCTTGATACGGTCAAGAAACTCGGTTATGACAACGCTTGTCTGTCCGGTCTGTCCATTGCCGCGTCGGATATCGAAATTCCGAAGGAAAAGGGCGAAATCCTTGCTGCTGCTGAAAAAGAAGTCGATAAGGTCGAACGCCTCTTCAGCCGTGGGTTGATGAGTGAAGACGAACGCTACCGCAAGGTCATTGATATTTGGAACAAAGCTACGGAAGATGTTGCTGATGCCCTGATGAAGAACACCATGGATCAGTTCAACCCGCTCTTCATGATGGCCAATTCCGGTGCCCGCGGTAACGTACAGCAGATCCGTCAGCTCGCTGGTATGCGTGGATTGATGGCTGACCCGTCGGGCCGTATCATCGACCGTCCGATTAAATCAAACTTCCGTGAAGGGCTGACCGTATTGGAATACTTTATTTCCACGCACGGTGCCCGTAAAGGTCTTGCCGATACGGCCCTTAGAACGGCTGACTCTGGGTATCTGACGCGCCGCCTTGTTGATGTTGCCCAAGATGTCATTGTACGTGAAGATGACTGCGACGTAACGACCATGAATCTCGTCCGCGAACGGGCTCGTTTCTGCAAGAACGTCCTCGGCTCCAGCCAGCGCAAGCTGAAGGAATACGCCGTGGGCCGTACCCTTGCTTCCAGCGTCCTTGCTGACGATGATTCCATCATTGCCGAAGCCGATACGGTGGTTACGGAAGACGTCTTTGACCGTCTTCTTGCTGCCAAGGTCCTGGAAATCCGTCTGTATCCTCTTGATGAAGAAAATGGCGAAGACGCCGAGACCCTTGCCATCAATGTCAGCGAAGATAAGGTCAAGACGGCTTTCCGTGAACATATGACCCATCACTTCCTCGATAAGGAAGTGGCGGAAGATATCCTTGATGGGGAAGGAACCGTCCTTGCCCATAAGGGAGATCATTTCACGGCAGAGCTCATTGAAACCATTCTTGATAATGGCACGGTTAAGGAACTGAGTATCCGCAACAACGAAGTTGACGGTATCTACGTTGAAGCCATTACGGCCGGCAAGAACAAGAGCACGGTCCTGGAATCCCTCCGCGACCGCCTCGTGGGCAGAACCCTTGCCGAAGAAATCGAAGACAAGGATGGCCACGTCCTTTATCACATCAATGACTACATTACGGAAGATATGGCTGATGTCATCGCCAGCCTCCGTGAAAAAGTCAAGATCCGCAGCGTTCTTACCTGCAAATCCCACTTTGGCGTCTGCCGCAAGTGCTATGGACGCAACCTCGCCACGGCCCGCAAGGTCGAAATCGGCGAAGCTGTCGGGACCATTGCCGCCCAGGCCATCGGGGAACCGGGCACCCAGCTCACGATGCGTACGTTCCATACGGGCGGCGTTGCCGGTGCTGACGATATTACCCAGGGTCTTCCTCGTGTCGAAGAGCTCTTTGAAGCACGGAAACCGAAACATCCGGGTATCCTCAGCGAATCGGCAGGAACCGTCAGCGTCCAGGAAAAGGAAGATGGCCGTTTTGTCATCATCACCCGCGAAGATGGCACGGAAGATTCCTACCATATTCCATATGGGGCCAAACTTCATATTGCTGACGGCGATCATGTGGAAGTGGGCGACCGCCTGACCGAAGGGTCCCTCAATCCGCACGATATCCTGCGTATCAGCGGGCCTGCCGCTACGCGTCACTACCTCGTGCAGCAGGTACTCAGTGTCTATAAATCCCAGGGCGTTGAAATCAACGATAAACACGTTGAAGTCATGGTCCGTCAGATGATGCGCAAATACCGCATCGACGATGCTGGAGATACAAAGATGCTGCCGGGCTCCGTTGTGGACATCGCACAATTTGAAGATGAAAACGATGAAGTCATGGCAGAAGGCAAGGAACCGGCACAAGGACATCCGATCCTCCTCGGGATCACCAAAGCTTCCCTGGCAACAGATTCCTTCCTGTCAGCTGCTTCCTTCCAGGAAACGACGAGAAACCTGACCGACGCCGCCATCAAAGGCAAAGTCGATCCGCTCCTTGGTCTTAAGGAAAACGTCATCATTGGTAAGCTGATCCCCGCAGGTACGGGCATGCCTAAATACCGCAATATCCAGCTCAAGCTTCATCGTCCCGATGAAGTTCAAGAGAGCACGGACAGCGAAAATGCTGATGAATAAGCTGTAAATAGAAAGCCGCGAAGAAACCTAGATTTCTTCGCGGCTTTTTGTGTTTGGTGGAGTAAAGAGACTGTACAGGCAGCGACGCTGCCTCCTATATGGGGGCGGTTTGGATCCGTTCCTTTGAGGCTTTTCTCATTATCCGAACATTACTCATTGTTTAGTTTTCCATTGACCACTTTTTATCCTGTTCTTATTCTCTTTTTTCGTCCTTTCTTTTTCAAACAATTCCATAATGATTACATATTGCATACAATATACTTTCAAATTGTCCCTAATATTTCTCCCAATCCCTTGACAATGACACTGCTTGTGTTGTATAAATAGACCAATGCTGATTATGAACGAAATAAATAAAGAGGCATTCAACGTTCATAATATAACAGCCTTTTCCATCAAAAAAGGGAGCCCCGCTCCCTTGTCATTGTGATTCTATTTTTTATCATTCATCTGCAGGTACATAGTGTTTCAGACAGGCACTCTTGAGTCCTTCCGATACCGGTGTCTTTTCTTCCTTCACAATCCTCTGGACTTCTTTTTTCAGCGTCTGCGTCGATGCCAAGTGGGGGAGGACGTCTTCCTCCGTAAAAAACGATGGCTCGGCGTAGTTATCAGCAAAGACGGCGATAGTTTCCACCTTTACGTGGTGGGCACCTTCTTTTGCCAGGGTTTCCTTAAAGACCGCTTCAGATTCCTCAAGGGCCCGTACAGGATTTTTTACAATGAGGCTTGACGCATTATCCGTCACACGCCATGTGGAATCCTGATTATGACCATAGATGCGGTAGCCCTTATGGATGACCCTAAGGAGCAGCGCCTTTCCGGGGAGAAGGGCAATGAGGTCGACGCCTGTAAGGCTGCCTTTTGGGGGCACAAAGAAATAGGTTTTTTTATGGGAACCTTCTCTGATGGCTTTTTTGACACGCTTCATGGCCATTTCCGGTGTGCGGGCTTTTTTCATCTGGAGCCATTTCCAGCGGAACACAACAAGGCCCGTAGCAAGTACGAGGAAAAAAATAAGGATTTCTTTGAAACTATGAAGCTTCCAGATTGTGAAATCAGGAAGGATTTTGATGACAACGTCTTCCATGACAAGACTCCTTTTTGTAGGGAGAAATTTTTACATGCTCCATTATATCAGCCTTTCGTAGTTTTTACTAGGCGAGGCCCCTTTCCAATGATATAATGGATATGTACTAAAATTCTGAAAAAAGATGATTTCCCCATCTGGGGTTTTCATACAGCGCACTCATTCTATTTAAAAGGGGGACCTATTATGGCTGCAACAAATGAAAAGGAACTGTCCCGGGTGGACCGGTTCCTCAACACGATTGAACGTGTCTGCAACAAATTGCCACCGCCTGCCATCCTATTTTGTATCCTGTTTCTTATCGTGGCTTTTGTCGGGATGTTCTTTACCTTCTCTGGTTTTGGCCTCGAAAATCCGGCGACCCATAAGGTCGTCTATTCCCAGAACCTCTTTACCAAAGAAGGTGTCCAGTGGCTTTTGACCAGCATGGTCAAGAACTTCACCGGTTTTGCACCTTTGGGACTTGTCATCACCATGACTATGGCCATTGGCTTCTGTGAAGAATCAGGCATGCTTGTTGCCATGCTCCGCCGCAGTATGAAGAATGTACCGCCTAATATCGTACCGTTTCTCATTGCTTTTCTTGGAACGGTCGGCAACATTGCCTCCGATACGGCCATGGTCGTCATTCCGCCTCTTGCTGCCCTCGTTTACATCGGCGTCAAGAAAAACCCGGTTGTAGGGATGATTGTCGGCTATGCCGGTGCCCAGGCTGGTTTTACGGCAAACCTCATGATTGCTGGTACGGACTCCCTGCTGCAGGGCCTTACGAACCAAGCCATTGATGCGTTTCTCGGTACACCTGGGAAATTTGTTGTTGATGTCACCTGTAACTGGTACTTCATGATTGCTTCTACCTTCCTGTGCTCCCTTGTGATTGGCCTTGTTTCAACTAGGATCGTGGAACCTCGGTTCCCCGTCTATCACAGCAAAGATGAAGACGAGACCATCCAGGAAGTGACCCCCCTTGAAGTAAAAGGACTTCATCGTGCCGGTTTTGCCGTTGTGCTCTATATTGCCATCCTCGCCATCGGTTTCTTTGCAGGCGTTCTTTCCAAAGACGGACATACCCTCGTCGGATCGTTGCTCCTCAAAGGTCTCATCCCGATTCTCTTTTTCCTCTTCAGTATTGCCGGCATCACGTATGGCATCACGACGGGCAGCTTTAAATCTGTCAAGGACGTCAACAAAGCCATGGTCAAGCAAATGAGCGGCATGGGCGCCTACGTTGTTTTCTGCTTTTTCTGCGGCCAGTTCCAAGCTCTTTTCAACTGGACCCATCTGGGCACGCTCATGGCGATTTCCGGTGCTGACTTCCTCAGAGGAATCGGCTTTACGGGCCTTCCCATGTGCATCGCCTTTATCCTCATTACGGCCCTCATCAACATCTTTGTTTCGAGCGGCTCTGCCAAGTGGGCCATCCTCGCTCCGATCTTCGTTCCGATGTTCATGCTCCTTGGCTACCATCCTGGATTTACCCAGCTCATCTATCGCTTGGGCGACTCTCCGGGGAACTGCTTTACCCCGATGTCTCCCTACATTTGGATGATCCTTTCTGTGGCCCAGGAAAAATACATGCCTGACATTGCCATTGGGACCCTCATTTCCAACATGATTCCTATTGCCATCGTCCTTCAGATTGCCTGGATTGTTTTCCTCATCGTTTGGGAAACCTTGGGCCTTCCCATTGGACCGGGCGTCGGCATGCAGCTGCCCCCGGGCATTCTCTGACTAAAACGACTTTCCTTTTAGGGAAAGGTAACCCGTACGCTCTCTAGTTTGAAAAAGCGCTGCGCTTTTTGAACATCCGGCGGGGCTTCGTGCCTTGCCGGATATTTTACTATCTAAGGAAGAAGTTGATTATGATGAAAATACAGAAAGTACCCCAGCAAAAAGGTACCCTTGCCGCTTTCATGAACCTTGTCGAACGGGTCTGCAACAGGCTGCCGCCTTGTTGAAAGAGAAGAAACTGACAGGGTCCGAAGTGGCGTACGCGACGGGGTATACGAACTTGTCACATTTCTCCAGTTCTTTCAAGGAAGTGCATGGCATGTCGCCTAAGGAGTATATGTTGGCACATCAGGGGGGAGTTGATGAAGAATGATGAATGAAGAATTAATCCCCCTTTCCTTTCCAGATAGCGAGTACTTTCCTTCGTATCAGAAGAATATTCAAGGCAGATACTGCTATAAATAAGATACTTCCAGCCAAAATACAGGGTAGGAGAGACCCGGTTTCCAATTGTGGAATGAGAGTTTGCAAGACGCCTGTATAGTAAGATCTTAACCAGGCCACACCGCCTATGGCAAGGATTAGTACCAGCAAATTCAATCCTACGGTCAATATGTGATAAGGTAATGCGACTTTAGAAGGACTGTAACCTATTAATAACAGGTTCTCCAACTTTGCCGTATTCTTTTGAAGCAGTAGGAATATGCTTAACATCAGGATATAGAAAGAGAGAATACTGATAAACAGTCCCACGCCGGAAACAATACCTGTGATAAGGCGGAGGAAATAGGTCGTCTTTCCGGCATCCAGATT
>OHAT01001518.1_pt1 | contig 19997 bp, 19 predicted proteins | sample 1577141 | NCBI WGS metagenome assembly OHAT01 (sample SAMEA3541578, study PRJEB24748) | human gut metagenome | biome: human gut; feature: human-associated habitat; material: faeces | place: China | collected 2012 | reverse complement strand
TGGTGGTGCAGAAGGCCGTGAAGATGGCGCAGATGATGAACATCCCCATCGTGGGGCTGGTTGAGAATATGAGCTACGTCCAGTGCCCCGACTGCGGCAAAAAGCTCTATATCTTTGGCGAGGGCAAGACCGAGGAGGCCGCTAAGGAATACCACATTCCCCTGCTGGCGAAGATGCCCATCGACCCGGCGCTGGCCAAGCTCACCGACGACGGCTGCATCGAGCAGTTCGACGGTCACTGGCTGGACGGCGTGGCGGAGACGCTCCTGCGGAAGTAAGCGGATATATCGGCAAAAGAGACGGCGAAAGCCGTCTCTTGCCTTTCCCGCCCGCCTGTGGTATGATAGCCGCGTTACACAGAAAGAGGTCGATACCATGAATGAAAAGAAGATCCATATCCTTTCTCTGCTGGCGGCGCTGACGTCGGCGGTGATCTTCGGCATGAGCTTCATGTTCTCCAAGCTGGCGCTGGAGGTGGCGCAGCCCACGGTGCTGCTGGCCTTCCGGTTCGCGGTGGCGGTGGCGGCCATGACGTTGGTCATCGCCGTGAACGCACTGGTGGGAAAGCTCCGCGGCCGGAAGCTGTTCGCCTTCTCCCTGCGGGGCAAGCCGGTGTACAAGCTGATCCTGCTGGGCATCGTGCAGCCGGTGGCATACTTCATCTTCGAAAACTACGGCATCCTGTACACGTCCTCCGCCGTGGCGGGCACCATCATCGCGGTGGTGCCGGTGTGCTGCATCCTGATGGACGTGCTGGTGCTGCACGAAAAGGTCACCCGGCGGCAGGTGCTGTGCGCCGTAGGCGCGGTGGGCGGCGTGGCGCTGATCTCCGCCGGCGGCGCGGTGATGATCTCGGCGCTGGGACTGCTGTTCCTGCTTCTGACCATGCTCAGCGACACGGTGTATTACGGCATCAGCCACAGCGCCGCCAAGGTGTTCACACCATTCGAGATGACGTATGTGATGTTCCTGGTGGGCATGGCGGCGTTTATCCCGGCGGCGCTGTTCCAGACCGGCGGTCTGCACAGTGAGCTGATCACCGTACCGGCGCAGAGCGGTCAGTTCTGGCTGGCGGTGGTGTATCTGGGCGTGCTGTCCTCCGGCGTGGCCTACGGCCTGCTGAACTTTGCCAACAGCCACCTGACGGTGTCGGAGTCCTCCCTGTTCTCCAACGTGACCACGGTGGTGTCGGTGCTGGCGGGCGTGATCCTGCTGAAGGAGCCCTTCAGCCTGTGGCAGATCCTGGGCGTGGCCGTCATTCTGGTGTGCGTGTTCATCGCCAACATATCCGCAAGCAGCGAAAAATAACGAACAACCCTGCGGCATAGCCGCAGGGTTGTTTTTTATCTTCGGATAATGCGTCCGTTCTTTACACCGGTGAGCCGCCCGTTCTCCACAGCCAATTGCCCGCCCACGAACACGGCGGTCATGCCCTCCGCCGTCCGGCAGGGCTGTTGGTAGGTGCCCCGCTCGGAAAGCGCCGCCGGGTCGAACACGCACAGGTCGGCGTCCGCGCCCACGGCGATAACGCCCTTGCCGGGCAAGCGCAGCGCCCGCGCCGGCTCCAGCGTCAGCTTGCGGACGCCCTCCTCCAGCGAAAGGACGCCCTTCTCCCGCACAAAGTGCTGCAAAAGCCGCGTGCAGCTGCCGTACACCCGGGGATGGGGCATACCCTCGGTGGGGTAGGTGGCATCGGAGATCAGGCAGCTGAGAGGGCTGCGCAGAATGGCGGCGATATCCTCCTCCGCGGCCATGAAGTCGATCATGGTCACCTGACAGTGCTCCCGGATCAGCAGGTCGCAGCAGCTGTCCAGCGGCGACTTGTGCTCCATGGCGGCCTCCTCCGCAATGCTCTTGCCCAGGAATTGCTCGTCCTCCGGACAGTGAAGGCTGCTGAGGAAGATGCCGTCCCAGCCGGCCAGCTTTGCGATGTCGTCAAAGCCGCCTCCGTCCTCGATACGGTGCGCCAGCGTCTGCCGCTGGGCAGGGTCAGCCAAACGGCGCACCACCGCGTCCATGCCGCCCTCCAGAAACTCCGGCGGCAGGATGTGCAGCAGCTGGGTGGAGCCGGCGGTATAGGGGTACACGTCGCAGCCCACGTCCATGCCCTCGTCCTTGGCCCTTTGCAGCATGGACAGCGCCTGCGGGATCTTTTTGCCCCAGTTGTCCCGCCCCATGGCCTTCAGATGGCTGATGTGCAGGGGGATGCGCAGCTCCCGCGCCACAAGGAGCATCTCCTCCACGGACTGGCACACGCCGCCGCCCTCCTGCCGCATGTGGACGGTCAGAGGGATGTTCTGCCCCGCCAGGGGTTCCAGCGCGCGGATCAGCTCGCGGGTGGTGTAGAAGCACTCCGGGGCGTAGCCCAGACCCAGCGACACGCCCAGCGCGCCGTCGGCCAGCGCCCGCTCCAGCTGCCGGTGCAGGGCGCGGTAGTGCCCGTCGGCCAAGTGCTCCAGCTCGTACCCGGCCACGTCCGCCCGGAGCACGCCGGCACCGGCCAGCATGCCCACGTTCACCGGCAGAGCGGGCAGGCAGGCGAAATAGCCCGCCAGCGTGTCCGTCGCCATCTCCGGCGGAATAGCGCCGGTGATGGGGCGCAGATAGTCCCGGATGGCGTCCCCGTGCGCCCCGCCGAAGGGCGCGGCGCTGAGACCGCAGTTGCCGTTGACGATGGTGGTCAGCCCCTGACACAGCTCCGCCGCGCCGAAGCCGGGGCGCAGCAGCGCCGCGTCCGCGTGGCGGTGGATGTCGATAAAGCCGGGGGTGACGGTCTTGCCGGACGCGTCCCACACCTGCGCGGCGGACGCGCCCCGCAGGTCGCCCACGGCGGCGATCCTGCCGCCGGACACGGCTACGTCGGCGGCAAAGGCCGGACGGCCTGTGCCGTCCGCCACAGAGCCGCCCCGGATAAGAATATCAAACATGGTCGGTGCCTCTTTCCTGTTTTCCCGCCGCCAGCGGCAGGGAGATGATAAAGCGGGTGACGCCGCCGCCGCTTTCGCAGCGGATCGTGCCCCGGTGGGCGTCCACGATGGCCTTGGCAATGGCCAGCCCCAGGCCGAAGCTGCTGCCGTCGGTGCGGGCCTCGTCGGCGCGGTAAAAGCGGTCGAAGATGTGGGGCAGCTTGTCCGCCGGGATGTCCTCGCCTCGGTTCGTCACAGTGAGCACGGCGCGGCTGCCCTGCCGCGCGGCGTCCAGTTGGATGGGCGTGCCGGGCGCGGCGTATTTCACGGCGTTGTCCAGCAGCACCGCCAGCGCCTGTCCCAGCCTGGCGCCGTCGCCCCGGGCGGACAGGCCGGGGGCGATGTCGTACTCCAGCAGATGCCCGGCTTCAAAGGCCACCGGCTCGAACCGCAGGGCGGCGGTAACAGCCGTCTCGGACACGTCCGCCGTGGTATCCGGCAGGGTGCCCGCGCTCTTCTGGGCGCGGAACAGGGTGAGCATGTCCTCCACCAGCGAGCGCATGCGGCGGCTCTCCGCCTGAATGTTGTCGATATACGCCTCCTGCTCCGGCGCGGCGCTGCGCCGCAGCAGATCCGCCGAGGACAGGATCACCGTCAGGGGCGTTTTCAGCTCGTGGCTGGCATCGGACAGGAACTGCTCCTGCTGCACCCACGCCGCTCCCACCGGCTTTGTCACCACGCCGGACAGCAGATAGCTGCACAGGAACAGCACCACCAGCGCCACGCTTCCCACCAGCGAGCAGGCGCTCAGCAGCGTCCGCAGGGACGTGTATTCCAGATAGGTATCGGTAAAGGCGATGGCGGTGGTGGCATAGCCCGTCTGCCGCAGGTAGCGCAGGTGGTATTCGTCCAGCGTGCCGGAATCCGCCGTCCGGTGCAGGGCGGCGGTGACGATGTCCGCCAACCGCGTCTCGTCGCTGAGATCATAGTAGCTGTTGCCCGCCACGCGGACGGTGCCGCTGCCATAGACCTCCGCCACGAAGCAGGGGATGCTGTCCACCCCCGGCTGGCTGATGCCGTAGTCCCCCTGCTCCAGCGCCTGATACAGCTGCTGCTGCACGTTCTTCCGGTAGTTGTCCCGGGAGATGAAGAACACGGCGGCGAACACCGCCAGCAGCACCAGCGAGATCAGCAGCATGTTGGTGGCCACCACCTTCCAGCGGAGATGGCGGATCATGACGCCACCTCCAGGCAGTAGCCCACCATCCGCAGCGTCTTGATGCGGACGGCGGATTGCAGATGCGTCAGCTTGCGGCGCAGGAAGGAGATATAGACCTCTACGTTGTTGTCCTCGGCGGCGGAGTCGTAGCCCCAGACCTTCAGGATCAGCTGCTCCTTGGAGACGATCTGGCTGCCGTTTTTCATCAGCAGCTCCATCAGGTCGTACTCCCGGCGGCTGAGGCGGACGCTGCGGCCGCCGCACTCCAGCAGAAACGTGCCCATGTGCAGCGTCAGGTCGCCGAATACGGTGGTATCCGGGTCGGCAGCCACGTCCTCCCCGCCCCGGCGCAGCAGCGACCGGATGCAGGCCAGCAGCTCCTCCGGCTCGAAGGGCTTGGTCAGGTAGTAGTCGGCGCCGGCGTCCAGACCGCGGACGCGGTCGTTCAGCTCGCTGCGGGCGGTGAGCATCAGCACCGGCAGGCGGCTGCCGCCCTGCCGCAGCTGCCGCAGGAGCGTGAAGCCGTCCATGCCGGGCAGCATGGCGTCCAGCACCAGCAGGTCGTAAATATCGCTGCGGGCATTGTCCAGCCCGGATATGCCGTCATAACACACGTCGGCGGTGTAGCCCTGCCGGTGCAGCAGCTCCTGCAGGGTACCGGCCAGCCGCTTTTCGTCCTCCACGATGAGTATGCGCATGGCGCGCCTCCTTTGTTGATGTGAGTTTACGGCGCGGCCTTACAGCCCCGTCTCCGCGATGGTCAGCAGCTGCGCCAGAGACGCCTCCTCCATGCGGTAGATGGTCGTCTCGCCGTCCAGCGTCACATAGCGGCCGCCGTCGCCGGTGGGCAGACCCACGGCCAGCGTCAGCGCCTTGTCCGCGCCGGTATCGGAGAGATAATTCATGGCCAGCGTCAAGGCGGGCTCATCCAGCCCGCACACGGCGGCGGCGCCCTCCGCCGGGTCATAGTCCACGCAGGCGGTGACGGTCAGTGCGCCCAGCTCCTCCACCAGCGCGGCGGTCTGGGCGGTGACATCCCGGTTGGCGCTGCGGCGGACGCCGTCTTCATCGGTGAGGAACGCCACGGTGCGCTCCGGCGTCAGGATGGTGACGCTGACCACCCGCTCCGGCGCGATCACCGGCAGCTGCGGCAGCACCGCCATATCGTAGATGCTGCGGCTGAGCAGCGCCTTGCTCTCAGCGGAGGCGTACAGCACCCGGCCGTCCGGCGTGAGGACGTACCAGCGGCCGTCGGTGGTCTCCTCGCCCACATAGTAGGTGGCGTCCTCCCCGTCGGCGGTGACGGTGATGTATTTGGCAGGCGTTTCCAGCCCGTAGACGGACAGCTCCTGCCCGTCGGTCACAGTCTCGCCGCCGTCCAGCGCCGCGGGCAGCGCCAGCAGCTCGTCCATGGCGCTCTGCTCCAGCGGGAAGGTGGGGTTGTCGTGCCAGATCCAGCTGCCCTCCTCATCCTTTTCAAAGCGCAGCGTCACGTCGCCGTCGCACAGGGTCAGGCCGGTGATGCCCTCCACCGGCACCGTCTGGGTGGCGGCGTCCTTCCGCTCCGGCTCCGTATTCTTATGGCCGCAGGCGGACAGCAAAAGCGTCAGCCCCAGCGCCAGCGCCGTCAGGCGCAGCAGTCGTTTCATACGCATATCTCCTTTTCGGGTAGTTCCGTATAGAAGTATAGCAACTTCCGGCGGAAAAGGAAAGAACATTTCGTAAATCTTTCCTTTTCCGCCGCTGCGTGGTATACTGAGAAAAAATCACTTCCCAAGGAGGGACGCTATATGTCCGAGACTATCGCCGCCATCGCCACAGGGCAGCAGCCCTGCGCCATCGGGATCCTGCGGCTCAGCGGAGACGGTGTGTGCGCCGCGCTGGACGCGGTGTTCCGCGCCGGGAACGGCAAGCCCGCCGCCCAGCAGAGTCCCCGCGCCATGGTGCTGGGCGACCTGCTGGACGAGACGGGGCAGGTCATCGACAACGTGCTGTGCGTGCGCTTCCCCGCGCCCCACAGCTATACGGGCGAGGACTGCGCCGAGCTGCACTGCCACGGCAGCCCCATCGTGCTGGACGCGGGGCTGCGGGCGCTGCTGGCCGCCGGATGCCGGCAGGCCGGCGCCGGAGAGTTCACCAAGCGGGCGTTCCTCAACGGGCGGATGGATCTCATCCAGGCGGAGAGCGTGGTGGATCTCATCGACGCGGAGACGGCGGAGCAGGCGCACAACGCCGTGTGCCAGCTGGATGGCGCACTGAGCCGAACGGTGGCGCGCATTTACGACGGTCTGATGGATATGGCCGCCCGGTTCTACGCGGTGGTGGACTATCCGGACGAGGACATCGAGGACGTGCAGCGCGAGCAGATGCTGGACACCCTGCGCACCGCGCAGAACGATCTGGAGACGCTGGTGGCGGGCTTCTCCCGCGGGCGGCTGATGAAGCTGGGCGTGCCCACGGTGCTGCTGGGCAAGCCCAACGCCGGGAAGTCCTCCCTACTGAACGCCCTGCTGGGCTACGACCGTGCCATCGTCACCGATATCGCCGGCACCACCCGGGACACGGTGGAGGAGAAGGTCAGCGTGGGCGGCGTGCTGCTGCGGCTCATCGACACGGCGGGCATCCGCTCCGGCGGCGACGCAGTGGAGACGCTGGGCGTAGAGCGCAGCCGCGAAGCGGCGAAGCGGGCATCGCTGGCAGTGCTGGTGCTGGACGGCTCCCGGTCGCTGACGGCGGAGGACGAGGAGGCCATGGCGCTGGCGGAGGCCGCACCCCACCTGATCGTGGCCGTGAACAAGAGCGATCTCCCCCGGCGGCTGGATGTGGGCGCGCTGGCCGACCGGTTCGACAACGTGCTGTCCGTCTCCGCCGCCACCGGCGAGGGGCTGGACGCGCTGGCAGAGGCCATTGCCGCCCAGTTCCCGGCGGGCGAGGCGGTGGGCGGCGCACTGCTGACCAACGCGCGGCAGGCGGACGCCGCCAACCGTGCCCTCAGCGCCGTGGCGGAGGCCCGGAGCGCCCTGCGCATCGGCATGACGGCGGACGTGGTGCTCACCGACTGCGAGGCGGCGTTGGAGGCGCTGGGCGAGCTGAACGGCAAGCGGGTGCGGGACGATCTGGTGGAGACGATCTTCTCCCGGTTCTGCGTGGGGAAATAGGCAATACGGACGTATATTTCTGCTAATATCTCATATTATTTTCCATTTGGCTCTTTTCTTGCGTCCCGTTCCGTGATATGATAACGGAGAAAATCACTTCCAAGGAGGTTCTATTATGCGCGAATACGTTATTATGACCGACAGCTGCTGCGATCTCACCGACCACATGGCCAGGGAGCTGGGTCTGGCGGTGGTGCCCCTGACGGTACACATCGACGGGCACGACTATCCCAATATGCTGGACGGCAGCGCCATCAGCTTTGAGGATTTCTACGGCAAGATCCGCAGCGGCGTGCTGGCCACCACCTCCGCCGCCAACGTGGGTCAGTTTCAGGAGGCCATGCGCCCCATTCTGGCCGAGGGCAAGGACATCGTGAGCATCAACTTCTCCAGCGCCCTGTCCACCACGTACCAGAGCGCGTGCATCGCCGCCCAGGACATGAAGGAGGAGTTCCCGGACGCCAACATCTATGTGGTGGACTCCCTGTCCGCCTCGCTGGGTCAGGGGCTGCTGCTGTATCTGGCGGCGCACAAGAAGCAGGAGGGGCTGTCCGCCCAGGAGCTGGTGCAGTGGGTGGAGGACAACAAGCTGCACATCGACCACTGGTTCACCGTGGACGACCTGAACTATCTGAAAATGGGCGGGCGGCTCAGCGCCGGCGCCGCGTTTTTCGGCTCCATGCTGTCCATCAAGCCGGTGATGCACACCTCCGACGAGGGCAAGCTGGTGCCCGTCAGCAAGGTGCGCGGCCGCAAGGCCAGCCTGAAGGCGCTGATCGACAAGATCGCGGAGCTGGGCATCGAGCCCAGCGAGCAGGTGATGTTCATCTGCCACGCCGACTGCGAGGTGGAGGCCCACGCCGTGGCCGAGGAGATGAAGGCCCGCTACGGCGTGAAGGAGGTCTATATCAACTACATCGGGCCGGTGATCGGCAGCCACACGGGGCCGAACACCATGGGTCTGTTCTTCGTGGGCACCCAGAGATAACAACGACGCAGGAGGGCGCGGCATGGAATGGCTGGAGCTGAACATTGACACAAGCCACGCGGGGCTGGACGCGGTGACGGATATGCTGGAGCAGCAGGGCGTCACCGGCCTCATCATCGACGACGAGGCGGACTTTCAGAGCTTTCTGGAGAACAACCGGCAGTACTGGGACTATGTGGACGAGGAGCTGCTGGAGCAGAAAAAGGGCGTGTGCCGGGTGACGTTCTATCTGGAGCGGAACGAGGCGGCCTATGGCACGGTTGCCGCCGTGCGCATGGCCATGTCCGCGCTGAAAAAGGAGCACCCGGAGTATGCGCCCCTGCTGCTGACCATGGAGGACGCGGCGGACGAGGACTGGGAGAACAACTGGAAGCAGTTCTACAAGCCCATGGAGATCGGCAGCCGCCTGCTGGTGGTGCCGGAGTGGGAGGAGGCCGCCGACCCCACGCGGGTGAAGCTGGTGCTGAACCCCGGCCTGACCTTCGGCACCGGCAGCCACGCCACCACCCGCCTGTGCCTGCAGGCGCTGGATACCCACATTCACGGCGGCGAGCGTGTCCTGGACCTGGGCTGCGGCAGCGGCATCCTGTCCATCGCCGCCCTGCGCCTGGGCGCGGAGAGCGCCTTCGCCTGCGACATCGATGAGAAGTGCGTGGACGTGGCCTATGAGAACGCCGCCCTGAACGGCATCGGGAAGGACCGCTACACCGTCCGCTGGGGTGATGTGCTCACCGACGCCGCCCTGCGGCAGGAGATGGGCGCCGGCTATGATATCGTGGTGGCCAACATCGTGGCGGATGTCATCATGGGCCTCAGCCCCCACGTCCGTCCCTTCCTGAAGCCCGACGGCCTGTTCCTCTGCTCCGGTATCATCGACGACCGGGCGGCGGAGGTGCTGGAAAAGCTGAAGGCCGACGGCTGGGATGTGTTCGAGCAGCGCAGCAGTGAGGGCTGGTTCAGCTATCTCTGTAAGTAACGCAAAGAAAAAGACCGGCGCGGAACTGCCGTCTCGGCCATTACGGCACACCTGCCGCATCTCTGTGGGTAACGACAAAAAAAGACCGGCGCGGGCCGGTCTTTTTTGTGCTTCGTCCGTCCGCGCCGCCGGGAACGGGAGAATTCACGGAATGTACTTTTCTTTTTCCTGAAAAGTTGCTATACTGAAAGCGAACGTAACATATAGCGAACGCGAATGTATACAGCAAAAGCAACGGAAAGTAAACGAAAGTAAAGGAGAAAACCGAAGCCATGATAAAGCGAATTCTGCGCCTGACGGCGTTTTTGCTGGGGTCGACGCTGCTGCTGTCCGCCTGCGGCAATACAAAAGGTAAAGAGATGGTGGACACCTCCACCCAGACCGCCCCGCCCGTGGAAGGCGTCACCGCCCTGGCCCTGTGCGACGGCGATGTGACCCTCCGTTTTGAAAAGGACGAAACCGGCGCCTGGACCTGGTTTGACGATCCCGCCTTCCCCCTGGACCAGACGGCGCTGGAGGACCTGCTGGCCCTGCCCGCCGCCCTGGACAGCGGCGAAGCGGTGGACAATGTGCAGGAGCTGGCCGTCTATGGCCTGGAGGCTCCCAAGAAGTACATCACCGTCACCTCCGACGGCGTGGACGTCGTCTATTATCTCGGCGACCAGGCCGCGGATGGCCGTTGGTATGTGCTCACCCCTGCCGGCACGGTGCGCTATACCTCTGACGAAAATAAGATGCTGCTCAGCCGCAGCATCTACGCCATGGCGGTCCTGCCCGTTCTGCCGGTCATCGAGCCGGACAGGCTGGTCAGCGTAAGTCTGCTGCGCGCCGACGGCACCGCTGCTGTCTCCTTCTACACCGCCGAGGACGGTACCCGCCGCAGCGCCAACCGGGACGTCACGGAAAAGACCGCCGCCCTGGCTGACGAGATCGCTGCCCTGACGCTCACCGCCTGCGTGGATTACGACCCGGCGGAGGGTGCGGCCGCCGTCTGCGGCCTGGACACGCCGGAGGTCACGCTGACGGTGAACTACCTGGCTGACAACAGCGCCGAGCGGACGCTGATCCTTGCCGTCGGCCTGTCCACCGGCGACGGCGGCCGCTATGTGGCCCTGGACGGTGACACCACCATCTACCGGATGGAGGAGTCGTCCCTGACCCAGATCCTGACCCTGTCCGAGACGGGGCTGTAAGCCATGAAAAGGGAGGCGCGGCTATGCGTATACTGATCGTGGAGGATGAAAAGCGCCTGGCGGGCACCCTGCAGGACCTGCTGCGCCGCCAGGGCTATACCGCCGACGTGTGTTATGACGGCATCTCCGGCCTGGACAACGCCCGCAGCGATATCTACGACCTGCTGGTGCTGGACGCCATGCTTCCCGGCATGGATGGCTTCGCCCTGCTGCGCCAGCTGCGCGGCGGCGGCAGCCGCCTGCCGGTGCTGATGCTCACCGCCCGCAGTGAGCTGAATGACCGCGTCCGCGGCCTGGACGCCGGTGCGGACTACTACTTGACCAAACCCTTTGAGCCGGAGGAGCTGCTTGCCTGTATCCGGTCCCTGCTGCGCCGTGGCGGTGAGGACGCCGCTGCCGACCCGGAGGTGACGGCCTTCGGCGACCTGACACTGCATATGGGCACATTCCTGCTGGAATGCGGTCCACGGAGCGTCCGCCTCAGCCGCCGGGAGTACGACCTGATGGAGCTGCTGATGCGGAATGGCAGTCAGATCGTCTCCAAGGAGCAGCTGATCCTGAAGGTCTGGGGCTACGACTCCGCCGCCGAGGACAACAACGTGGAGGTCTATATCTCCTTCCTTCGCCGCAAGCTCACCCATCTGCAATCCACTGTGAAGATCAAGACCCTCCGTATGGTGGGTTATTGTCTGGAGGTGGAGGCATGATCCGGCACCTTCGCTGGAAGGTGGTGGCCACCAATATGCTGCTGATCTCGCTGGTGCTGCTGGCGGTGTTCGCGGCGGTGTACTTCATCTCCCGGGGCAACTATCACAAGAATGTGCAGCAGCAGCTGTACCAGGCGCTGGAGCAGGGCGACTATGGCCGCAGCCAGCCCGGCATGGACAGCATCCCCTGCTTTGTGGCCGAGGTCTACGGCAGCGGCACCGTCCGCGTGGCCGGCAACAGCTACTACGACCTCAGCGACGAGACCCGCATGGCGGAGATCGTCACTGCCGCCCTGGCGGCGGACGCGGACGCCGGCACGTTGGACGAGTTTCATCTGCGCTACCTGCGCCAGCGGGGTTACACCACGACCGCTATCGCCTTTACCGACACCTACCTGGAATATACCTCCCTGCACACACTGCTGAAGGCCTGCTCTCTGGTGGGCTGCGGCGCACTGGTGGTGCTGTTTCTGTGCAGCTATCTGCTCTCCGGTGTGGTTACCAAGCCTGTAGGTGCCGCCTGGGCCCAGCAGGAGCAGTTCCTCTCCGATGCCAGCCATGAGCTGAAGACCCCTCTGACGGTCATCCTTTCCTCCGCCGAGCTGCTGGAGCAGAGCGCTTCGCCGGAGCAAGCGGTCTACGTGGACAATATCCGGGCGGAGGGCCGCCGCATGAAGGCCCTGGTGGAGGATATGCTCACCCTCTTCCGCGCCCAGAAGAACGCCGGCAGCCCGCCGGACACCGTCACCGACCTGTCGGAGGCGGCGGTGACCGCCGCCCTGCGGTTTGAGCCGGTGGCCTTTGAGGCCGGCCATGTGCTGGATTACGATATTGCGCCGTCTCTTCCTGTCCGGGGCGACGGCGCCAAGCTGGGCCAGGCCCTGGCGGTGCTGCTGGATAACGCCGTCAAATACGCCGCACCCGGTACGCCCATCCGCCTGACCGCCGTCCGGCAGGGCAGCCGCGCTGTGGTGTCCGTGACCGATCAGGGGCCGGATATCCCTTCGGACAAGCTCCCCCGCATTTTTGACCGCTTTTACCGCGCCGACGACGCCCGTACCGACGGCGACAGCTTCGGCCTGGGCCTGCCCATTGCCAAAGCCATCGTGGATGCCCACCGGGGCGTCCTTCGCTGTGACAGCAGCGGCGGCGTGACCACCTTCAGTATCTCCCTGCCCCTGACGGCAGGGAAGCAGGAGAGAGGCACAGATCATGTTTGATACCCTTATCCGGGGCGGCGCCGTTGTTGACGGCACGGGCCGCCCCGCCTTTGCGGCCGATGTGGCCGTTTCCGGCGGCAGGATCGCCGCCATCGGCGATCTGTCCGCAGCGTCCGCCGCTCATGTTATCGACGCCGCCGGCAGGACCGTTACCCCCGGCTTTATTGATATCCACCGCCACGCCGACGCGGCGCTGTTCCGCCCGGGCTTCGGCGCGGCGGAGCTGTGTCAGGGCCTTACCACCATCGTCAACGGCAACTGCGGCCTCAGCGCCGCCCCCTTTGGCCCCGCCCATGGTGACGCCATCCGGGACTACCTGCGCCCCATCACCGGCGCTCTCCCGCCGGAGCTGGTGACGGATACCCTCTCCGGCTATTTCGCCTCTGTGCCGAATATCCCCGTCCATGTGGGTATGCTGGCCGGTGCCGGCGTCCTTCGGGCGGACGCGGCCGGCTACGAGCTGGAGCACCTGGAGGACCGCCACTACCGCGCCCTGCACCGCGCCCTGGAGCAGGCTCTGGCCGACGGCGCGCTGGGCGTCTCTCTGGGCATGGGTTATGCCCCGGAGTGCTTCTATACCACGGCGGAGCTGATCCGTGCGCTCTCGCCCATCGCCGGGCAGGATATTCCCTTGACTGTCCATATGCGGCAGGAGGGCGCGGGCGTCTGCGATTCCATCGAGGAGATGCTGCTGGTGGCCCGGGAACTGCGGGTCCCCCTGCACATCAGCCACCTGAAGGCCATGGGCCGGGACAACTGGGGCAAAAAAATACCCCGGGCCCTGGAGCTGCTGCACCGGGCGAAGGAAGAGGGGCTGGATGTGGGCTGCGACGTGTACCCCTACACCGCCGGCTCCACCCAGCTGCTGCATATCCTGCCGCCGGAGTTTCTGGAGGGCGGCATGGACGCCGTTGTTCGACGCCTGGCAGACCCTCACGAACGCGAGACGCTGGCTCATCGTATTGAAGACGGCAGCGGGTTTGACGACATTGCCAAGCTGGCTGGCTGGGACGGCATCTTCCTCAGCAGTCTTCACTGCCCGGAGGATGCGCTGCTGCTGGGCAAGAGCATCGCCCAGGAGGCGGTTCTGGAGCACAAATCCCCGCTGGACGCCTGCTGCGACCTGCTGATCCGCGAGCACTGCCAGGTGACTATGATCGATTTTATGGCCGCGGAGGAAGACATCGCTGCTATCCTCCGCAGTCCCCTCAGCTGCCTGATCTCTGACGCCACCTACCCCACCGAGGGGATGCCCCATCCACGGGTCTACGGCAGTTGTACCCGCCTGCTGCAGCATTTCGTTCGGGAACAGGGCGTGCTGACGCTGGAGCAGGGCATTCACAAGCTGACCCAGGCTCCGGCACAGGCCCTGCGCCTTGCGGGTAAGGGCGTTATCGCCGTGGGCGCGGACGCGGACCTGTGTGTGTTCGACCCCGCCGCCCTCACCGAGCGCGGCACCTATCAGGACCCCTGCCAAACGGCTCGGGGTATGGATGCCGTGCTGGTGGTCGGCCGGCTGGCTGTGAAGAACGGCGAAACGACCGGCGTGAAGGCCGGGACCATCATCCGCAGATAAAAAGATCTCCCCCGACCGGGGGAGATCTTTTTATTTCTTTTCGCTGCCGGACACGTTGGCCACGAACACGCACACCAGAATGATGATCACGCCTGCCGCCTGCCACAGGCTGAAGTCCTCCTTCAGGAAGAGCACGCCCGCCAGCACCGATACCACCGTGGTCACGTTGGAGAACAGGGAACTCTCCGACACTGTCAGGTGACTGTTGGCGAAGTTCAGCAGTCCGTAGGCCACACCGGAGGACAGTATGCCCAGATACAGCACCGCCAGCCAGAAGCTGCCGCTTTGCGCCGGCGCGGTGATCAGCTCGCTGCTTATCCCACCGGCCTGTATCAGCGCCACCGGAATAAACACCGCCATGCCCACCACAAACATCACATAGGTCATCTCAAAGGGGGTGAAGCGCTTGGCGGCATCGTGGCTCAGCCCGTAGTACACCGTGTCGCTGAGCATGGTCAGCAGCAGGAACAGCAGGCCCAGCGCCGAGATCATCACCGCCCCGCCCACGGAGATCAGCGCTACGCCGCCGATCGCGCCCAGGGCGCACAGCACCTGCCGCCGGGTGACGCGTTCGTGCAGCACCAGCACGTCCATCAGGATGCAGCACACCGGCACCGCCGCGATGATGGTCCCCGCCACAGCGGCGGAGGTGTACAGAATGCCGTAGTTTTCGAAGATGAAGTATGCCACCGGCTGCACGATGCCCAGCAGAAGCAGCTTTCCCACCGGCTTTCCCTTCAGGGAGAAGGCGAACAGCGGCTTTCCGCGGGCTTTGCCCACCAACGCGTTCAGCGCGATGACCAGCGACATGGCCGCCACTGCCACCGTGAACCGGAAGGCCAGCAGTACCGTGGGCGCCGCTGTGGCCAGCGCCATTTTTGAAAACATAAAGCTCATGCCGAAGATGGTGGCCGCGGTCAGCGCCGCCAGCAGCGACAGGATATGCAGTTTTTTCTGGTCCATAGGCAATACCTCTTTCTCTTTAACGCCGGTATCATACCATACGCCGCATGAAATAGCAAGGAAAAGCGATCACCTCCCGCGCTGCGTCCGGAGCAAAAAGGGCGCCGCCCGAAGGGGGCGGCGTCCTTTCACCGGCACGTTGGGAGGGCGCGCCGGTATTCACCAATTTGAAGGGGAATAGGGAGAAAAATTAAGGATAGAAAACAAGGGGTGTTGGGTTACTTGTCCGTTGCCTTGGACACGATACCCGTAACCACCAGGACCGCCACCAGGCCGGCCAGAATGAGGTTCAGCACCATGCTCAGCGCCTCCTTTCGTTTGGGCTTCTTAACGTATCTTTAGCATAGCACGGGACAAGCAATTTGTAAAACGCATGATTATCATCAAAACCATGAAAAATACTTTGCAGCACATGGCGAGATATGCTATACTGGCCCTGAAGGAGGTGTCCCCATGTCCGTCACTAAATACCAGATATACCTCAAGACTGTGGAGCTGGGCAGCTTTACCGCCGCCGCCCGCGCCCTGAATTTCACCCAGTCCGGCGTCAGCCACGCCATCGGCTCGCTGGAGGAGGAGTTGGGTGTCACGCTGCTGGTCCGCAGCCACGGCGGCGTCACCCCCACGGCGGACGGCCGCGCCCTGGCACCGTATTTTCAGGAGATGTGCGCCCTGTCCCACCGTCTGGAGCAGCACGCCGAGGACCTGCGGGGACTGGACACCGGCCTTATCCGCGTGGCAACCTTCACCAGTGTGTCGGAAAAGTGGCTGCCCGGTATGCTCAAGACCTTTCAGGAAAAGTACCCTCGCATTGAGTTCGAGCTCCTGCCCTCCAACTTCAACAACGAGATCTCCGACTGGGTCCTCCACGGTCAGGCGGACTGCGGTTTCATCTCCCTGCCCACCCCGGCGGAGAAGTATCTGGATTACTGGCTGCTCCAGCGGGACCAGTGGAAGGTCATCCTGCCCTGCGACCACCCGCTGGCGGGCCGCCAGCCTTTCCCGCCGGAGGCCCTGGAGCAGTACCCCCTCATCCTGCTGGATGAGGGCGACGACTATGAGATCCAGGCCATTTTCGATCACTACAAGGTCCGGCCCCGGATCCAATATACCGTTCAGCAGGACCAGACGATCCTGGCCATGGTTTCCGGCGGCCTGGGTATCAGCGTCATGGAGGAGCTGATGCTCTACAAGTGCGCCTATCCGCTGGCTGCCAGCACCCTGCCCAAGGTGTTCCACCGGGACATCGGCATCTGTGTCAAGGACAAGAACGCCCTCTCCCACTCCACGCAGGCGTTCATCGACCACACCCGGCACTGGGTGCTGCAAAATTTCCCCGAGGGCTGGAACGCCCCCAAGCCCCATGAGCGATAAACGAAAAAGCAAAACCAAACGCCGTCCTCTGCCGTCAGTATTGGCAGAGGACGGCGTTTCGCTGTCCGCCGGAGGACGCTTCCGTCCTTCCGGAAACGGTAAAGTGCGCGGGGACCTGCCCCGCGCCCGAAAGGAGTGCTTACATGATGAAAAAGATATTTGCATTGCTGATGGCGCTGGTCATGGCGCTGTCTCTGATGGCCTGCGGCCAGAAGGAGGATAACATCGGCGGCGAGAAAAAGGACGACCAGACGCAGACCGACGGTCAGACCGTTGATCTGCGGGCGGCGTACGAGGCCGGTATCAAGCAGGTGCAGGAGGAGCTGGGCGACAACGCCCCCGTGCTGCTGGAGGAAACAGCTGTGGAGATCCTGAACAGCTACTACCCCGGCCTGGAGAACGCCAAGCTGAAGCAGTCCGTGTTCTTCATCTCGCCCACCGCCACCTCCTGCGAGGTGTCCATGGTGGAGGCGGAGAGCGCCGCCGACGCCGAGATCGTTCGCCAGAGCTTCCAGGCCCGCGTGGACGCCATGGCCGACGACACCACCTACCCCGAGGAGGCCGGTATGTGGAAGAACAACGCCACCGTTACCGTCAACGGCAACTATGTGGTGCTGGAGGTGCTGCCCGACGGCTGCACCGTGCCCGACGCATTTCTGGCAAAATTCTGATTTCCTATGGCGTTTCCCCTTTCTGTGTGCTATGATGGTCTGACCGATACACACAGAAAGGGGAGTGCCCGATGGAGGACGCTCAGATCATAGATCATTTTTTCCGCCGCGACCCGGAGGCCATCCGCGCCGCGCAGGAGAAATACGAAAAACGCTGCCTTGCCGCCGCCCGGCACATCCTGCCGGACGCCCGGGACGCGGAGGAGTGCGTCAGCGACGTGTGGCTCCGTTTGTGGAATGCTATCCCACCGGAGCGTCCCCGGTCGCTGGCGGCGTACATTACCACCGTCACCCGCCGCCTGGCCCTGGACAAGTGCGACTATAACCGCGCCGCCCAGCGCCGCAGCGACCTGACTGTGGCCTTCGAGGAACTGGAGGGCTGCCTGCCCGCCGAGGACGGCGCAGTCCGCGCCCTGGAGCAGCAGGAGTTCCGCCGGGTGCTCAACGGCTTCCTGCGTAAGCTGACCCGGCAGAGCCGGACGTATTTCGTCCGCCGTTACTGGTATGGCGAGAGCATCCGCGAGATCGCCGACAGCTGCGGCGCGGGCGAGGAGAAGGTCAAATCCTCCCTCTTCCGCACCCGTCAGCGTCTGCGTACCGTGCTGGAAAAGGAGGGGATGCTGTGAACGACAACAGAATGAAGCGCTGGATGGACGCCATCGATGACGACCTGCTGGAGGAGGCCCAGCGTCCCCTGCCCCGCAGCGGCGCGGCGCGCCGCTGGGGCACTCTGGCCGCGTGCTTCTGCGCCGCAGCCTTGGCCCTGGCTCTGTGGCAGCCCTGGTCCGCCGGTAACGGCGAGGCCGCCGACTGCGGCAGTGCCGGCGGCTTTAACGCCATGGACAAGAGCTTTCCCGTCACTATGGCGCCTGTGCTGGACGCCGAGCCACTCTCCGCCTCTCTGGCCCTGCCGGAGGGCGCGTCTCTGACCTCTGACTACCGGTGGCGTCAGGACGGCGAGGGCGCCGTCACCGGCGTGTCCTGTACCGTGCTGCTGGACGGCTATGACTATGACTACGGCGCGGCCTATGCCAGCCAGCCCCTGCCCGCCCCGGACGGTACCCTTCCGGCGGACACCTGGCAGGTGAACGGCCTGACGCTGCTGGTCTATGACGACGGTGCCGTGGGCTGGTACGACACGTCCGCCGGTATCCAGTGGTACTGCGCGGCCTGGGACGGCGGAGAGCCGCTGGTCACCGCCTTTACCCTGATGGACGCACAGTATTACACCGTTCCCACTGCCCCGGAAGGCGCGGACATGCTGGGCTATGACCTCTTTGACCTGAACGGTGAGACCGTCACCGAAGTCTCCTTTACCCTGAACAGCGTTACCTGGCACTACCGCATGGCCCCCACTTTGGACGTTTCAGAAACAATACCGGACATCTCCGACTTCACCGGCGGCAGCCTGACGGCGGAGGGCAAGCTCCGCTGGTGTCCCACCGTCCTTCGCTGGGACGCGGGCGGCGCTGGCTGCATCATCTGGCGTGACCTCGCTCCCGGCCTGGCGTACAGTCTGACCGCGGACACCGGTGCGTCGGAGAAGACGCTGGCGGATATGGCCGCCCTGGTGTTCAAGCCTGCCCAGGAGGAGTCATAAAGCGAAGCAAAAAAGGAAGCACCCCACGGGGTGCTTCCTTTTTTGCTCAGAATTCCGGTGCGTCCGGCGTCTTGCGGTACAGCAGGCCGTGGGCGGTTTTTTTGCCTCCGGGGTGTAGTCCCTGCCGTCGACGACCCTTTGCAGCTTCTCGTCGGAATAGTCCCGGAAGTTATACATGAATTTCTCCACCGGGTCGGTGATGGCCTGCTCCTCTGCCTGCCGCTTCTCAAATTCCTCCAGCGGCGACGGCGGCGCGAACATGGCGGCGTATCGGCACTGTGGGCAAATATAGATCAGCACCTTCATGTGCCGCTCCATGATAGGCAGGGTTGGGTCGTCTACCGTGGTCAGATAGCTCTGGCGCAGCGGGGCGGCGTCATTTTCGCCCCGCACAGAGGGAAGGAGTGTCTGCGTTCTTCCATGGCGGTTCTGTCAGAACTCATCGATCCAGTCTGACGGCGGTGCCGCTGGCGGTGACCATCAGCATGCCGTTGTCAGAGCCAAGCACCTCATAGTCCACATCCACGGCCACCACAGCGTCCGCGTTCAGCTGGAGGGCGCGCTGCTCCAGTTCATAAAGCGCCTGCTCCCGTGCATTGATCAGCTCGCTTTCGTAGGTGCCGGAGCGCCCGCCGAAAAAGTTGCTGAAGCTGGCGGCGATGTCCTTGACCACGTTAACGCCGGCAATGACCTCGCCAAATACGATCCCCTTATACTCCGTGATGCGGCGACCCTCTACGGTGGGGGTGGTGGTAATGATCATAGCGATCCCTCCTCTCAGAATTCCGGTGCGTCCGGCGTCTTGCGGTACAGCAGGGGCTTGCCCTCGGCGTCCACCAGCAGCGTCAGCCCGCCGGAATTGCCCACGGCGTGGTAGAGATACTGCACACCGGTTTGGGTATCCACCAGTACTTCGCTGCTGCTGATAAAGCCGCTGTCCTCCATGACCTTGATAAAGCGCTGCTCTTTCTTTGCCATAGCTTTACTCCGCGGCGGGCGCGTCGTTCTCCACCAGCATCTTGGCGCTGGCGGCCAGACCAGCCAGCCCCTGGATCTCGCTGGGGATGATGAGCTTCGTGGCCTTGCCGTCCGCCACCTTCTGCAGCGCCTCCAGCGCCTTGAGCTTGATGACCTGGTCGTTGGGGGCGTTCTCGTTCAGCATACGCATGGAGTCGGCCATGGCCTGCTGCACCTTCAGGATGGACTCCGCCTCGGCCTCGGCGGCCATGATCTTGGCCTGTTTGGCGGCGTCGGCCCGCAGCAGGGTGGACTGCTTCTCGCCCTCGGCGATCAGCACCTTGCTGGCCTTTTCACCCTCGGCCTGCAGGATGGACTCCCGGCGCTCGCGCTCGGCCTTCATCTGCTTCTCCATGGCGTTCTGGATCTCCCGGGGCGGCAGAATGTTCTTCAGCTCCACGCGGTTGACCTTGATGCCCCAGGGGTCGG
>OHAT01001517.1_pt1 | contig 20029 bp, 23 predicted proteins | sample 1577141 | NCBI WGS metagenome assembly OHAT01 (sample SAMEA3541578, study PRJEB24748) | human gut metagenome | biome: human gut; feature: human-associated habitat; material: faeces | place: China | collected 2012 | reverse complement strand
CGATCCCGAGGGGGGCCGCAAGTCCGCTGAGGAGAGCCGGAACCAGATCGCCAAGGCGCTGGAGGACACCGATATGGTGTTCATCACCGCCGGCATGGGCGGCGGCACCGGCACCGGCGGCGCACCCATTGTGGCGGAGATCGCCAAGGAGATGGATATTCTCACCGTGGCCGTGGTCACCAAGCCCTTTGGCTTTGAGGGCCGCCGCCGGATGCAGCAGGCGGAAAGCGGCATTGCCGAGCTGAAGGATAAGGTGGACTCTCTGGTCATTATCCCCAACGAGCGGCTGAAGCACGCCACGGATCAGAAGATCACCTTTGCCAACGCCTTTGAGATCGCCGACGATGTGCTGCGTCAGGCAGTGCAGTCCATTTCCGACCTGATTCGCGACACCGGCTTCATCAATCTGGACTTTGCCGACGTGACGGCCATTATGAAGAACGCAGGTATGGCTCACATGGGCGTGGGCCGGGCTGCCGGCAAGGGCAAGGCCGAGGAAGCCGCCCGTATGGCCATTTCCAGCCCCCTGCTGGAGACTTCTATCGAGGGGGCCAAGGGCGTCCTCATCAACGTCACCGGCTCTATGGACATCGGTCTGGAGGAAGTGGAGCAGGCCGCCTCTCTGGTGCAGCAGGCCGTCCATCCCGACGCCCTCACCATCTTCGGTGCCACCTTCGACGAAACTATGGACGACGAGATCCGTGTCACCGTTATCGCCACCGGCTTTGACAAGAACCCAGCTGACGAGCTGCCTAAGATCGGCACATTTGCAAAGCCTCCCGTTCAGTTGGAGGGTCAGGAGAAGGATGAGCAGTCCAAGGCACCCTTTGCACCCATTGAGCCCATTGCTCCGGCAGAGGAAAAGCCCGCAGAGCCGGAGGCAGATCCCTTCGATGACATTTTCAAAATTTTCAATCGCGAGCGTTGATTTTTCCGAATTTTTCCGAAAACCGCAGGTTTTGACCTGCGGTTTTCTTTTTTTGTCTCCCTGCCGCGAAAGCAAGTCATTTCCATGCCAATGCCGACAGATTTTGTGCGGGCTATTTTTTGCGCTTTTGCAAAAAGTAACGGGGCCGCAAGCAAAAACGCGGCAAAAAAATTTCAAAAGGAAACGATTTTCTTTTGAACAGGAGAGGTGATGGGATGGATGAAAGGCGACGGAAACGGAGCAGGCGGCATGGCGCTGCCGCCTGCGCGGCATTGGTCTTTGCACTCTCCGCCCTGCTCGTGCCGGCGGGAGCCGTGAGTGCGCCGGACCCGGGCGGAGAGACGCAGCTGCTCGTGCCGGTCGGCAAGGCGATCGGCGTGAAGCTCTTTGCCGAGGGCGTGCTGGTCGTGGGGCTTTCGGAGAACGAGGGCGCCGTCTCTCCCGCGAAGAAGGGCGGCATGAAGGCTGGCGATCTGATCTTGACGATGAACGACGTCACCATCGGCTCGACGGAGCATCTGCAGTCGCTTCTTGCGGAGAACGGAGAGCGGGAGGCAGCCTTCGGCGTGCGCCGCGGCGGTCGGCTCGTGAAGCTCGCCGTCTGTCCGAAAAAAGGGCAGGACGGCGTGTGCCGCCTCGGCGCGTGGATCCGCGACAGCATGGCGGGCATCGGCACGGTGACCTTCTATGACCCGCAGACGGGCGCGTTCGCGGCGCTCGGCCACGGCATCACAGACGTGGACACCGGCAAGCTCATGCCGCTCTCGCGCGGCAGCGTGATGGCGGCGAGCGTCAAGGCGGTCAAGCGCGGCGCGAGCGGCGCGCCGGGAGAGCTGCGCGGCGACTTTGATCTGACGCGCGACCTCGGCTTGCTTTACGCGAACACGGAGTGCGGCATATTCGGCGTTTTGCCGCAGGAGAACCGGCCGGAGGCCGTCGGGGAGGCGATCCCCGTCGCGCGGCGCACGGAGGTCCGCACCGGCAAGGCGGTCATTCTGGCAAACTGCAGGGGCGACGAGGTGTGCGCCTATGAGATCGAGATCGAAAAGCTCTACGGCGGCTCCGCACCCACGCGCAATCTGCTCCTGCGGGTGACCGACCCGGCGCTCATCGCGCTCACGGGCGGCATCGTGCAGGGCATGAGCGGCAGCCCGATCGTGCAGGATGGGAAGCTCGTCGGCGCGGTGACGCACGTCCTGCTGGACGACCCGCAGAGAGGTTATGGCATTCTCGCGGAAAATATGCTTTCCGCCTCCGGCATGACGGCGCAAAGCGCGGCGGGCGCCTGACGGAGGACTTAACGGCAGGAGATGTTATCCTGCTGTTAAGTTTGTGCTAAGAGTCCAAAAAGCTCGAACGATGTCGTATAAAATTTGTGCTAAACGACAAAAATCTACTTGAAAACATTGTCCAAATGTGATAGTTTATAGCCAAGGCAAAACGAAACATCCGATTCGCGTCGGAATGCGGTTGTCGAAGCCAAAGTATTGAGGAGGAAGGAAAAGGAACAGGCAAATGGAGAACAGGATCAAGGTCGTATTGGCGGATGCCAACGAAAATTTCCGCACGATGCTGCAGCAGACGATAGAAAATACGGGTGAATTTGACGTGGTGGGGAGCGCCGGGGACGGCGCGGAGGCATGGAAGATGATCGAACGGGAACGTCCGCAGCTTGTAATTACAGACGTGATCCTGCCGGAGCTGGATGGCTTCGCGCTGCTCGACCGGATGGCAAAGCTGCCAGCACGGCCGAAGACGATCCTGGTTTCCGCCTTCTACCGCGAGCAGATGGTGATGCAGGCAATGGAGCAGGGCGCGGCCTACTTCATGGCAAAGCCCTGCGAGGCCGGCTCGCTGCTCGAGCGGATGCGTCAGGCCGTCCGGAACGGGGAGACGGAGGAGGAAAGCCCCATCGCGCTGGAACGCCTTGTGACCTCCATCATCCACGAGGTCGGCGTGCCGGCGCACATCAAGGGCTATCAGTACGTTCGCGAAGCGATCATCCTCGCCGTGCAGGATATGGACGTCATCAATGCCGTGACCAAGGTGCTCTATCCCGAGGTCGCGCGCCGCTACAACACCACACCTTCGCGCGTGGAGCGCGCCGTGCGCCACGCCATCGAGACTGCGTGGGACCGCGGCGATTTGGAAACGCTCCAGCGCTACTTCGGCTACACGGTGTCAAACACCAAGGGCAAGCCCACCAATTCGGAGTTCATCGCCATGATCGCCGACCGCATCCGCTTGCAAAGCAAGGGCAAGATCGCGTAAAAAATGAAAAAACAGAGCCGCGACTGCGGCTCTGTTTTCCGTATTGGGGCTCAGAGGACCTTATCGAGGAAGCTCACGAGGCGCGGGCTCTCGGGGTGAGCAAACAGCTCGTGCGAGGGCTTATCCTCCTCGATGTGACCGCCGTCGAGGAAGATGGTGCGGCTGCTGACCTCGCGTGCGAAGCGCATCTCATGCGTCACGACGATCATCGTCATGCCGCTCTCGGCGAGGTCCTTCATCACGTCGAGCACCTCGCCGATCATCTCGGGGTCGAGGGCGCTGGTCGGCTCGTCGAAGAGCATGACCTCGGGATCCATCATCAGCGAGCGCACGATAGCGATACGCTGCTTCTGACCGCCGGAGAGCTGGCTGGGATAGGCGTCGGCGCGGTCGGCAAGGCCCACGCGACCGAGCAGCTGGAGCGCCTTGGCCTCAGCCTGCTCCTTGTCCATGCCCTTGATGCGTGTGGGCGCGGCGGTCAGGTTGTGCATCACGTTCATGTTGTTGAAGAGGTTGAACTGCTGGAACACCATGCCCATCTTCTGACGGTGCTGGTCGATGTGCTTGCTCTGTCCCTTGGCGCAGATGTCCACGCCGTCGAAGAGAATCTGGCCCGAGGTCGGCGTCTCCAGCAGGTTCAGGCAGCGCAGAAAGGTGCTCTTGCCGCCGCCCGAGGGACCGATGATGGACACGACCTCGTTCTTTTCAAAATCAACGCTGATGTGCTTGAGCACGTCGAGCTTATGGAAGCTCTTGCACAGGTCAACGACCTGAAGAATCTTCTCATTTGCCATGATTCATCTTCCTTTCTGCCAGAGCGATGAGGCGGCCGCCGGTGAAGGTCATCGCAAAGTAGCACAGCGCCGCGATGGCAAGGCACGCAAGGCTCTTGAAGGTCAGAGCGATGACGTCGTTCGTGCGGAACATCAGGTCGGCAAGACCAATGACCGAAACGATGGACGACTCCTTGATGACCGTGACGAACTCGTTGCCGAGCGCGGGGAGAATGTTCTTGATCGCCTGCGGCAGCACGACGAGGCGCATGGCCTGGCCGTGGCTGAAGCCGACGCTGCGCGCGGCCTCCATCTGCCCGACGTCCACGGCCTGCACGCCGGAACGAATGATCTCGGCGACGTAGGCGCAGCTGTTGATGCTCATGGCAATGATACCTGCGGAAAAACGCGAAAAGTTCGGGATCCACGAAATGTCCGGCAGCGTGAAGCCGACCATGGGAAGTCCGTAGAAAATAAACATGAGCTGCACCATCAGGGGCGTCCCGCGGATGAACTCGATGTAAGCGACCGCCAGCCACTTGAGCGGCAGAATTTTGCTCATGCGCATACTGGACATGAGCGTGCCGAAGATCGTGCCGAAAAACACGGTGAATGCGGCGATGATGAGCGTATTGACAATGCCTTCCTCAAAAAAGCTGTGGTAACGGACGATGAGCTTGCCGATCGTCTGAATAAATTCCATGGGGACTCCTCCTCAGTACACAGCGGGCTTCGCCGCCGAAATAAAGGGGCCCGGAGGGTGCTTTTTATGTTTTTTTCTGCTTACAGGCCGAGGCTGGCAGCCAGCTCAACGGCTTCGTCGTAGGACTTCTGATAGCTGCCGTCGGCAGTGACCTTGTTGATGACCTCGTTCACGACCGCGACCAGATCCTCGTTGCCCTTGGCGATGACGACGGATTTACCGAAGGAGGCTTCCTCGGCGGTAAAAGTGAAGTTGGAGACTTCAAGCGCGCCGTTGCTGGAGGCGACGAGCGCCTCGCCGACTGCCTGATCGACGACCAGACCCGCGATGTTGCCGTTCTGGACCTCGAGGGCGAGGGCAGGGTACTTCTCAAGCTCGAACAGCTCGCTCTCGGGCAGAGCGGACTGGATCAGCTGGGACTGAATGGTGCCCTTCTGTGCGCCGACCTTCAGACCGACAAGGGATTCCTTGGTGGAGTAGGTGTCGGCGTTGCCGGCCTTGACGATCAGCAGCTGAGCGCTGGTCTCATACAGGTCGCTGAAGTCGATCTCCTCGGCACGCTCGGGGGTGTTGGTGAAGGCCGCGATGCCGAGGTCCACCTGACCGGACTGGACGGCGGGGATGATGCCGTCGAACGCCATGTCCACGACCTCCAGCTCAACGCCGAGGCTGTCGGCGATCTGCTGGGCCAGCCACATATCGCAGCCGGCGAAGTTGGCGTCGAGATCCTTGAACTCATAGGGAGCGTACTGGGCTTCGGTGCCGACGACGACCTTGCCCTTGGCCTTGATCTGCTCAAGCAGGGTGGCGGGCTCGGTGGGCTGCTGCTCTTCCTGTTGCTGCTGCTGATCGTCAGCGGGCTCCTGCGCGGTGTCCTTCTTGCCGCAGCCGGTCATCACGGCCAGCAGCATCGCGGCGCCGAGCGTCAGCGCCAGCAGCTTCTTCATCATGTTAAAGTTTTTCATCTTTTCCTCCGTTCCGTGCATTTGTATGCGCGATTTCGTATTTGATGTGGATAATTATACCCTACGGAACGGATTTGTAAATAGCCGCCTCGAACGATGATGATGAAAAGTTATCCAAAATTCTTGTGCAATTTATGCAAAAACGGAAAGGACGGCGTCAGAACGGCAGCTTCTCCATGCGGTCAAACGCGGTTTTGAGCTGGTCGATGCCGACGGTGCAGGCGATGCGGAAGTGGCCCGCGGCGCTCACGCCGAAGGGTGTGCCGGGACTGACGAGAACATGGGCCTGATCGAGCAGGACCTTGCAGAAGGCCTTTTCGTCCAGTCCCGTTTTCTCCACGCCGGGGAAGAGGTAGAACGTGCCCTTCGGCCGCACCAGACTCAGGTAGGGGATCTTTTCGATGCGGTCGGCGGCGTAGAAGATGCGGTCGCGGTAGGCGGTGACGTATTTCTCCCGGATCTCCTTTCGCATGGCGAGCGCCTGAATGGCGGCGCGCTGCGAGATGGACGGCGCGGAGTAGATGAGCGAGCCATTGATGCGGTTCATCACCGCCAGCAGCTCCGGCTCGGCGATGATCACGCCCACACGCCAGCCGGTCATCAGGAAATTCTTGGAAAAGCTGTTGAGCGTGATGGTGCGCTCGGCCATGCCGGGCAGCGTGCGGATGGGGCGGAAGTCGCCCTCGTAGAGATAGGTGGTATAGATCTCGTCGGCGGCAATGAGCAGGTCGTGCTCCTGCGCGACACGCGCAAGCAGCTCGAGCGTCCTGCTGTCGTAGCCCATGCCGGTGGGGTTCGTGGGATTGTTGAAAACGATGGCCTTGGTGCGCGGGGTGATGGCGGCGCGCAGGCGCGCCTCGTCGATGGCGTAGTCCTCGCTCGCGTAGGTCGGCACGTCCACGCATACGCCGCCTGCCAGCTCGATCTGCTCGCGGTACATGGGGAAGTAGGGCGAGAAGACGATGACCTCGTCGCCGGGGTCGAGGATGGCGAGCATCACGAGCGCCATGCCGAGGCAGCTCGACGCGCTCACGAGCACATGGTCGCGCGGGAGACGCTGACCGAAGTCCTCCTCCCACGCGCGGCAGACCGCGTCGATCAGCTCGGGGTCGCCCTTGGGGTCGCCGTAGTGCGTGTGACCGGCCTTCGCGTCGCGGAAGGCGGCATTGATGATGCTCTCGTCGGTGGTGAAATCGGTGTCGCCGATGCTCAGGTCGATGATGTCCTTGTATTTGGCAAGCGCCTCGGTGTCGAGCGACAGTCCGGCGCCGCTGCTCTGAAATCGCCTGGCGATGTAGCTATGCTTCATGCTTGGAGGCCTCCTTGACGTGTGGAATGACGGTCGAGCCGTTCGGAATGACATAGATGGACTTGCCCTCCAGCTGCGCGGCGTCGAGCAGGGCGTTGACGTCGGAAAACGCCTTTATGCCCATGGGCGCAACGTCCTCCGGGGCAATGCTCGAATAGAGCAGGATGTTGTAGCGCTGCGCCTGCTCGCAGTTGAGGAAGAAAATGTAGCCTGCGACGGTGAAATGCTCGCGCAGCCGCCGCTCGATGGTGCCGGCGACGAGGTCCTTCGCCCAGTCGAAGTATTCGGCGGGGCCGCCGCCCTCGCGCGCCTCGATGATGAGGATGAGCGTGCCGCCCGGCTTGAGGCCGGATTCGATGTTGTCGATGGTCTTGGTGCCCTGGTAGAGCGAGATGTCCTTGGGGAAGCCGCCGCAGCTGGCAACGATCACGTCCGCCTTTTCCGGCACGTCCACCTGATAGATGCGGTCCACCATGCGGCAGGCCGCCTCCCACGAGGTGAGGTAGTGACCGGAGAGAATGGCGGCAAGCTGCATCTGGGCGTTCATCACGAGGTTGACGATGAAGAGATTTTTCACCAGCCCCGCCGCCTCGCACATATCCTCGTGCAGCGGGTTGCCCTTCAGAACGCCGTTGCCGATGGCGGGGTTGGAGCGCAGCTGCGCCGCGTCGAGCGAGAAGGCGTGGTTGTGGAAGATGGTCTCGCGCCCGCTGATGCCCGGCAGGATGCTCTTGCGCCCGCCGCCGAAGCCCGCCATCACATGATGCGTCACCGCGCCGAAACAGACCACGAGGTCGGCCTCGGCCGCCGTGCGGTCGATGGAGACCGGCGTGCCGTGCGGCGTGGTGCCGAGATAGACAAGGTCTTTCGCTTCGCAGTCGTGGTTCTTGACCTTGACGCGGTCGTAGACCGCGTCGGTCACGAGCGTGCGCAGCTCCTGCTCGTCGCCGCCGATGTGCGTGCCGTTGGCAATGACGATGGTGATGTCCTCCTCACGCACGCCGCAGCGATCCGTGAGGTAATCCACCAGATGCGGGACCACGAGGTCCTGCCGCATCCAGAAGCGCGTCATGTCGCTCACGACCAGCGCGACGGTATCGCCCGCCCTGGCGCGCTCGCACAGCGGCGCGCTGTCGATCGGTGCGTCGAGCGAGGCCCACAGCGCCGCGCGGATATCGGCAAGCGGGGCGACGGCGTTGCCGTGCAGCTCGCCGATCACATTTTTCTCATCCAGCGGCAGCTCCACCGTGCCGCTGCCGTAGGCAAATGAATAGGTTTTCATACGGTTCCATCCCATCCTACTTTGAAATAATATAGGAGTATACGGCAAAGCAGCGGAAGATGCAACAGCCATTATTCATAAGATTTGAAAGATTATTGATTAAAATATGGGGAAAGCAGAAAATTCGAATACCGGCAGGCGGCAGAGCGCACCTTGACAACCGAATACCGGCACCGTATAATGCAAGACAAGGAGGGAGAGAAAAATGTTTGATGAAAAGGAAATTGCTTACTTGCAGGAGATGGAAGAAAGAATTACCCGCAGCATGGCCGTACTTATTGAGAGTGATGTCACGCCGAAGTTCAACCTTTTGGCGGACGGCATTAAGGACATTCAGGAAAAGCTCGTGCCGCGCTCCCGCATGGACGATCTGGAGGACGAGGTGAAATTCCTCAAGCTCATGTGCCGCCAAATGGCCGAGGATATTGCAAAGCTGAAAAAGGCGAACTGAATACACGATACAGCAGGACGGTGCCGATGTTCGGCATCGTCATATTTTATCCGGCAGGGCAGCCCATAAGGAACAGAAGCGGAGCGGAAAAGTGCCGCATGCACGGAGTGCCCTGCTTCGCCGCATTTCACTTGCCCCGAGTATGTTCGATCCCCTTGAGGTGGAGCGAACAACGTGAGCGGAACCCAAAAAGAAGGACATGACGAAAGTCATGTCCTTCTTTTTGGAGGTGACACCCAGATTTGAACTGGGGAATGAGGGTTTTGCAGACCCTTGCCTTACCACTTGGCTATGTCACCGTATGGAAAAAGGAGCAAATGCTTTGCAAAAACCCTTATATATCAGCACTTTGCGGATTTTCTTACAGCAAGAATTATAACACAAAAAACAGCATTTGCAAGGCCCTTAAAAATGCAGACCCTTGCCGCTATCCCAAAAGGCTGCCCGCCAGAAGAGGACGATGTCGGCGTAATGGACATGACTTTTTCGTTCTCCAAAATGTAAATTCGGTCCCATCAAAAACTGTCGTCTTTTCTCGCTCTATATCTAATCCCAATAGGTATATAGGAGACCAAGAGACGACAGTTTTTTCTTCTCAACTCCATACAAAATCTCAAGAGCTGTACCAGCATCCTCGTGATGTCGGTGCAGCTCTTTTTTCATATATCCACTACTTTTTTTCCGAAAGGAGGTGTTCCCCATGAGCTTTGTTCTTACCCTTTTCCTTGTGCTATTCCTCTCCAACAGCAGAGAGCTTACGCCCATTCACATTTGGGTCATCGAGTTCGTTATCTTCTGCGTTATCGCCTGCATCATCGGTATCCGAAATGAAAAATAAACATCAATTTTGGAAGGAGAAACTACCATGTCTACCAATGAAATCATCAGCAAAATCGAGGCCCTCCGCGAATGGGAATCCCTTATTGCCAACGCACAGGAGGAAGCCGAAGCCCTCCGTGACAGCATCAAATCCGAAATAGAAAAGAGAGATTTGGAAGAGCTTGAAGCAGGAGCGTACATTGTCCGCTGGACTTCTGTACTGAGCAATCGTTTTGATTCCTCTGCCTTTAAGAAGTCCTACGCTGACCTCTACAAGTCTTTTACCAAACAGGTCGCGTCCCGCCGCTTTTCCATCAGCGTATAAGGAGGGGTGTAAAGTGAAACAGCTTACGTCCTATAACCGTGTTGCGGGGTATCTCAACAAGCTCTTTGACTTGCTCAACGAGCACTATTTTGAAAGTGCACTTGTAAGACCAACCATCACAATTCAGTCCACACCCCGCGCCTACGGGCATTTCTCCACACGGGATGACACTTGGGTATCCGTTACCGGCAACAGTAACGAAATCAACATCGGAGCAGGGACGCTTGCCCGTCCTATCGAAAACGTCTGCGCCACGCTTCTGCATGAGATGGTCCATTACTACTGCCATGTCAACGGCATCAAGGACACGAGCCGAGGCAACACCTACCACAACAAGCGATTCAAAGAGATTGCAGAGAGCCACGGTCTGATAGTAGACCATGATGAGAAGTACGGCTGGACGCTGACCTCGCCGAGCGATGACCTCATTGAGTTCATTCTCAAAAATGAGTTGACTGATATCCTTATTACGCGCAACGAGTTCTACGGCGTTGCGGTCGCAGGAACAGGAGCACACAACAGCACAGGCGCATCAGCTTCGCCGAGAACATCCAGCAGCCGCAAGTATGTCTGTCCTTGCTGCGGCAACAGCGTGCGGGCAACGAAGTGCGTCCATATCGCTTGTATGGATTGTCGGGAGGAGATGGTGATAGCCGAAAGAAACTGCGCTCTGTGAAAAACAGAACGCAGTTTTTTCATGCCTATTTACTTGTTCTCACTCCGCATTGGCAAGCTGACTGTTGCAGAATTGGAGCAATTCGAGAATGTCCACTGTGGCAACGTCCCAAACGATTTCAAGATTGATGCCGCCGTAATCGTGCGCGACAAGATTCCGCATCCCTTTGATTTGATGCCATTGGACGTGATTCTTTGTCTCGCTGCGGTATTCCTCCGTCAACCCGCCGACCAGCTCGCCGATTTGCAAAATACAGAATGAAACGGAGTGCTGAAAATCACGGTCTGACTGGAACGTGTCATAAGAGGAACCGTACCGCGCAACAGCAGCCAGAATGTCCTCACAGTATTCCGCGATTTTCTCCAACCGTTGACGGTCACGCAACACCATAGACTTCCCTCCGTTCCCTCTGGAGCGTTTCACGGAATTGCATATCGCTCTTATGGTGCGTCGGCTGCGTCAGAGAGCCGACTGTTATCAGGTCAATAGGCTTTTCTAATGCGTCCTCCAAATCCTGATAGAGACCACCGTAGGCAAAGCCACGAAGTCCTGAACCCTCTGCATCAATAAGGAGGTCTATATCGCTATCCTCACGGGCTTCGCCGCGCGCATAGGAGCCAAAGACGTAGACAGCGCGGAGACGATATTTCTCTGCGACAGGCTGTACTCTGCGCCTGATTTCCTCCAAGGTGTAGACCATAGCGAAGCCCTCCTTTCACTCTAACGTATCTCCTGATACATTGATTATATCCAGTTTGTGCCGCGATTGCAAGCGGTATTCCACGCTGTTCCACAAGGTATACCTTTTCGCACAGGCAAAAAGCCGGTGGTTTTTCCGTCCAAGAACGTCTGAAATCGTTTTTGGAATATGTACGGAAAGCCACCGACTTTTTTGTACACTTTTTTAAGGAGAATTTTCATGGAAAACAGAACTTACTACTATGCCCGCGTCAGCACCAAGGAACAGAATCTTGACCGTCAGCTTGCTGCGTTCAAGGCGTTGGGCGCGTCGGAGCGCGACATCATCACGGACAAGGAGTCCGGCAAAAATCTTGACCGCGCGGGGTACCAAGCGCTGAAAACGACGATGCTCAGAACAGGTGATACGCTCGTCGTGAAATCGCTTGACCGTCTGAGTCGCAATAAGGGCGACATCAAGGCGGAGCTGCAATACTTCAAGGAGCATGGAATCCGCGTGAAAATCATCGACCTGCCAACAACCATGACCGACTTCCCTGTTGGGCAGGAATGGGTGCTTGAAATGATAAACAACATCTTGATTGAAGTCCTCGGCACGATAGCGGAGCAGGAACGCGCGACCATCAAGCAGCGGCAAAGGGAGGGTATTGAATCGGCACGTTCAAAGGGAAAGCACCTCGGCAGACCCCCTCTGCAAAAGCCGGAGAACTGGAAAGAGGTCTATGCGATTTGGAGATGTAGAGACATCACGGCAAAGGAGGCGATGCGCAGAACAGGACTGAAACGGAGCAGCTTCTACCGGCTGGTCAAGGAGGAGAAGGGGGGTGATTTTGGATGTTGATTTTCAATCAGAAATAAGCAGAAAAACGGCGCTCTGAGCGCTTTTAGACAGGGGTAGTGTCTCTATACTCGGAGCGCCGCAGGACGTCATTTACAGCGAAATTTATAAGGAATAGAAAGGAGAATTGACATGAGCTTTGAGGGTATCGTTATCTCGGCACTTTTGCCGTTCTTGTTCATTGCGGTCATGCTGTGGTCGCATAGGTGAGCCAGAAGTAAGATAGGAGTAAAAGAGGAACGCCTGTGCCTATTCACCACACGCGTTCCTCTTTATTTCTGATTATTCTTGCAGACAGATTTCACCTAATTGTGCGTTCAAAATTCCACTTGATTTTAACTATCGCTTTTTGCAGCGATGATTTTGTGATGTGCTGGTCTATCAAGTCAACCATATAGGGATAGCCCTCTGTTGACAGAATTTTACCTTTCAGGGACGCTGCGTCAACGCCCTCGATTCGGTGTGCTTCTGGGCCTAAAATAATGCCAATGCATCTTGGATTGTTAAAGTACTTGGAAAGCTTAAAGCCCTTTCCATCGTAATCAAACGATTCAAATTGCTGTTTCGTAAAGCCGTTTGACTTCATAATTCCCTGAAAGACGTTCTGCTTGATGTCGATAGCACCAACGACTACAACAAAGTTTTTGTCCGGTATTTCTATTTCTCTGGAGAGAGCAAGAATCAATTCGCTGAACCGGCTGTCATTTAGCTGTTCCTCTCGAATATCCTTAAATTGCTTTGAATCATTATCTTCAATGGGTTCAGTAGGCTCAGGTTCAACAGGCGCGGCTTCGATAGCCTGAACCGGAGGCTCAGGGGTATCTTCCGAAACTTCCTCAATGGTATTTGTTATGGTTTCTTCAACAATTTCGCAGATGGGGCGAACCTGCTCCGAATCTTCTTTCTGGGGAAGAGCTGTTAGAACCTGCTCAAAATGCTGACCGTCTGAAAAGGCAACCTTTGGAATCTCTGCCATGAACCCATGAGTAACAAGAGATGACTTAGCACTTCCTCCAAATGGGTCCTTAAAAGATGTCAGGAAGAGGAGGTCTTTCGCACGGGTGATTGCCACATAAAATAAGCGCCTCTGTGCTTCTAAATCTTCTTCCGTATGAATGAAATAGTCATTCGGCAGTATTCCGACTTGGACGCCAATGATAAATACGACCTTGAACTCTAACCCTTTTGCGCGATGCATTGTAAGGACATTCACCGCATTGTAATTCGAGCTTTTTGCAACATCTCCCATTCCGATGGAGAGGCGCAGATACTGTAAAAACTGCTCGAGATTCACATTTCCAAAGGCATCTTCGTAGTTTTGAGCAATATCGAACACTTGCAAAACGAAACGATATTGTTCCGGAAAAGCGGTATCATAGTGCTTTTTGTGCATGAATGAGATGTACAGCGCAACAATCTGGGTAGGTTTCCAATTCTTGGCCTGATTTAGCTGTGTGATTAGGCTGTATCGTTCTCGGAATTCATCGCAGTTTTCAAAAATCAAATCGGATAGGTATAATTTATCTATCCATTGCAAGTCAGAGTAATTGCACTCCTGTCCAAACTGGTCACAATAGGCTGCTTTGGCATCAAGAAACTGAAAATTGTCAAAGCAGTTGTTTGGGAAGTTTATTGCATTTCCAATTTCAATAACCGAATTAAGGCTTACAATCGATTGAAGAACGCTGATAAATCGACCATACTGAGCATTTTCGTCCAAATCACATTGGTCGCATTCAACGCCCAACCGATTCAACTCTGTTTTGATGGGTTCTGCCTGTTCATTTGTGCGAAAGAGAACGGCAATGTCCGTCGGATTATATTTTTCTTTATCGATTAATTCCTTAATTTTCTCTGCTACATATTTTGCCTCTTCCTCTTGGGAGAACAGACGTTTAAAAATGGGCTGAAAAGTTAGCTTGCGCGCTGCGTTTATTTCTTTGGGAACGCGCTGATGGTTTTTCCGAATGACATCATTTGCGATGCAGATAATGCCATCTTGGGAACGAAAGTTTGTTTCAAGCTTTATTAATTCGTATTTGCCCGATTCTGCTTTTTCCCGAATATATTCCGGCTTCGCGCCTCTCCACTCATAAATGGCTTGGTCGTCGTCGCCGACTAAGCACACATTGGTTTCCGATGTTACGATTAAATCCAGCAGGCGGTTCTGCGCTTCGTTCGTGTCCTGATATTCATCGACAAAGATATATTTATATTGGCTCGAGATAACATCTCTTACTTCTTTTTCGGACGAAAGCAGCTGAACAGGAAGCCAAATCATATCTTCCATATCGACCAGGTTGCGCTGCTTCATTTCTGACAGGTACTCATGGTAAATGGCATCGTATTGGTCGATATGGTAAAACTCTTCACAGCTCTTGCATTGCTTGATATATCGCTCCAAATCATTTCCTGCCACGCCATAGGCATGACGCCGTTTCAGGATAGTACCGATAATTGATTTTATCTCAGAATTTTTTGCGATGCTGACAGAGCCAGTGAACCCTAACGCTACATTAAACCTTTTTACAATCTCTAAACCAAAGGCATGAAAGGTTTTGACGTTTACCTTGGCACCAAGAGTTGGATTCTCTTTACATACCCTTTTCTTCATCTCTTGAGCGGCCTTGTTGCTAAAGGTCAGAGCAAGGATTTCCTCTGGCTTAACGCACTTTTCCCACAGAGAGGCGATGCGCAAAGTAATAACGGTTGTCTTTCCGCTCCCCGCGCACGATAGGACTACAATTCGCTGTGAAGTGCTATCAATGACCTGTTGTTGCTGTGCTGTGAGTGCCACGATATTCCCACCTTTGTGCTGTAATCTGTATTATTGAGTGTAAACCACTCGAATGTTACAACCATAATTGGAACCAATTGCTCCGCCGGTTTTGTTTGCATATACCGTATAGGAACCGATTTTGTTTATCAGGTTGCAGAAAATTTGATAGTTATGCTCTTTTGCAACATAGCCGATTTGTTCTCCACTCAGCGTGCATATCTTAACAGCATGGTTGTCATAAGGATTTGAGGGCTCTGGAACAAACATCAGTTCTTGATTAGGTTGTAGGCGGGCAATGATTCGTTGGCGACCATCAAAGGTAACTCCCACTACTTTCATATAGAATTCACTCATAAGCTACCCTCCCTCTCTTTTACATTATATCTCTAAAATTCTTAGGGTAAAGATAAAACTTGGAATTTATTTTGCTGTTTGGTTAGGACCAAATTGACTGCATAAGCAGAGGATAGGATTTATCGAGTACTTTTACCATACGTTGAATCAATTCATAACACTCTTCGCCCGCTGTATATGGGTCGATGATGGCATCGACAGAGGTCGTAAATTCATCATCGGTATCTAAGTAAAACTTGAACCATCTCCACTTCTGGTTAAATGTGTTACAGATTGCATACGCTTTTGCTTTGGATATAACATCATCTTTGGGTTTTGCAATGGAATAGGAGTGAATGGAGATTGTTTTTCCATCTTCATCGAAAGTAAGCACAATGTGAATTCTCGGCATACTGGCGCCTGTATAAACAACTTCAATAACATCGTCTTTTAGTACGGTATAATTCATACCTTTTAAATCGAAGAAATCACATACACTCTGTGCTACTGGGGTCATAATAGAATCCTCCGTTTCCCAATAAAATAATAATTATTATACTATGTCGTTTTAAGCACGTCAACATAGCTTATAGCAATATTTTGTTTCGTCCGCGTTTTGAGTAAACTATCCATATATCCATAAAGGTGGGTAGTTTATTATGGAACACATTTTTGACAACTCCGAGCGTATGGAAAATCTCTCCTACGCCATTGGCTACTATCGAAAAGCAAAGGGCCTTTCCCAAGAACAGCTTGCCGAAATGCTTGACATCAGCCGTCAGCATCTTGCGTCAGTCGAAGCACCGAGAATGAACCGTGGTATTTCCTTGGAGCTTCTGTTCAACATTGCGACCGTCCTTGAAATCGAGCCGTATCTGCTATTGAAGTTCAGATTGGAAAAATGAAATTGCCCTATCGTCTGTGAAAGGCGATAAGGCAATTTTTTTGATTTATTCACTTCAAAGCCATCGAAAAAAACAAAGCGCCCATCTCCTGCATCACATAGGAGACAGGCGCTTTCGGCTATCTTATAGAGATTTCGAAAAAACTTTTAAAGAAAATCGCAAAAATAACTTGACAATACAAGGTATGTGTGCTATTATTCAAAATAAACGAAGATGAAAATAAACCATTAATTACATATATCATATCATGTTTTCAAGAAAAAGTCAATACATTTTCGAAAAATAAAATAGATTAATTATAAATTACATAAAAGAGGAGCGATTGTTTATGAGTTACAACTATGTATAGGCTAATGAAGATGAAGTGATTTCCTGCTTGATGCAGGACCTTTCCCTATGCGAAAGGCAGTTCCAAGAATGCGACTTCGCGGACAGGAACAACCTCGGTGCATGGCGAATACTCAGCAAAATACACGAGTTGGGAATGCAGCGAGTTACCTTTAAGGATTTGACCGAGGTAAGGGAACAGTATTTCCCGAAGCGATATAAACCGGAGAAAGATATACTGCTGGAAAAACTTAACCATGCGGCAGAGGTTGACGTTCATAATTTTGAATCTTACTATGCAATGCTCAAGAAATACAGCATATTGAGATTCTACAGCGGTATCGGCCTGTTGGATAGCATCAGTCCTGAGAATTGGACAGAGGATTATGAGTATCAGATGGTCACGACCATTTCTGAGCTATCCGATACAGAGATTTATGAGCGATTTGAGCGAAAGCTGGAACGGGCCAGAGAGCGCGGCATTCCCAAGCTGGTTTGTGAACCGGCTGACCAATACGATGTGCAAGAGGCCAAGGAGACTATCGTAGAGAACGCCGCGAAATCCGCTGACGGCATGATTAACACGAAAACCATTATGCTAATCGGCGGCGAGAGCAAAGCGGGCAAAAGCTTTCTTGCCGAAGAGCTGGCGTTCCGTGTCCAGAACGGCATAGACTGGAAGATGTACGACAAAAACAAGCGACTATACAGAGTGCTTGAGGTACATCAAAAGGACGTGCTGTATGTAGACTTCGAGATGCAGACAGACGATTTAGCAAAGCGTCTGGCAGCAATCAAGAGGGTACAAAACCTGACCGGCGAACCGTTTGACCGTATTTGTGTGCAAGGTACAGGTGCGGATTTTAAGCAGGTCTGCTATGAAATCAAGCGATGGATTCGACGGCATGAAAACGCACGGCTTGTCATTATGGACTGCTGGTATTCGTTCTTTGCGGAGACTGGCGGAACAGATGAGAACAATGCGGTCGAAACAGCGAATACGATGAAAGCACTCGACGAGATAGCAAACATGAATGTCTGCGTTGCCTATATCCACCATTATAGCAAGAGCGCAAAGAGCCAGCGAGGGAATAGCGTGAGTGCGGGAGATAAGGTAAGCGGCAGCAGCGTTCACAGTAGAAAACCGGCGCTGTTTTGGACGACTGATGTTACCACAAAAGACGACAAGGTGTATGTTGACCTGAATTTCAGCGGACGCTTTGCCAATGAGCTATGGACAGCGTGCTTTGTCAAACAGGACGGTGTGTTTGTTCCACGGAATGACAGAGTAGGCTTTACACAGACAGAACAACAGCCGCTTACAGAGCTGGAACAGGAAAAGCAGAAAACGATTGACGCTTATCTTGTACGGGAGGAATACGTCAACTTAGATACCGTAAAGACCAGATATGAGGTAAGTACCAAAACGCTGAGAAAGATGGGCTATCGCGTTGATAGCAGTAACCATCGCATTTATCCAAGAGAAATAGAAACAGCCTAAAAAGAACGACTTCGTTTTTTCGCTTCTCTATAGGAAAACGAAAAATACGAAAAAACGAAATCCGAGATAGTAAGACAGGGAGAGATAAAATCTCTCTCCCTGCCTGACTTCTCTTTTCGGCCCCCAATAAACATCAAAGGAGACGATGGAAATTAAAGATTATTTATATCCTATTTACTATGCTGAAGATGGTAGCAAAAGAATAAGGCACACTTTTGATAGGGTGATTTTTGACGGCGAGGAACTCGATGTACAAACTCTACGCAATACGGATTGGGACACTTTGGAGTTTGACAGCGGCGACGTTGGGAATTATCCTAATAAGTATCATTTGGCTTCAAAGTATAAAGTAAAAATTTATAATCTTGATGAAACAGGATTTGACGCAGAAGGGGAAGGCATTGTTTGCCAGCACGGCTTAGTAAGGACGGATATTCTTCTGGGAAAACCGTTGAAATAACTGATGTGAGGTTAGTGAATGAAGAAATCTGAAATCATGCAGCTCGACAAAGAATAGATTGTTGACAGGCTTTTTGAGCTCTACCACAAATGGCAGGGTGAAAAGAAGGGCCTGACAGACGAAGTAGCGCGTTTAGAGAGCTATAGTGGCGAATTGGAAAAACGATGTCTCATGCTCGAAGAGAACAACGCAGCGCTCAGTAAAAGTGTTCTGACACCACACGGGCAAAGGCTGCTGCGTGCGTTGGTCAAAAGGTATTGGGAACCAGACAGGAAAAGATGCTCATGGTCTTTGTGGCATCAACTTCAATACAGCGCAGATGATTTGCTGCTCGTTGATGAAGGATGTCCGTATATGGAAGAGGACGAATTTAACATCGAGATGCAGAATCTGGCCGATGGCGGGTACATACAGATTGATAAAAAAGATGTCAAGCGCACATGGTACAGCTTCAAGGTCAGGCGACCACTTGTTGCCAATGTGAAATGTGATGAGGACGAAGAAGAGGACTGCCGTTGATTCCGGCAGTCCAAAATACCGCAAAGAGCCATGCGGTCACGTCAAATCTTCCGAAGCCTTGAACCGCTCCTTTGCGTAAGCAACTTAGCGGGGGAGAAGCTATCATGCTGCTGTGAAATATAGTCCGTGTCCAACTCGGTATAGCGCTTCGTCATGCGCAGGTCGGAGTGTCCCATCAAATGCTGCAGGCTGAACAGGTCTCCGCCGTTCTTCAGGAACAAGGTCGCAAAGCTGTGCCGAAGCTGATATGGTGTCAGCTTGATGCCGCTTTCCTGACTGTGACGGGCAAACGCCTTGTCAAGCTGCGTTACCTTGAGTTGATGCCCCTCGTAATTTGGGAAAAGCCAATCATTCCACTCGGGCGGTTTTCTTGAAAGGAACATATCAATTAGACCGGCGACATGGCTGCTGAGATAGGCTGTTCGTCGTATGCGCGTTTTTGCCGTCAATTTATCGACCGTAATGCTTTTGCTGTTCCTGCAATAATCATCGTTGCGCAGGGACAGCAATTCTTTTGTGCGGATACCCGTATCGAGCATGACCATGCAGATAACATAGTCCCGCAGTCCGATATAGGTGCCTTGGTCGAGCGAGGACAGAAATTGCTGCAATGCTTCAACTGGTGCGGGCTTGATGTTGCCATCGTCCCGCCGTTTGCGAAGCTTGTGGACTTTGATGGGATTTTTGCTGATATGACCTTGCTCGACCAGCCAATTCAAAAGAGCGTTGATATTCTGAAAGGGCTTATTATAGCGGGCAGGGGAGGTATCAGGGATTGCGGCGAAAAAGGTGAGCACATCATTTTCAAGCTGTGCTTCGTCCAGACTGTTGCGGCTGTGCTGTAAAAAGCGGGAGAGACAGTTTTGGTAGTCTTTCATCGTTTCTTCGCCGGTGTGCTGAGATTCCTTGACCAGCAGAAATTTTTGAATCGCTTCGTCCAAGGTCAGCTGCTGCGGCTTCATTTTTATCATTCGCATAGGTTCCTCCAAATTACAAACCCTTTCCCCAAAGGGCCGATTTTGAAGAAAATCCGCCTTGCTGAAAATGCAAAATTGCAACTTTTCACAACAAAAAATGAGAGATTCAACCGAAAATGGCTGAATCTCTCAACTTTGGAGGTGACACCCAGATTTGAACTGGGGAATGAGGGTTTTGCAGACCCTTGC
>OHAT01001515.1_pt1 | contig 20061 bp, 22 predicted proteins | sample 1577141 | NCBI WGS metagenome assembly OHAT01 (sample SAMEA3541578, study PRJEB24748) | human gut metagenome | biome: human gut; feature: human-associated habitat; material: faeces | place: China | collected 2012 | reverse complement strand
AATGCCTGGCCGGAGAAGACAGCCATGAAAATTTCGTAAACTTCCAGTTCAAGGGCGGCGCGGCGGACCGCGAGCGCCGCCGCCTGCGCGCCCGGATGCTGGCGGGGCTGCTGGAAGGGCACGGCTTCCGCGCGGACGTCAAGGATGATTCGCTTTTTGCCGTGGCCGAAGGCTTCGGCGCTACGGAGACTCTGAAGAAAACACGTCTGTTGGGCTATCTGCTGATTCACAGCCGCCAGGTGGACATGATCATGCTGGAAAGCGCCAGGGCCGAGGCACTCAGGGAAAAGCTGGCCGGGGATATGGCCGCCTTGGCCGAAACGCCCCTGAACGCCGGGAAAAAACGGACGCATTGACAGCGCCCGGCCCCTGCCATATTACTATGACCGTTGACGCATCACGGGCAGTTAGCTCAGCTGGTGGAGCACCGCCCTTACAAGGCGGGGGCCACAGGTTCAAGTCCTGTACTGCCTACCATAAATAAATCAGGAGCTTGGGAGTAAAACCACAAGCTCCTGTTGTTTGGTGATGAGACGGCACAAGCCCCTGGCAATCATGATTGCCAGGGGCTTTTCTATATCTTTAGCTGACGCTTATGCTGGTACGCTTGTTTTCTGTACCAGGTTAAAATCCGCCAGTTGGGAGCAGACCGTATCGAGCAGGTCCAGGGGGCGGGCGAGGTTTTCGCCTATCAGACGCAGCTCAAAGCCGGATATCTCCACGCTTTCGTCAATATGGCGCATGAGCATGACCGTCGCGGACAGGTCGTCATGAATCCGGTCCACCAGATGCGAGAATCTGCCCTGCTCGTGCTGTTGGAGCAATTCATATTCCTGGCGCACTGTGAATGACGGCAGGCGGAAGCAGCGGATTTCCTCATGGAACTCACCGCGCTTGTAGCCGTCCTCAATGGGGCCGGACGGCACTTGATCCTCGTCATACGTTTCCACTGTGTCCGTTTCCGGCGCTTTGCCGATATTGAGCAGGGCTTGCGCCGCTTCGCTGAGCATGGCGGCTATGGCGCTGAGGTCGGGTGATTGGGGGCTTGGGGCAGATGGATGGGCGAGAGGCTTGTACATGGGAACTCCTGACGGTTGTTTCTATTGAAGCTCTCAAAATGAAAAGCTCCGGGAGCTAGAAACTGCCGTCAGACAGCGGGCTATTTCCCTGTTTCCAGGTATTATATTTCGCCCACTCCCGGAGTGAGAATGCAGGAACCGCGTCTAGATGCAGACGCAATAAAACCCACAAACTGACGGGGTGGGAACCGCTGACGGATAAGGTGTTTCTAGCACCTAGGCTTAGGAAAACATGGAAAATTGTAAAAAGTCAAGAGAGACAAAATTCAGAATTAGCACTCATCAAAAATTTTAATATAAGGGTTTTTATCTAGAATGGCGATTTGCGACTTCCTTTTAAGCATAGATTCAAGGTCAGCCTGCCGCTGGTGAAGTAATACTATTTCCTGTAAAGAACACAAAAATATTGTCCTCTGATTAAGAGCTTCACGACATTGCTGGATTGCCGTTTCCGGGTAATCACTATTAGAAATAAAAATACCACTAGCATTTTAGCTCTTCCATACAGCCGAACAAGATGTGGCCCTATCTCTACAACACCTACTGGGTCTTTGAGCCATTTCATTTCTACTAAGTGGATTGTTTGATTCAGCACAATAACGCCGTCTATCTGTTTAAGCACTAGGGCGCTATCGGGAACTTTACGGCGAAAATCCTCTATAATAAGAATTCCATAGGATTTGAACAGGTCATTGAGCGTAGCTTCTAGTAATTTCCCCCTCTCCTGTGGCTTGTCATCCATTGAGAATAAAGAACATAATCTTTTATTCACGCTCTCGATTGATTCACGTTTTTGGATCGCCGCTTCTTGTAAGGCTCGATTTCTAGCAGCTACTTGTGCACGTTCAGTTTCACGCTCTTGTCGCATACGGGTACTGGCGTATCCCAAACCGAACGAAGCCTAAAAGTAAAAAGGCGAGGATCAACCTCGCCTTTTTCTGTTTTTTTGTGCCATTTTGCGCGCGAATCAGTGCCAACCGCGCCGCCCCCTTATTCTTTTTGCAAAAAATTTCAAAAAATGTGGGGCAGAGTGTGGGGCAAGTTTGCCCACAACGAAAAAAGCACTCACATTTTTATGTAAGTGCTTGATTTTCTTTGGCGTCCCCAAGGGGTAGTCAGGTTCAAGACTAGTATCGAAATATTAGTATGATACGGCGATTTTATTTAGTCAATACCCAAAAAAGTAGCAATGAAAGTAGTGGCTTATAGAATGGTTGTCTGGACGGGGTTGGCCGTTGTGCGCGGGGTTCTCTTTTCCCGAACTTGTAAGGATTCCTGACTTGTTCCAATATACTAAATTATATAGCAAATCACCACAGATGAACAGCAAAATATTTTTTGACTGCTACTCCCGGTCGCGATTCCTTTCCAGAATACAATAATTGGATGAAATTGGGTGGATTAACAATCCGCTACGTAGTGCGTATACTCGCATCCGATATGAAAATCATCAGCTACAGCGATTTGCATCTTGAGTTCCCGCATAAATGGAACCTGCCCCCAGATATTGATGGAGATATCCTGGTCTTGGCTGGCGACATCATAACTTTCAAAGATTTCGCACCGCTTGCAGCTCTTCTCCAAGGCTGGGAGAAACCCGCTTTGTTTGTCGCCGGGAATCATGAATATTATACGCGTTCGCCGATGCAGGATGATGAGAAGTGGTTCAAGAGTTGGCTGTCAAAAGAATTCCCAAATGTATATTTTTTGTGCAACGAAGGAGTTGTAATATATGGCGTTAATTTTTTTGGCGGTACGATGTGGACTAATTTCAAATTCAGCAATAAAGCATCAATGCGCTACGCGGCAAAAGGTCTGAACGATTTCCGCTATATCCCGCATGGCAGAGAGATCGCGGTTTACATCCAGGGAACTGTCCCGCCGCTGTTCCCCTTGCACCATCGCCATTTGCTGAGTGGAAGTATCCAAAGCCTTTTTCACGACCAGCGGCGCGGAAAGCGCCGTGAGCTGGGCCTGCGCTTTCATGCGGCGCAGGTTTTCCAGTTCCTGACGGTACTGGTCGGGCTGTTCCTGTTTGCCCTGCACCACAATCAACGGTTCGCGCTTCCGCGCATCGCCCGCTTTCGGCTCCGGCTGAGCAATGGCCGGGGAGCCAACGGGCGGCATCAGAGCGAGGCCGCGGCCTTCGCCCATGAGCAAGAGGCGTTCCTCTTCCTTGAGTCCACCTTGGGCGTTGCCGCCTGCTCTTCTCCCTGGTTGTGCTCGAAATTCACGCTGTAAACCAGGATACCGAGCAGAAAGAGCCCGACCAGCAGCACGGCGTACAGCGGCCAGCGGCTCATACGGGCCACGCGGACCTTTTTTACCGGCTCCAGGCTGTTGGGGGTTTTGTCGTTCATGGCTCCCCCTATCGCATGGCGTCCATGCCGGTATCCCAGGCATGGCGGGCTTTTTGTGCGGCCTTGTGGGCAAAGGAGCGCCGGAATTCCTGTTCGGTTTGGCTTTGTCCGGCTTCCGGCTGCCCGTTGGCCATGTACGACCGCGCAATGACTTTTCCATCGGACAGCCGCAGTTGGAGATACCAGGCGGATTTTTCATCCAGTGCATCCAAGGTGTAAGCAACGACAACCACATCAGTGGAATTCGCAGCGGCCAGGGTGAAACCCTTTGCCCGCAGGCCGTTTTCAAAGGCGGCGGCGAAATCGTTGCCCGCATCCTTGGCCTGAAGCAGATGCAGGGAGGTATGGCCGGGCGGATACAAGGCCGAAAGGCAGGCAACCGCATCGGCGGCAATGGCCGACACCGCGCCGCGCTCCGGGAGCGGCCCGCACCAGGAACCCACCGGCCCACGCACCGTGCAGCCGGAGGCCAGCAACAGGGTGAGCAACAAAGAGAACAGTACGCCGCGCATCATTTCGCCCCCCTTATGACTTCTACCTTTTCCTGATCGCCGCCCACGCCGATGATCAGGGCAATGCGATCAAACAGGCCGTCCACGATCATGGCTGAGTCTTTGACCCGGTAATTCACCAGCACATCCTGCTTGCCCTTGCGCACCAGCAGCACGGGCATTTCCCCGGAAGCGGAATTCTCCGGCAGCCGGATGAAGGTCTGCCGCCCGTCATCATAGACGCGCTCCGGCCTTCACCTAGCCTTGCCCTTGACCTCATAATTAAAATTCAGGGCCGAAAGATCGGCAGGCTTGCCGTCCACCGTAGTGGAATTCCATTCGCGTTCTTTGGCGTCCCTGGCCTGCTGCTTAAGGCTTTCCGAATAGAGAAAACCGACATACGGCGTATGACCGGAACGCTGGGACACAAGGCGCAGGTGGTACACGCGGCGGTCGGTCGTGACCACGGCGGAGCTTTCCAGGCCGGAGTCCACCGGTTTGATGAACAGATGCGCGGTCGCGCCAGCGCCGGAACCTGCTGTGCCGGAATCCACCATCCAGCGGGAGGAATCGCCCACAACGATTTCATGCACAGTTTCCCCGGCTTGCAGTTCCACATCGCAGACCTGCATGGGCGCGGCCACGATGGTGGGCAGGCTTGCGCCATGCACAAAGACCACCTTGCCGCCGCCCGTGAGCACCGGCTCAACACTCTGGCGCGACCACGCGCCGGAGAGTCGAAGCGCCTTTTTCTCCGCTTCGGTCAGAGGCACCGTTTTGGGGCTCAGATAGTCGATTTCAGACGCGGCAGCCGGGGCCGGATTGCCGATTTCCGCTTGCAGCGCCGGAGGCCAGCCGTATGGTATCTGGCCAGGAACCGTCGCAGCCAGGGCCGGGACAGCGGAAAACATCAGGAAAAAGACGAATGCCAATATTTTTTTCATGGGGAACCTCATTGTTCGTTTTTGTTGGGTTTCTCCGGAGTGGTCGGAGGATGAGCGCCGACAACTTTACCCGCCGATAGCGACGTGATGTAGACGCCTCCTGGGTTGCGCAAAAGCACTGCGTCCACAGTCGGCGGGTTGATCTGGACCGTCACCGTGGCTTCATAAACATGCGAATCGAGCAGAACGCCCGCGTGGCTGCGCACGGTTTCCACCCATTCCACCCGGTAGGAGTCGTAACTCACCGGCAGGGGCAGGCCTTTGATCTCCACATGCACCAACTTGTCGGACTTGGCGATTTCGTAAGGGTTGTTGGCTTCGTACCATTCGCGCAGAACGCCTTTGGCGCTCCCGGCCATGAAGAAGCTCAATCGCTCGATCATTTTCTGCTGCAATTCCACATCCGCCGTGACCGTGCGCCAGTTGGAAATGCAGGCCGCGATCTCCGCCTGAATAAGTCGCTGCGGCGTTGCACTGGCCTTATCCGTCCGCGCCACCACAGAGGATTTGCCCAGCTTGTCCACTTCGATGATGTAAGGAATCGTCTTCACCTGGCTGGCCTGAATGACGTTGCCGGTAATGGAGATGCCGGTAAGAATGAGGCAGAAAAACGCCACCATGCGCCATTGCGCGGCCCGGCTGATATAAGAGCCGTACCGCTCCAGCCATTCTTCCCGCCCGTTCAGATAGGGGCTGCCCCCTTTTTCCTGCACGGGCGGTTTCGCTTTTGATTTGAAAAAAGACATAGATACCGCCATAGATTAAGAGTTTTTGCCGTCGTTCTTTTTATCTTTGCCCATGCGGACGCGTTCCAGCCGTTCCTGCATTTCGGAGCGCGTCCGGGTGCTGAGAGACTTTTCCCCGGAGGTTTTGGCGTCCTGCCTGGCTCCCCACAGGGACTTCGCCACGCTGGCCGCTTTGCCCAGGCCCGTCGCGCCTTCCATGCCCGCGGCCTTGGAGGCGTCTTTTACGTTCTGGATGGTATTACTTCCGGCGACAGCCGCGCCGAGCGCCGCGCCGCTGGAAACGTGCGAGCCGTTGATGATGCCCGCGCACACGTCCGGCAGGGATTTGACCAGGGCCAGCAGCACGACCGACGCCCCGATGACCACGAAGATGTCCTGTAGTTCCGCCGTGGACGTGGAAAAGCCTTCAATGAAAGCGATGCCGATGCCCAGGACGAGTTGCATGACGAAGAGCTTGAAAGCCACGGCCAGCACATAGCGGATGGCATTGACGGCGTAATCCTTGAGAAAAGAACTGCCGCCGAAGGCCACCAGGATCAGCGCCGCCGCCATGGCCACCATGGCTTCGCACTTGATGAAAACCACCTGCGCGGAAATGAGCGCGAAACAAACGATGATGACCAGCGCCGCGATGAGCAGCGCGATGGAGTTGCCCGGCGACCAGACGGAGAGCTTGTCCAGCACCAGCTTGACGAGTTGCATGCCGGTAAGAAACGGCGATTCCGAGGAATAGCCACTCGGCGTCAGCTCTTTGCCAATCGCACCCAGGCCGTTAATGAGGTTCCAGGCCCACTCCTGGTAGTAGTTGATGACGGCCAGGAAAAAACCGGCCATGAGCAGGAGCATGACGAATTGTTTGAAGATGTCCGGGATCTGATCGCGGTTGAGCGCCGCCTTGATGCTCAGAAAGCACACTTCCAGAATGACCAGCCAGCGGAACACGATCAGCGCGTATCGCTTCAGGGTCGATTCCCAGTCGCTGGTCTTGTTGTAGAACTCGCGCACCAGCGCGGACACGAAATCTTCATTGGCGGCATGGGCTTCCACGACACCGATGAAGACCGCGCACAGCATGAGCGCCAGGACGGCCAGCGGCAGCTAGTTCCTTTTCATGGAAATATCCGCCTAAAAGGTCGGGTTTGGCTTTGACCTTGCCGATCCTGTCCGTCTTGATGGTTCCGCGCCAGGCTTCCTCCGACATCTGGCTTTCCTTCTCCGCCTTAATCTGGCTGGAGAGCTGGGACTGCACCTGTGTCGCCATCAGCTCCCGCAGTTGCCGGGGGCTTCCTGCACCTGGAGCGCGGAAAGCTGGGTGCCCGCCATGATGGCCTTCTGCTGGCCGTCCGGTGTGGACAAAAGGTTATCGATGTAGCTCTGGAAGCGGGCCGGATCTTTCTGGAGGTCGGCAAGCTGCTGGCCGGAGAGTTGGAACGTGGCCTGTGAAGCCTGATCAACGGACTCCGCCCATTTGTCCCATTCCTCCCGGTAGCGGCGGCTGGCTTCCTCCATCTGTTCCGGCCCGGCTCCGGCCAGAGTGCCGAAGAGCGCCTGCTCCGGAAACAGCTTGGTGAAAATCTCGCCAAGGGCAACGATGTCGCCGCGCTGCGTTCTGAGGGTGCTGGAAAGACTCGCCAAGCGGGTCAGGCTGTTCTTGAGTTCATTGACCAGATTGGCCGGGAGCTGGGCCGTGTTCTGGAGCATGTTTTCGTACTGTTCGATATTCTGGCGCACCATGGTGATCTGCTGGCGCGTCTGTTCCACGGCTTCCTGGTACTGTTTGATCGCGTTGGTAAGCTGCTCCACATTGGTGATGCGATCCAGCAGTTGAATGAGGTTCGTGCTGCAATTCGTGCAGGTGACGGTGAGGGCATGCGCGGGCGTGGCGAGCAGCACCAGCACAGCAAGGCTGAGAAGATACTTTTTCATACTGACTCCTTATTGGAGCCGGGGGCCGCTCGTCCCAAGCGAAGTGAGGGCGAGCTATGTCTGAAAAGACTCCCCCGGCGGTTGGGTTATGCAGCGCCGCGCTCTCGCAGCCAGGCTTCCTGCCAGCCGTCCGGGCCGTGTTCAGCGGCCAGAGCGCGAATCCGGGCGATGCTTTCCTGGTCCGACGCGCCGACGAAAGCCAGTGCCTTGCCCTTGAGGGCGAGCTGCACCTTGCGCCGCCCCTGCGGGCTCACAATGTAGTAGTCCTGCTTAGGAGTGCCGGTTTTCAGGATGCTGATCTGTTTGTCGTTGAGGCCCATGCCCACATAGAGTTCCTTCTGTACGGCGTCCTCGGCGGTACTGTTGGGCAGGAAAATCTTTGTCGGGCAGGATTCGGCAAGAACATCCAGGATGCCGGAGTTTCTGGCGTCAGAAAGGCTCTGTGTCGCCAGAATCACGCAGCAACTCATTTTTCTCAGCGTTTTCAGCCACTCGCGGATTTTGGCTCGAAATGTCGGATGCCCCAGCATGATCCAGGCTTCGTCCAGAACGAGGATGGTGGCGAGCCGTCCAGCGCCTTTTCAATGCGCCGGAACAGGTAGGTCAGCACCGGCACCAGGTTCTTGTCGCCCAGGTTCATCAGGTCTTCGACCTCGAAAACCATGAAGCGCGAGAGGTTCAGGCTGTCGGACTTCGCGTCCAGAAGCTGCCCCATAGCTCCATGTATGGTGTAGTGCTGAATGGCTTCCTTGATCTCCTGCGTCTGAACCACATGATAGAAACTGGTCAGGGAGCGCAGATGCAGCGGGTTCGCGGCCAGGGTCAGCATGGCCGTATGGATGGCGTTGCGGTGAGCGGGCATGACCGTGAATTGCTGCAACTCCATGAGCGAGGCAATCCATTCCTCCGCCCAGGCGCGTTCCTCTTCCGAGTCGATGCGCTGAAGCGGGGCAAAGGCGAGTTGATCCGCATTGCCGATGTTGTAATGATCGCCGCCCGCCCCGAAGCAGAGCGGAAACAGGCTCATACCCTTGTCAAAGGCGAAGATGCTGGCGTTTTCATAGCAGCGGAACTGCGCGGCGATGAAGGCCAGCAAGGTGGATTTGCCCGCGCCGGTCGGCCCGAAAATAAGCGTATGGCCGAGGTCTCCGGCGTGGATGTTGAACCAGAACGGCGTGGAGTTATCCGTTATCAGCACGGCCAGCGGCCTGGAGTTGGGCGGATAGAAGGGGCAGGGATTGACCGGGGAGCCCGTCCAGACCGAAGACAGCGGCAGCAAATCCGCCAGGTTCAGGGTGTTGACCATGGGACGCCGCAAATTGGCGTAGCTGTTGCCCGGATGCGTTCCCAGCCAGGCTTCCAGGGCGTTCACGCTTTCGATGCGGCAGCCGAAACCCAGCGTCTGCACCGTGCGCCGCAAGTCCCGCGCCCAATCCTGCAAACGCTCCTGATCTTCATGCATCAGCACGATGTTTGGGTCAGATAGCCCGCGCCGACATAGCCGCCCTGTACCTCCGTGAGCGCGGTTTCCGCGTCTTCGGCCATGAGCAGCGCGTCACGGTTGGCGCGGGCGTTGGGGCTGTTGAAGAACTGATCCAGAAATCGGTAGACCTGCTGCCGCCAGCCCTTGCGGTAGGAGTTGATTTCCTTGGCCGCATCATACTGATCCAGGCAGATGAAACGGCTGGAGAAACGGTACTCCAGGGCCAGAGCGTCCAGATCGCGCAGCATGGCCGGGTAGGATTCCTGCGGCAGGCCGTCCAGGGACAGCATGGCCAGATGCCGCTTGCCCAGGCGCGGAATGATGCCGCCCACCAGATCTTCACTCCCCAGCAGCGCGTCCAGGTACATGGGCGTCCGGGGTACGCGCACAGGCTGCAATTCCCCACAGACGCAGTATTGCAGGTGCGAGAGCAGGTCGGACTGGAGCCACGCGTCTTCTTCAGGTCCATCTTCATCCGGCATGGAGTATTCCAGGAGCCGTTCCATGTGCAGGACGGCGGAGAACGCATCCTCCAACTATTCCAGCATGTTCCGGAAGTAGACCAGCGCCTTTTCCAGAGCGCCGGAGGAAGTCACGCCAGCCTGCGCCTTGCCCGCCATTTTTGCGGCCTGGAAGTTCGGTTTATAGGTAACGGTCAGGGTGGCGCTGGTGCTGAAGCAGCGGTTGCCGCTAAAGTGCTCCCGGCGCTCTTCATCAATGAGCCGTGTCACCGGATCGGGAAAATATCCCTTTTCCGGTGGCGGATAGGCCCGGTGGGAACTGCGGATGGCATCCATCTGGAGCATCCAGCCGCTTCCCAGGAGTTTCACGGCGTTGTTGAACCGGCTGCTCACCAGGGCAAGATCGCCCTCCGTGGAACTGGCCGTGTCCTGGCCGCGTATTTCCCAGCCAGCCAGAAACGTGCCGTCCTTGTTCAGGATCACGCCGGGCTCAATGAGTGCGGCATAGGGCAGCAAGTCCGGCAGGCCTTTGCTTTTGTTGCGGTAGTCGGCAAGTTTCAGCATCGGAAACCTCCCACTGGCCGCCAGCGTCCGGCCCTGGCCGGGTAGAATTCCTGCTGTTTGATGTGCCGGAGCCAGACCCGGCTCATGATCGGATCGGCCTTGGCCATGCGCCGGAGCGCGAACACCGAGGCGATCCAGAAGAAAACCGCCGACACGATGGAAACCGCCGTCAGGCCGCCCACGCCCACAAGCAGCGCGATCAGGGCGCTGGTCATAACCAGTTCCCGTTCCGCGCCAAGCACATGGGCATGCCGGTGCAGCGATTGGTGAATGGGGAGGAAACGTCTCATATCACCGCTCCAGAGAAAGAGAACACGCTGTTCACAATGCTGACGGCAAAGGCGATGAAGGAAATCCCGAAAACCACGGACAGCAGCAGCTTGAAACCGCCGCTGATGTCATCTTTATTCATGATGAAGATGACGCCGCAGAGGGCCATGGCGACAATGCTGATCCACTTGCCGGCCGGGCCGGTGATGGTGTTCACCACCCGTTCCAGGGGGCTGGAAAATTCGGTGATGCCGCCAGACGCGGCGGCGATGTCGGGAAAGCAGAGGCAGAGCGCCAGCAGGCCGAAAAGGGCCAGGCCGGAACTGCCCGGTTTCAGGAAAAGAAAACGGGAATTATTGGCGGGAAGAAGAGGTTTCGCTGTCATGATGGTCTCCGGGGAGGCCGTCATGCGGCGCTTGGCTGGGGCGCGTGGCCCTCAGATGCAGGCGGGTTTTACAGCGCGGGCACTGAAGCTCGATTTCCCCGGCTTCAAGATTCGCCACGCGCCAGCAGGCGGTTGCAGTCCCGGCAGCGAATTTCCGGGGGCGTTGTGACGTGCGCTTTCATAAGGAACCGTCCTTATGCGGCGCTCGCCGTGTAGAGCGTGTCTGTTTCATAAAAATCCTCCTTGTGGTTGAATTTGTTGACCCTGCTGATGCTAGAAATCCGTCGCTGGTTGTCCGGCGTCTTTTCCATGTACACGGCCAGATCCACGGCCCGCCCGATGAGCTTCTGCTTGGGGCCGAGCCCGGCCTCTTCCACCAGTTCTTCCAGGCGCGGCAGAGCTTTCTCCGCGCTGTCCGCGTGAAAGGTGCTGACCCCGCCCGGATGGCCGGTGTTCCAGAGTTTGAGCATTTCCAGCGCGGCGGCGTCCCGCACTTCGCCGACCAGGATACGCTTGGGCGCTTAGCGCATACTGACTTTCGCCAGCTTGCGCATGTCCACTTCGGCCAGTACGGACGTGCGCATGAACACCGTGTTGGGGCTTTTGGATTGCAGTTCCGCCGTGTCCTCCAGGATGATCAGGCGATGCGAGGGCGTGAGCCGATAAATGGCGTTAATCACCGCGTTGACGAAGGTTGTCTTGCCGGATGACGTGCCGCCGACCACAACAATGTTCAGGCGGCGGCAAACCGCGTCTTCAATGATGGCCACGGCCTCCGGCGTGATGGAACCGGAGAGCATGTATTCCTCCAGCGTGAAAACCCGGCTGGCTTTCTTGCGCAACGAAAAGGACGGCCCAGGCCCGACAATGGGCGGGAACGTGCCTTCAAAGCGCGAACCGTCCAGGGGGAATTCACCTTCCACAATGGGACTCTTCTCGTTCACCGTGAGATTGAGGCCGCTGGCGACCTGCGAAAGAATGAGTCTGCCCTGCGCCACGGGTATTTCGCCAATTCGGTCATGATCCTGGCCGTAGCGTTCAATCCACAAAGAGCCGTCCGGGTTGAGCATGATCTCAATCACGTCGGGGTCTTCCAAGGCTCCCATAATGAGCTGGCCGCAGGCGTAGCGCAGGCCTTCCAGCAGGCGCGGATCGTCACAGGGGCGCATCAACATCAGCGCAGTCCTCCCAGCACGAACACCGCCACGTTGAGCAGGGCGGAAACCGCGACAATGGCGGCAAGCCAGGCAGTATTATTCTTGAAGGCCTGGAGCCTGGCCGCGTGATCGTCAAAGACTTTGCGGATGCCTTGCACCGAGAAAGAACAGGCCAGACAGCACGCTGAACAATAAAAAACTCCAGAAAGAATTTCCTGGAGTTTTTACGGTCTGTTCACTTTCAGGACGTTTACGGCTTTTTATGAAAGTTCCAAAGCAAATTCCCATCGCCGATCAGGAGATCGACCTTGAAAAAGCCATCGCTGACGCCCTGGAAAAAATCCTTGCGCCGGTCGCAGGGGTGATTTGCGAAATGGAGCAGATACGCCGGAAGGAATATCTGACGGAGAAGGAGGCGGCGTTGAAGACACAGCGGAGTCGGGGAGGTGGTCCTCCATATATAAGAGACTCTCACCGAATTCTTTACTCACAGAAAGAACTTGTGTCGTATTTGAAACAAAAAATTTTTTATCCCAGGTGTAAGTTTTCATCATTTACTACAATAAAATAGTGAAGAGGAGAGTCAAATTTACAAATAGGTGGACATAGCAGATTAATTTTTAAGTCTTTCATACCTACAAACAAATCAACAAACTGTTTCTAGAGCGAAAAAAATTTTAAGCATAATTCATTGTTTTAACTATCCAACTCGCTGAGGAATTCAGTGCACTCATGTTATCTAGAAGAGTATGCAGCCTTGTTCTTTGTATTCTTCAACCCTTGCTAGTAAAAAATCAACATCGACTTCCAAGGATTCTGCAAGACAATTAAGACAATAAAAACGCTCGGCTTCCCTACCAAGAAGTTTTTTGGTTAGCCCTATTTCATCCTTGCTAAGGTTTTCCTTTCCACAAACATAACAATTCTTGCCTTCCACGCCGTTGCTCTCCTTACTCATTCGGGTTTGGCCGAACACTAAACACAGGGATATCCTTACCTCTATACTCTTCATCGAGTATGCCAAGTTGGTACTTGATTGTATCCCTCATCTTGCGTGCTCGATCAAGGCAATAGCGTTTGAATTCGCGAGTCGTAATATCGCCAGGCTCTCGGACGTTTGGAAAGAGTAACTTTAAATAAGCTGTTGTAATGCGCTTAACAGCCTCAGTATCGCGTGTATCCGCAGCTTCCGGAACCTCAATGAGCTCGTCCACAATGGCACGGTAGCTCATGTCATCGCGCATTTCGTGCATTATTGAGCAGAAATACTCAGAATTTAGAGCCCATCCTGCAATTTTAAGATCATCGTTCATTCGAGGAATATTCCACCCCTTAATGAATCCGTGAAAGCGCTCGATTAGCGCTGACTCATGGAAAACTTGCGGAAGTTCTTCAAACATATTTCCAAAACCATCTTCGTCCATAGTCTCTTTCTTGATGTTGCCACAGAGGATAACACCCGCATCGGCGGTTCCCTCATAATTACCCACGGTAAATACGCCAGACTCGAGGTATCCTTTCAATGCGGCACGCATTTCGTCAACATCTGTAAAAGAAATAGTCTGTACCTCATCAAGGGTAATAAAATCGTTGCCGGACACTAAGCCTTCAACTCGTTTATTTTGATCATAGAACATTTTTGCGCGGCTCATAACACCGCCGCTTGAAAGCCACCCAAAACGACTGACGCGACCAAATAGATAGGACTTACCAGTCCCTTTGGGCGCAAGTTCAATGAGGTTAAGTCTTTTCTCTACAAACGGGAGCAGACGAGTGAGCATGGTGAGTTTTTTTTCCTCATCACCGAGATAACCGCTCGCATTGTAGTCCACTGCGCCGAGCAGCACATCAAGCCATTCCGCCGTGGTGAACTCACGCCGTGCGTCTTTATAATAGTCAATATCAATTGTATAAGGACAGAAGGTTTTAAATGCAGTTAGCTTGATTTTGCCTCTGTTAGCCTCCTTTGTCTTGCCACCATCATAGGCATCAGGCGAACGATACCCTATTTCAACCATTCCCCAAGTTTCACGCCCTCGCACCAAGTCTTCTTTGCAGGTTTGCCACACGGAGTCCTCGATGAGGGTGTCCTTGCTCGTTAGCCCAAAGTCGGGCAAAGCAAATGACACTTCGCCCGTTTTGATGTCGATATCAACGGATACCTTGGCAAGGAACTTCACTCTCTCATGCTCAATCACGACTTGGTTTTTTATTGAAATCCAGTCGTCCTTGCGCGGCAAGTAAGCCCGCACAAAACGAACTAGCTCATCAGGGTCGAAATGGCCATTTTCATCTTCGAATTTTTTTAAGAGCCAGTCACGCATAAAGGAAGGGAGGCTCAGAGCAGAGAAGAAGTTGCTTTTTTTTAGGTCTTTATGAACAACCATTTCATCAAAGCAAGTTCTGAGTTTTTCAGTCACTACCTCACCCCTTAAACAAGTCTTCAAAAGCGTCATTAATTTTGCCGCTCTTGCCTTGTGTCTTAACTAAAATTTTCCCAATCAAGTCATCACCTGCATAGACGTCCGCTGGATATTCACCTGCTCGTTTCGTATCGGGCAATTTTATGCCATAATGGTTATCGTCTATCTTGAAAGCTTGGTAACATTTTTTGTTTAATACAACGGAAATATTTTGCACTGGTGAGTTAAAGAACAGCTCAATTTCTGTGCCATCACGGGAGTCAACAGTCACAAATTCATTAACCATCGAAACTGTTACGCTTTCATTTTTCAACGACAGCTCAATAATCGGAATGACGACCTCTTCAAGTGACGCGCCGCCGTGAACTTCTACGTTCGCCGCACGGCTGCCTTTGAAGCGCCCATAATCGGCAAGCACAAGATAGCCATTCTCTTCAGCGGCAAATGGCAGGTCGTATGGCTGGAACAACTTACAGCAACGCCCGGAATGCTTGCCCTTGGTGTCGGTCTCGTATCGCTCCTCTTTACGTCGCAGAACGGCAAGGCGCGATGCGCCATGATCGCTGACGATGAGGAAGCGCTTACACTGCCTTAGAGCAAGCTTTGTGGCCGCTTTGCTAATCATTGTCGCGATAATATCTAACTCGCTAGCAAGGTGGATGGGCAATTTATTACTGATGAAATTGTATCCGCCGTTCTCACTGTGCTTGATTACATCAAGTTCATCATTTTTTTCCTTTTGATCTGGCCAAGGCCAATCATCAAAAAAAGTACGATTTGTTGATGTTATTGTTGGCAGGTCTGCACGGGCGATATTCACTCGAATCGAAAGACCACGTTTTTGAGCTAAGGATTCAATAAATGCTAAATACTCGACACCAAGCGCGTCCAGCCAGTACAGGTAGGTATCAGTTTTGTCCAATCCGTTTAAGATTTCATTTCTTGTGGGCAGACGGTTAAATATACGGGGGCTGTGGGCGAGTTCATCTACCTTGTTCAAAAATTCAGGTTCAATCGTATTCAACAACTTCTGTCGCTTATATGTCTCAAAATATTCGGTCAAGAGGTCAGCAAGTTCGGGACATTTGAAAACATACCTTCGTTGATATGCTGCTAACTCTGGATAAATCCCCTCAAGCTGCTGGATAGAGCCATTTGATGAGAGCCAAGCAATAATTTCCTCTCGTTCTGCCTTCGTATTATCTGTCAGTTTGTGGATACTTTCAGATACTATCTTACGATTATTTATTACGAAGTCCGCAATATCGGACTCTGGGAACTTATCGACTAGAGTCTTGCGCTCCTGGTAGAATACTGCAAATCTTTTATCAGTGTGCTGTATTTCAATTATCGTGTTCAGGGTATTGTTGATAAAATCTTCAAAACGACTTGTATTGTCGAGTACAAACCGAAGATAGCTGTTAGATAGAGTATCGACTTTGCATTTCAAACATATAAAATAGAGCCAGTTGTCATAATCATTTCCAGCAATGCGAGCATAGAAATCCGATTCCAGACTACCGCTCAACCCATGTTTCTCAAACACATCATCGAGCGAACCGAACCCCTTGCTCAAGTCGCTTAAAAGTTTGGCCCAAAACGTGTCGTTCCCACAGGAACGTGACAAACTGAAATATGGCACGGAAAATTTGACGCCTTCGTAGGCATTGCCTATTTTGTGCACTGTGAGCATGGCAGCGTCAAGATTAACTGCTGTGCTCACCGCAATTCGCCCACAACGCCCATTTTCAAGCTCTTCGAGCATTGCTTTGAAGCCGGATAGCGTTGATAGCCCCACAGCAGGAGCGGCAAGCGTGAAGGACAAGTCACAGTCAGCATTATCAATTATGCTGAATCTGCGGTTATCAAAACGCGGGTCGGTCTCCAGCCTACTAATTTGAGACGCAAGTCCTCGCAGGACAAACACGACCTTTGCGCCGCCAACATTGAAATCTTTTAGCCGAGACAGTGTATATGAGGCCTCATTGCTTCCGCGAAGAGCAAGGTACTCGCCAAGTCCTGTAGCGATGAACTTTTTTCCTTTTGCACTTACATCAGCGGCTTCGATATGGGAAAAAAAACCATCAATATCAGGTAATTTATCGTCTCCACCACAAAAGGAGCTCACCTTAACATTGGCAAGTCCTAAGACTGACAACTCATCAACTACAGATTTATACTGAGCATCGCTGACAAATAGGAAATAAGGCGTTTTGACGGATGATGTCAGATATTGCTTGATCGAATCAATGTGCATTCTATTTCCCACCTCAATTCGTCAATATTTCTAACCCTACAGTAATATTATCTTTCACTAGCCGTTTGAGGTATTGTTTTAGCTGCGCATCGTTCATCTCGTCGATCTTTGAGAGAACCTTATCACTGCCACCGGCGTTATATTCCGCTTCGGCGAGTTGTTTTATTTTTTTCTTAATGCTGGGGTTGTCGCGCCAGTCATAGGTGTCAACGGAAAGACGCTCCAACGTATCTCTAACCTTATTGAGGTCGGGAAGCAACATGCTGTATTCGCCGACAATGTCGCGTTCAAATGCGGCGTTTCGCTTATCAGTATTTGAAAGGTCATTGAAGAAGGTAGTGGATTCAAGGAATGCAAGAGCGGCTCTGATTTCTACGTCAGTTCCCCAACTACGGTTAAGGGTTTCAAAAGCCTTCTTTGCTTTTTCGTATTCAGCTTCAGAAACACAGCATAGAATGGGCGTCCTGTATTGGCTTGACCATTCTCGCGGATTTTTCGCTCCAGTCTTATCTTTCCATAGGCGAAAAAGTTTAGATTTCAATTGATTCTTGCGGTATTCCTCGACGGATTCTTTCACCTTGGCGTTACAGACGGTCTTTGGCAGTTCAAACAAGCCTGTTTGCAGCTTGCTCCTTACCTCAGCGATGTCGGTCTCGCTTAGATCTTCAAGGTATGGCTCATAAATCTCGGCGAAGACACGTCTGTCGTTGCTGAGCAGCTCCCGGATCTCTGCACTATGCGCCACTAGATCCAAGTGGAATCCCTTTAGTTGTTCAGGCAGTATATCCTCTTCCTTGCAGACCTTTAGAAGCGTGTCCAAGAGCTTTGCCAATGCGGGATACTTTGCCCGCAAGGCCTCGCAGGAAATCCCAAAAAATTTTACCCGCTCTCGCCACTCTTTGAATGCCTCTGTCAGGGAGTGCGCTGATGTATTCAGAATTGCGTTAATTTCTTTAGTAACACCATACTCGATCAATAGCTTACGGATTTCGTCATCGCCGATTTGTTTGTCCCACAAACATGAGTGCTTTACTGCAAACAACCGGCGAATGTCAGTAAGCATATTGCTTTCCGCACCGATTGTCGTAGCAAGTTCCATAATCTTGCCACCTTCAAACGAGCGCAGATACTCACGCATACCCTTTTGGCAGTTATCCCCTGTAAGTAAGGCAGACAAATTATCGGCAAGAGATGGTTTAGCGGACGCAACCCTTCCTATTTCGACCGCTTTTTTGTGTGCTTCATTGCCTTCTTTTTGCACGAGTTCGATATATTTTTGAACCATATCGAAAATGCCAATATCGTCCACCTCTTCAAGGCACCATACAGGCAGACCACTTAAGTTACGCATTTTAGCCGTTATAGCCATCGCCGCTTGCCCCGCCGACGAACACGAGTTGGGCGAAATACCCCATGCTTTTTCAGTAAGTTCGTAGAATGCCATCTCGTCTGCCGTCATTTTCACAATGTAGGTGGGCTTCGGAGACTTTCCGATATAGTTGGCAAGCATCTCCGCAAGTTTATCCTGCGTCATCTGTTCGTGGCCGCTAGAAGAATCGGTATAACGGTATGGCTCGCTGCCGTATTCCTTCAAAAGGAATCCAGCGATGAACGCCGAGAGATTGCACGGGGCAAACCCGTATGTTTTTTCAAGAAAGTCATAGAGTTCGCCAATAGAAATTTGTCCATCGCGGGCAAAGGCTACCGCAATAAGTTTGTCAACCTCCACCTTAATTTTTGAGATAGGCAGAGAAGCGGTTGCCGAATTTTCCCAATACTTATCAATATGCCATACAGTCGGCAGTACATGCTTCTCAATGCCGACGACAACGCCGCTCGTAGTTTGAATAATCCCAGATTTAGCGGATTGCCTCATTGCCGGAGTTATCTTCAGCTGGCTTTCGGTAAGACTTTTGGCAAAATCAAAGAGATATTGAAATTTTGTGGTTACAATTGTCTGGAGAATGCTCACCACGCCCTGACCATTCCCGGTTTTTTCACCTTCCTGGTTGGCGTAGGTATGCACAACAAATTGCCCGTTATAGATGCGGTTTTTCCAGTCTTGATTCAAGACACGCTTGGCTTTATCTGAATTTTCGCGAGCCGACGTATTGTTATTGCTTTGATAATATAAGGACATTGCTAAAAAATCCACATACTGCTCAAACGCTTCAGGGCCGAGCGGAGTGGAAAGAGCGTCGATGAATACAATATTTTCGTATTGTTTGTCGGCCACCGCTGCCTTGATGGTCTTGCGGAACATTGCCGCTTCCGCATCATCCTTGGCGAGAGCAATGACAGCATGAAAATTCCACCCCGTAGGCCGGTCTCGGAGAATGTTGATTGTGCGAGTGAAGTCCGAGATGGTCACAGGTGTGATTTTACCCGTGCCCGGCTCCGCTTCAAAACGCAGGCGAAGGGATGGCGGGAGCGACAAGACGGTAGCAAGCCCGCCTTCAGCAACAAGCTTTGAAGTTGTGCAGTTCTGGCGTTGCTCTTTTTTGTGGTTATCGATTTTGGCCTGGTCGCCCGCCAATACGGCGGCTGCATATGCAAAACGGCCTCCACTTATTGGGTTGGCAACAAGGATTCCTTTCTCTTTGAGGCCTTTTGCAATATTCTTACAAGACACATCCAAACCAGAGGAAATGCCCGCAAACACATAGCTAAGGTTCTGCTCTGTCGCCTTAAATAAATCGACTTGACCGCCCAAACGCTGGTCAATTGCTTGCATGATGAGGATGGCTTTTAGAACGGACTTCTCATCCTCCCGGAGATTCTGTTGTTGCGGGAAAGTGTCCAATATCAGTCGGATGTCAGAGGCAAGGTTGTCTCTGCCTTTTTCATAGAAGAAATTCCAAAGCATATCCACCGTAAGTAACGGATGGTCATCAAATGGCCCTGTATTCTCTATAAACCACTGAAATGCCTTTACATCATCAATGTTCGATGACTTGATAAAATCAAACATACTGCGTTGGTTAGACTTGAATGCCGTTGCAATATTTTTTAGGAGTAATGCTGCCATTGGCTGAAGTGGCATAATGCCCTTCATAACTTGGGGATCTATAATGCTAGTCGCCTTCATTACAGCCATACGCGCATCGATAGTCTGTCCGCCTAAATCTCCATCTACCAATATATCCCAATCTGCCTTTGCTGATGGTTTTACATTAAACGCATGACCAATGAGGTTAAACGCAATATTATCTGGCAGGGTAATAGGTATTGATATGAAACGATCGCTGACTTTAGACTGAGTCCCTCTATCGTTGTCAGCCACATATATTTGCTGGGGCTCGTGTGTCACAACAATGAAGTAAAAATGCTTACTTTGAACAAGTGCGGCAATTTTTTGAAATTCAGAAAGGCTCTCGCGATTGTTTTTAAAGTAATCGGAGAATTCGTCCCAAATAAAAACAATTTTTATATTGTTGCGATCGATGACATCCGTTAACCAAGCAATGAGCCTATCTGAATCGATGCTCAATGCGGTGATACCCTCTTTGTCGGCA
>OHAT01001464.1_pt1 | contig 20559 bp, 10 predicted proteins | sample 1577141 | NCBI WGS metagenome assembly OHAT01 (sample SAMEA3541578, study PRJEB24748) | human gut metagenome | biome: human gut; feature: human-associated habitat; material: faeces | place: China | collected 2012 | reverse complement strand
CAGAAGCGTCTTTTAGCACACTGATACTTTCTATCTCGTCTGGATTGATCGTGCTGATATCGCCCACGATAGGCATTCCATCCACTACATAAAGGGGCGTGGTTCCTCCGGACAGTGACGCTTGTCCCCTGATTCGCATGGTCATTCCTTGTCCGGGTTTACCGGATACTTGATTGATTTGGACACCGGCGAACTTGCCTTGCATCTTTTGCGAGATCTGGGCTACGGGCATATCCGCCATTTCTTCCGACTTGATGGATTGCACGGAGCCGGTTACCGCCCGCTTGATCTGTGTTCCGTACCCGACTACTACCACTTCATCGAGCTTCTGCGTGTCTTCCCGCAGCTGTACCTTGATATGATTCTCTCCTGCGCCGACCATAACGTCCTTGCTGTTATAGCCGATAAAAGATACTTGCAGGGTTTCACCATCCGATAATTCGATCGAGAATTTACCATCTAGATCCGTGATTGTCCCATTATTGGTACCTTTCACCACTACGTTCGCCCCGATGATAGACTCTCCGTTGGCGTCAAGCACGACACCTGTCACTTTTCTTGTTCTCTGTTGAGTTACGGAATCATCATTCTGCTCCGTATACGGGTTCTCTTGTGATGGATTTGTAGCGATAGCCAATGCCGGCGATACGCAGAGGAAGAGCAAAGACAATGATCCCATCGCCACATTCCAAGTTCTCATTTTACTTTTCATACTTTTCATTTGTTCATAATTGAATAGATAATGTTAACTACATACGATAAGTCTGATAGATTCAGATTAACTAATACATTATTAGATATACTCCATAGGCTATATGTTATAAAGTTATTAAGTACCGTAGGAACTCAATGGGTAATTTATGTATAGGATATTAGAGGAGAGTGGTTTAGGATTGATTGCGGATCTGTTATGTCATTTATCTAACAAGAAATGTCATTTTTGTAACCATTTGATTCTTATTACTTCCCATCTTTGCCATATCGAAAGAGAGAGATAGTAAGGATTTAGTTCCTACGGAACTGTGGTTTTTTCTTGCGTATTATTTTATAGTACACGTACGTAAATTATGTTTATAGCTTCCCTTTTCATAATAGCGACAGCTTACCTTGATTTTTATTAGCCGTTCTTTTGGGTTCTTAATGCATTGTACTGATATTTTTCTGGAGTGGTACCTTGAGTATGAAATGAAAAAACTAAATCATCTACCATATCTGCCATTATCTATATAAGTATCTAATTATAAGAAATTTGTTGAATGGTGGTAGATAATAAACATCTACTACTATCAGCTTGCATCTACCACTATTTACTGCTTTTCAACCACTAAATGCAGCCGTTCACTATTCGCTAACCACATTACTCGTTCTGCGAGGGTATGCCAACAGGTTGCCTGCTTGGTTATTTGTATACCTTGTGTGCTGATTTAATGTATTGAATAATAGGTATTTATAGTTTTTTAGGCATAAAACAAAAGTTTTCATAGCGGAAAACTTTTGTTTTGTGCTTACGAAACTTTAGTTTTCCCTAGAAGAAACTTTAGTTTTCTCTAGGAGAAACTCTTTGTTCCCCTAAGGGAAATGTCTTTCAAAAATAACACGTTTTCTTATCCAATGCAAAGAAAAAGTATCAATGTCAAGTATAAGTGGTAGATGCTGAATGATAATTGTAGATGTCAGGCTATCTACAACCTATATGTAATGCTTTGATTTATAAAGCATACATGGCGTAGTGATAGATATTGTAGATGTTTTCATAAAATCAATATTGTAGAATTCCTTTTATCTCAATTATGTATAGTTGCAGTCTGATATTTGGTTAGTTATGCTATTCCACATGCTTTAAGAAGAGAATCTTATAGCTTGTGATGATATAAAGTTTTTATGGTAGAAAATTTTGTTTACGTAAAAATATTTGATCTATAAGTATTCTGTAATAGATAAAAACGCCTAGTCTAAACGATCGTTTATTCTAGGCGTTAAAGATAGGCTATATTTTTGAATAAAACAAAATCCAGAGAAACTTTTAAAAATTGATTATCAACGCATAAACGTAAATATGGACGCTTATGCGTTGAATTCAATAAAACGCCAGAATAAAATGATCGTTTAGACTAGTCGTTTTATAACCGATGATTTCGCATAACTGCTTGTAAATGATGATTATGAGAAGACTGATGTGCTGGAAGCTACAGAGTTTATGAATATAGGGTAAATGTTTTAAATAATTGAATATTACTAACTTATAAAAATTAATCGTATGAAAAGAAGACTACTTTTCTTGTTCGCCGTGTTTATGGTGGCAACGAGTGTGGGGTGGGGACAGACGGATTTGTATGTCAGCACTTCGGGTTCTGATGGTAACGGAGGTGGTGTGGAAGCTCCTTTGGCTACAATTGCGAAAGCCGCAGATGGGGCTACCATTCGTGTGGCAGAGGGAATTTATCCCCAAGTTTCACCTATTGTTATTCCAAAGTCTATTACAATTATTGGCAGTGATTCGACAAATTGTATTATAGAAGGGCAGCTAGATATTCAACGGGATGAGGAAGAGAGCGTAATCAATGTCAATTTGCGGAATTTACAGATTACAAAAGCTACAACATTAAGCCAAGGCCTTATTAATGTGATGTCTAAGAATGTGAATTTGAATTTGTCTGGGGTCCATCTTCATCAACTAACAGCAGGTAGTGGTGATGGTTGGGGTAAAAGTTCTATGGGCATTGTTAATCTGGGAAAAAGCTATGATTCTAATAGTATTTGTGATAATGTGAATGTATCTCTTACGAATTCTTGTATTTATTTAGAAGGGTCTTACAATCGAGGGTTCTCTTCGTTTGGAAATACGACTAAGGTGAAAAATACTATTGTATTGGATAATTCTCATATTCTTTCTGCGGTATATCCGAAGAATGGTACTTATAGTAGAGGAATAAGTTTCTCAAATATGAATGGATCGTCCATAGAAATGAAAAATAATAGTACTATCAAAGGATTTTATTATGCAATAAATGTAACAGCGCTAAATGATAATCTTTCGATTTCAATTGTAGATTCAAAAATAGATTCATGGGCGGCACTCAATATTTGGTCATCTAATAATAAGTTTAAGATAGCTAATTCAACATTGGAGTCTCATAACTATCAACTTAAAGGATCAAATGATTTTGCTACGATTGTATTAAATAAAGATGAAGAAGACAATGCGATTAACAATTCCTTTGATATAAAAAATACTAATTTGTTTGCTTTTATGGAAAGTACAGCTCTGCAATATCCTATTTCTGTTCGTAGTACGGGTAATACATTTAATATTGGTGAGGGCTCTGTACTGAAAGTGAATAAAAATAATGTAGGGGTTTTGATACAGGACTATAAAACGAATACTTTTAATTGCGACAATACGGTTAAGTACCAGATCGCGGATGAGAAATCAGCGATTACTGTATTCAACCAAGATGGTTCATTACGTAATGCGGCTTGCGATATGTCTGGTCTACTTTCTGAGGTAGATTTGACAGATCAAAATCGTATCGTTTTCCCGGAAGGAGAATATACTTTACCAATGACTCTACCATTAGATAAATCTATCACAATTCAAGGAGCTGGGCAGGACAAGACTATTATAAAAGGTGCGATCTTGGTTAATGGCTCTGCCAATAATACTGCTACCGATGTTAAAATAAAAGGATTGAGTATCGATTATACGCCAACGAAAGTTACCTCTGGAAAATGTACTCCAATTATAGAGGTAACCGGTAATGCGGATTTGTTGATAGATAATTGTATTATGAATAATAATACACAAGGCTATGGTGATCGTAAGAACCCAAATCCTGCGGAAGCATTACAAAATGCGATTCTTCTGGGAGCAACGGCAAAGGGGACTGTACGTGTTGAAAATACTACAATAAATTTGGCGGCTAACGCACAATCTGGAGTTCTTATTGATGGAGAACTAACGGATGTCTCTCTTGTTAACACAAAGATTGATGGACAGGTGAACGGTTTGGATCAATTTGGTGTATATATTCACCATAAAAAAACGCCAGTGACGGTAGATAGTACGACAATCTTGCTAAATAACCATTATTGTATTTATGCTAATAACGCCGGCGATCAAAAATTGACAATAAAGAATAAATCGAACATCGTAGGATATGGTGCTCTCTATTTGTATGAGACCTCAGATATGAACGCTCATGTTTCGGGAGGGAGTACCTTAACTGGTAAGACAAAAAATAAGGGTGTTTCCGATAGTTTTGCGGCTATAGCGATATCAACAAATAATTCTACAGTGGGAGCTTCCAATAACGAGATTGTGATTGAAGATTCTTATATCGGGAATAAGTTTGATGAACAAGAGACAATGGCAATGACTCCGATTAAAATAAATGGTAGTTTTACTCCTACTCCTTGTGATAATAAGATTATATTGAAAGGAAAAACAATTGTCTCAACTACTGATAACATAAAGAATCCAACTATAGTGGGTTATGGTATGAATCCTGATGAATATAATAATGTAATCATGGTGGAAGGCACTGATGTGCAATTTCAAGACCAAAACGGGAAGCCTTGTGTGATTATTAATAAACCTGATGGTTCATTTAGGAATGCAGCGGTCTCTGTCGTAACATCGATCGATTTTGGAGAATTGAGTGGGGATACATATTACCATGAAGGCATTGCCTATGCGGGAGATATAATAATGATTCCTGATACGACTATAGCAGAAACGCTTGATGCTTTAAATGCGGCGGAATATACCTTCTTTAAAGCCCCTACTGTTCCCTCTGATCAAGGTACAACGCCTGCCATTTGGGAACCTTATGTTATTCCGGATAGTGTGATTTTTGATTGTAAGGACGGTTGTTTGGTGGCAAAGGAAAGTGCGGCTAAAACGTATGCTATCGCCAATCCTTATAAAAGGGTTTATTGGCTAAACCAAGGTGAGGAGTCTTTTTCTATAAAAGATTATGCGGTAGCTATTGAAATAAAAAATGATACTACGTGGGCCACTCCTTATTCGGAAAGGAAGGTGAATGTATTGGATGGAGCGACTCTGACCCTCTCTACTCCAATGGTTTTAGATACCGTTACAATGGAAGAAGGTGCCCAATTGCGATCTGCGCTTACGGATGTCAACCAAAAGGTAACCGCTAAGGTACTTCGTTTCGCTCCAAAATTATCCGGTAATAACTGGAAAGCGCTAGGTGTACCGTTTACGTCTCTGGAAGTAAAAGACTCGAAAGGTGCATCCGTATCAGCACCAAGCGCTCAAGAAGCTGATAATGGTATTTGGTTTGCGGATCTGAAGAATAATAAGACTCCTATATTTGAGGTAAAGACCGACAACTTTGGCGCAGCCGGATTATGGGCGGCTAATGGCGATACCTATACGATCTCTTCCGAAGGAGCTTTTGAATTCAAGACCTTGGAAGAACCTGCCGCTCCAACTGAAACAGGTACTTTCTTGATGTGCTCGAATCCGAATACATTTACGATTACCTTGAAACAATCTGCTTATATATTGACAGCGGATGGAACCTCTTTCGAGCAAGAGGCAAACCCGGAGATCAAGCCTTTCCAAAGTTTTGTCTTGACAGACACCAAGACATTGAGTACGCTTCGCTCTTTACGTATCGGCGATGGCGTGGTTACGGGTAACCAGACGATCGAGCCGGTAGATGGTTATTACGTGACTACCGATCGTGGCGCTATCGTGATCCACACGCCGGAGCCTATGGACGTGGTGATCATCGGAATGAATGGCAAGGTCGCTTATCGTGGCGAGGTTACGGACGGACAGCGGATCATGGTTTCTTCGGGCATCTATGCCGTGAACGGTCAATTAGTAAGGGTTAAATAACGATTAAAACAAAGATAAACATGAAAAAGAGTATATTAGCGATATTCCTTGCTGTCATCGCGATGGCACAGGTACATGCGCAAGATTCAGATTTACGTTCCGCCCCGGATCTTCCGACGTTCAAGGTGACATTGAATTATAGCTCGGCGAATACGGATCAAGGAACCATAACCAGTACGGTAGCCACAGGTTCCAAGGTGGCATATAATAGTAAACCCGTTTTCACGATCACGGCGAAGCCCGGATATGTCCTGTCGGATATAACGATGAATACGGCTACTATTGGCACGTTGCCGAGCGGTACTTTTCAAAATGATAATACGACCACTTATTCCTATACTTCCACCGCTTTAACCGGTAGTACGGAAATCAAGGCGGTGTTCAAGGCAAAAGAGCAGGTGACGGTCACGATCTCTCCTGAGTATGCCACCTTGGATGAGATAAGAGCGAAGGTGAATTTGCCCAAGGTTACTTTTGACCCGGTTATTACGGGGTATAAAGTACAATACAGGGAGGATGGCTCTGCTGCTTTGACGGATGAGCTACCCGAAAAGGCTGGACTTTATTATGTTGTCGTAACCAAGTCGGAGACTGATATGCAAGCCGCCATAAACAAGGAGATTCTATTCAAGGTACAACCGCCCCATACGCTTTCCTACTCGTTTGAGGAGGCGCAAGGATCTGTAACCGCTTCTATGGATGGCTCCACTATCGCTAGTGATGGTGAGATCGTTTATAATAAGCCAGCCGTATTGAAGATTGCCTCCAAGCCCGGTTATGTGTTGAGCAGACTTACCGTGGATAATAATGAGGTGACTTTGCCGAAAGGAACTTTTAATTCTTCTACGAATGAGACTTCCTACGCGGATTATACGACATCGGCGTTGACTGCTTCTACGGTTATTGACGTGCGATTTGCCGCGAAGAAAACCGTATCTGTAACAGCCAATCCATTATCTGCCACGAAGGATGAGGTTTTGGCTGGTAAGAATCTTCCGGTTATCACATTTACCCCCAATACGATAGCGGGGCAGAAGGTTCAATATAAGAACGCTTCCGGAGCTTTATCCGATAAACTTCCTGCGGCGGATGGTGTTTACACGATCGTCGCGACCAGTCCAGAGACCGCGGAATATGCCGCCTTGAAGGATGAGAACATGAAGTTCACGGTATCTAAAGCGAATGTATTAAATTATAACGTGGAAACGGCCGGACAAGGTACGGTTACCGCCAAGATGGGCTCTACGGACATGGCAAGCGGTAGCGAGATCATTAACGGGCAACCTGCCGTATTTACAATTATCGCTAACCCCGGATTTCTATTGAATAAGATTGTTGTGAATGGAACCGCGGTATCAGCCTTGCCAAAAGGTGCGCTTAATAAGGATAACACCATCTCTTATACCTATACGACCGCCTCGTTAACCGCCTCTACGACCTTGTCGGTAGGTTTCGCCGCGAAGAAAACGATTTCCGTGAGTGTAACAGGTTCTTCGGCGACAAAAGACGAGATCGTGGCCGGGAAGAATTTGCCGGTTATTAAGTTTACGCCGGAAATAGCGGGACAAGTGGTTCGATATCGTGCGGCCGATGGTTCGGAGACTTCCACGTTACCGCAGATAGTCGGAGCTTATAAGATCGTCTTATTTAGTCCGGAGACCATGGAGTATGCTGCGTTAGAAGATTCCTCTAAAACGTTTACGATCCGTAATGCCAATACCTTGGCTTACGCTGTCGATGGTGGACAGGGTACGGTTACCGCCAAGATGGACAACAAGGACATCATGAGCGGTGGTGAGATCGCTTACGGTAAGCCCGTCATTTTCTCGATCGTATCGAATGCCAACTATAGGCTAGGGGCTATTAAGCAAGGCTCTTCGGACGTGGATATCTCGAAGATCAGCGGAACGTATGCCAATGGAAATACCTCTTACACGTACACGACTCCTAACCTGATGAGTGGCGATAGCTATACCTTTGCGTTCGTCTCCAAGGATACGGTGAGGTTCGTGGCTAACAACCTTGTCCAGACGGTCGGCTCCATCAAGCCGGTCACGGTAACAAGCGCTGTAGAGGATATCAAGATCGAATATCAATTGAGCGGTAAGGCTTGGGTTACGACATTGCCTTCCACGCTGGCCGTGGGTTCTTATAAGGCCCGTTTGAGCCGTGCGGAGGACTTGACATACCGTAGCCTCTCTGATACGGTTACGTTAGTGGTGGAGAGTAAGAAAGAGGTGGAGAGTTTGGTGTTACCTACTCCGGGTCGTATTGAGGAAGGACAGGCTTTATCGGCGTGTACCTTGATCGATGGTACTTCTTCCGGATCATTTATCTGGAAAGCTCCGAACGAGATCGCTTCTCCGGATAAGAAAAAGTACGACTTGATATTCGAACCGAATGATCCTGTTCACTATGCGGCTAAAGATACGTTTATAACCTTGAACGTAATTCCTGTTTATTCTATGAATGTTACCGCCGGTAATTTCGGTACTGTCATCTTGGAGGGGCGTACCGCAAATGATAAATACGCGAGAGGCTCGGTTTTGAAAGCGACAGCCGTCGCAGATAAGAATTACCGGTTTGCCGGTTGGAGTGATGGGAATACTTCGGCTACACGGGAGTTGCAAGCGAATGCGAACTTGGATATCGTAGCCCGTTTCGATCCGGTTCTTTATGGCGTGACGTTTACGGATCCGATGAATGGTTCCTTGAAGGTCTTCGCGAATGGCGTGGAGGTGAAGAATGGTGCTGAATTTTTACAGGGGACCTTATTGACTATCACGGCGACTCCGGATGCGAGCTATATGGTTCAGTCCGTGAAAGTGAATGGGGCTTTGGTGAATAACGGTTCTTATACTTTGACACAAGCCGCTGATATATCGGCCGATTTCCTGCAAAAAGAACCGGATAAACATTTGGTCAAGGTTGGGGAGTTGAAGAATGGTAGCGTTAATCTGATCGAGGTGGATACGAAGGCGCCTGTTACTCCCGGTGAGGCTATCTCTGAAGGTGTGAAAGTGAAGGTGATAGGAAGTGCGGATTATGGCTATGAGCTGGCATCCGTGAAAGTGGAAGGCGCGAATTATAATGAGACTGATGGCTCATTCACGGTTGGGACCGGAGATGTTACGGTGAACGCGAGTTTCCAATTGGTGGAATATCAAATAACCTCGGCGTTGAATATCCCTAATGCGGGTAAAGTCGTATTGAAAGATAAGGCCGGTAAAGAGGTGGCTTCCGGTTCTGAGGTTCCTTATATGACTCAATTGACCGCTTCTGTTGAGACGGAAACGGGATATCGTTTTATGAATATGATGGTGAACTCTTCCGAGATCAAGGATGGAGATGTATTCACCGTTTCCGGCCCTATGGTTGTTACCGCTAATTATGTGGAGAAGAAAGATTTGGCTTCGCTGATTGATAAGACGACGCAAACGGTAGTCTATAATAAGCAATACCGGAATTTCGAGGTTAAGATTACGGGCTATTCCGGTTTGGACTTTAAGGTCGCATATTCCCGGAGTGGGGTAGAAATGACAGAGAATCCTAAATCGGCCGGAACTTATAAAGTTCGGATTACCCGTGGCGAGGATGATTTATTTAAAGCCGTGGATGTAACTGCCGAGCTGATTATCAAGAAGGCTGGTATGGCATTGCTGGAAGTACCGACTATAGGAGGGGATAATTATGAAAAGGTTGATGCTAAACTTACTCAAGACTTCGAGGATGTGGAATGGAATCCTTCTACACAAAAATCGGCGCTTCGTGCGAACGTGACCGGAATCCCGACAAAGGATCAGGTAAATATTCTGCGCTTTACCCCACTTGACAAGAGTAATTATGAATCGGTAGATTATTCAATGCCGGTTGGTGAAGTAAAAACGTTTTCTTTAAGTACCTCAAATACGGAGGTTACGAATGGAGGCTTGGTTATTAGCGATTATTCGGAAGTTCCGGAGAATACGGTTTTAAAGTTGCGAGCGGTAGCTCCTAGCGAGAATCAGCGTTTTGATTCTTGGAGTGATAATGTCTCAAGCGCCGATAGAAAGAAACCAGAGATAACGGTTACTTTGGCGGCTGATGCGACATACACCCCGAATTTTGTGGATAAACCTAAAATAACGGCGAATCCTTCAGATTTGGAGTTTGTTTATAATGGTTCCGTAAGGCTTGTGGAATTGAAAGACATTTTGAGCGGTAGTTATCCGACAGATGTAAATATTAAATATTCAAATACGGATGGATCGGTTGCTACTCCATTGAACGCAGGTACTTATCTTGTGACTGTAACACGTACCGGGGATGAGAACTGGCGATCTTTCGAGGCAACCAAGAAATTAGTGATAAAGAAAGCGAAGGTCGTAAAGGTAGTGGCTCCTACCGCATCTATGATCACGGAAGGTCAGTCCTTGTCGGAATCCCTATTATCCGGTGGTGTTGCGAAAGGTGCCGATGGGACTACCATATCCGGTAAATTTGAATGGGCTGATGCGTCAGCTATATTGAAACCCGGCAATAGCCAGAAAAAGGAAGTGATCTTCACGTCGTATGATCCGAATTATGAGGATGCGACTACGGAAGCGGAGGTTACGGTGAAAAGTTCGGATGCGTTAGTTGTCACGTTCGCTCAACCGGAAAATGGTTCTTTGAAAGTCTATATGTTGAAGGGTGAGGGCGAGAAGACCGAGATAACGAGTGGAACCGCTGTGGCGAAAGCGACTAAGCTAACCATTGAGGCGGAAGCCAATCCGGATTATGAATTGACCGTTATTCAAATAGGCGAAGAGAAGTATATGACTTCGCCTGTAGAGATTGAAGTCGATAAGTCCTTGGCTATTATGGCAGAGTTCAAGCCGGTTTCTACACCTCCGGGAACAGATGTGGCTGTTACGGGAGTTTCTTTGAATATCACGTCCAAGGCATTGGCCGTAGGTGAATCTTTTGCCTTGCAAGCGAAAGTTACCCCTAATAACGCCACGATGAAAACTGTCTCTTGGAGCAGCAGCGACGAGACGGTAGCTACTGTTGACGCAGATGGTGTCGTTACCGCTCTGAAAATCGGTACCTGCAAGATTACCGTGGCTACCGATGATGGAAACAAGACGGCGTCTTGTGTGGTAACTGTCTCCGGTACGGTAGGTATCGAGCAAATCATCAACGATCATCAAATCTATTGCGAGCGAGGTGCTATAACCGTTCATCCGGCCCGTCCAATCTCGATCCGTATCATAGCGGTGACTGGAGTTAGCCTGTATGGCGACTCAATTATCGGAACTACCCGCATCCCGGTATCGACAGGAATCTATCTGATAGAGATCAACGAGAATGGCAAGCGTATAACAGTGAAAGTAAACGTTCGCTAACAACCTTATTTTAAGAAACTAACCCTTGAGTCTTTAATGTTGGGGAAGGCCGCTAGGAATACTCAGTTCCGGCGGTCTTCTTTTTTATCATTGTATATGTACGAATAGCCTTTGTTAGAGTTGTAGAGGTTAAATATTCTAAAACCCTTTCGGCTTACTTATTTTATTCGTTCTTTTGCAAGAAAATTGGGAGGTGTGTTCTCTGTACGCATCTCCTTAATTTATTTAACGTTAATAAGTGAGAGTCTGATGGCTGAAAATAAAAAAGTTAGTTCTGTTTCTTTCTTTAACTCCCGGCTTACGTCTGTTATTAGTATCTCCTTGGTACTATTCTTGCTAGGACTCATTCTATTGATAGGGATGTTGGGTAATAAACTCTCCGTTTATGTGAAAGAGAACTTATCTTTCTCCATCGTGCTGAAAGATAACCAAAAAGAAACTGAGATAAAGAAAATGCAGAAGAGCTTGGATGCTCTTCCTTTTATAAAATCAACCGAGTATATATCGAAAGAGCAAGCCGCGAAAGAGTTGGAAGAAGAACTGGGCGAGAATCCGGAAACCTTCTTAGGCTTTAACCCTTTACAGGCCTCGATTGAGGTGAAACTGCATTCGGAGTACGCCAACCCCGATAGCCTCCAAGTGATAGAGAAGAAGATTAGAAACTATACGTCGGTCTCGGAGCTGCTTTACCGAAAGGATATGATGGAGATGGTCCATAATAATATGAAGCGGTTGGGCTTGATCCTGCTAACCTTGGCTGCGGTACTGATGATTATCTCGTTCGTGTTGATCAGTAATACGATCCGCCTGTTGATTTATTCCAAACGATTCTTAATTCATACGATGAAGCTAGTGGGGGCTACTTCCGGCTTTATACGTAGGCCTTTTGTAAAATATAACATAGTAAGTGGCATTTTCGCCTCTATCTTGGCAATATTGATGCTAACCGGAGCGTTATATTATTTGCAAAATGAATTGAAAGGTTTTATCCAGATATTGGATATGCAAACATTATTATTGGTTTATGTGGCAGTGTTTGCTTTAGGTATTGTCTTGTCCGTGATCGCGACCATTTTTGCCGTGAATAAATATTTGCGGATGGGGGTCGATAAGTTGTATTATATTTAATGTACGAATAATAAAGAGTTGAGAAAGATGGCTAAAAGAGATTTTGCTTTCGGAAAAGAGAATTTTATACTGATTGCGGTAGCGGTTGCCTGCATCGTGCTTGGTTTCATATTGATGAGTGGTGGAGGTTCCGGGGATAATACGTTCAATCCCGATATATTCAGCGCCCGCCGTATCGTGGTAGCTCCGGTGGTTACGGTTATCGGTTTCGTGATGATGATTTTTGGAATCTTGAAGAATAGCAAAGATAAAGAAGTAACAGAATGAGTTGGTTTGAGGCCTTGATACTGGGTATCGTACAGGGATTGACCGAATATCTGCCGGTGAGCAGTAGCGGTCATTTAGCGATTGGCTCAGCTTTGTTTGGTATAAAGGGAGAGGAGAATCTTGCGTTTACGATCGTCGTGCATGTGGCGACCGTATTCAGTACGTTAGTGGTTTTATGGAAGGAAATCGATTGGATATTCCGTGGTTTGTTTAAATTTCAGATGAACGCGGAGACGAAGTATGTGATCAATATCTTGATTTCCATGATTCCGATCGGGATCGTTGGGGTATTCTTTAAAGATACGGTAGAACAAATCTTTGGATCGGGTTTATTGGTCGTTGGTTGTATGCTGCTATTGACGGCGGCTTTGCTGGCATTTTCGTATTATGCCAAACCACGCCAGAAAGAGTCGATCTCGATGAAAGACGCTTTTATTATCGGGCTGGCTCAGGCTTGCGCCGTGATGCCGGGTTTGTCACGTTCCGGATCAACGATCGCTACCGGTTTGTTATTGGGAAATAATAAGGCGAAACTAGCCCAGTTCTCTTTCTTGATGGTAATACCTCCGATCTTGGGAGAGGCGTTGTTGGATGTGATGAAGATGGTGAAAGGTGAAGATGTGGCCGGGAGCATTCCCGCATTATCATTAGCGGTAGGTTTCGTGGCCGCTTTTGTTTCCGGTTGCGTGGCCTGTAAATGGATGATCAACATCGTGAAAAAGGGGAAACTGATTTATTTCGCTATCTATTGCGCGATTGCGGGATTGGTGACAATTGCTTGTACATTACTGAAATAAAGAATGGATTTTATAGCTGGAGAGATTTTATATTTTAATAAACCGCTAACGTGGACTTCTTTTGACCTAGTTAATAAATTTCGCTATAAGCTAAGTCGGAAACTGAAGGTAAAGAAGATTAAAGTTGGACATGCGGGGACACTGGATCCCTTGGCTACAGGTGTGATGATCGTTTGTACCGGAAGGGCTACGAAGCGGATCGATGAGTTTCAATATCAGACGAAGGAATATATCGCTACGTTGAAGTTGGGAGAGACTACCCCGTCTTTCGATTTGGAGAAAGAGATAGACGCCGTGTATCCCACGGAACATATAACCCGTGAGCTCGTGGAGGAGGTTTTAAAGACATTCGTGGGTACGATCCAACAGATTCCCCCGGTGTTCTCCGCTTGCAAAATCGAAGGTAAACGTGCTTATGAGCTAGCCCGGAAAGGAGAGGAGGTTGAACTAAAATCCAAGACATTGGTTATAGACGAACTGGAGTTGCTGGAGTGTGATTTGCCTGTTATAAAGATACGGGTGGTATGTAGCAAAGGTACCTATATTCGTGCGTTGGCTCGTGATATCGGGAAGGCCTTGGATTCTGGCGCTCATTTGATTGGATTGGAACGGACTCGCATCGGAGAGGTAACTTTGGATATGTGTATGTCTCCGGAGGAGATCGATGATTTCTTAGAGAAGAATGTGGTAAAAATAGAAGAAGAAAAATAAATAGAGTGCATTATGAAGCTTTCGAAATTCAAATTTAACTTACCGTCGGAATTAATCGCTTTACATCCGGCGAAGAACAGAGATGAGTCGAGGTTGATGGTCGTTCATCGTGATACAGGTGAGATCGAGCATCGCGAATTCAAGGATATTCTAGACTATTATGGAAAAGGTGACGTGTTTATCTTTAATAACACGAAAGTGTTCCCCGCTCGCTTGTACGGTAACAAGGAGAAAACAGGGGCGCGTATCGAGGTGTTCTTGTTGCGCGAGCTGAACGAGGACTTACGTTTGTGGGACGTATTGGTGGATCCGGCTCGTAAGATCCGTATCGGTAATAAGTTATACTTTGGCGAGGATGATTCCATGGTCGCGGAGGTAATTGATAATACGACTTCGCGTGGTCGTACGCTCCGTTTCTTATATGACGGGAACCACGACGAGTTTAAGAAGGCTTTGTATGCCTTGGGCGAGACTCCGCTGCCTAAGTATATCGAACGTGAGGTGGAACCGGAAGACGAGGATCGTTATCAGAATATTTTCGCTGCGGAAGAAGGTGCGGTTGTGGCTCCTGCCGCGGGATTGCATTTTAGCCGTGAGTTGATGAAACGTTTGGAGATCAAGGATTGCCAGTTCGCTTTCTTGACATTGCATTCGGGCTTGGGTAATTTCCGTGAGATCGACGTGGAAGATTTGACAAAGCATAAGATGGATTCTGAACAAATGGTCGTAAATGCCGATGTAGTGGATATCGTGAACAAGGGAAAGGATGAGGGGCACAAGGTTTGTGCGGTTGGAACTTCCGTGATGCGTGCGATCGAGACGGCCGTAAGTACGGATGGTCATCTGAAAGAGTTCGAGGGCTGGACGAATAAGTTTATCTTCCCTCCGTATGATTTCAGCGTGGCTACCAGCATGGTGACAAATTTCCACATGCCGTTGTCTACATTATTGATGATGACAGCTTCTTTCGGTGGTTATGAGTTGATCATGGACGCTTACGATATCGCTTTGAAAGAGAAATATCGTTTCGGTGCTTACGGCGACGCTATGCTAATCCTTTAATCCGGTTTCTATGGCGACAGCTTACCTTGGATTAGGTACGAACGTAGGCAATAAACGAGGAAATTTGGTGACAGCGGCGGCGCTGTTGGCTGAAAGGGTGGGAGATGTTCTTGCCCTTTCTGATATGTATGAGACGGAGCCTTGGGGATTTGAATCGGACAACACTTTCTTGAACGCCGTGATCGTTATGACGACGGAACTTTCCCCTATGGAATTATTAGACGCTACCCGTTTGATCGAGATCGAGATGGGACGTATCGAAAAAAGTGACGGTGCGTATCATGACCGTATCATCGATATCGATCTGTTAATGGTGGATGAGCAAATCCTGCATACGGAGCGGCTGACGCTACCGCACCCTCTGATGCACAAACGGTCGTTTGTTATGGAACCGTTGGCAGAAGTAGCTCCGTTGGTGAAACATCCTGTGTTTGGCAAGACGATGCGTGAACTTTTATCCGAATTATAAGTTTTAATTATGAACTACGAGATTTGAGTTATGAATAAAGAAATTAATAAAGCGATGACGCAAGGGATCGTCTTCAAGAAAGCGAAAGGCGAAGCGGAAGATTCGAATGGTAAGAAAATCAAGTTCTCTGATTTCTTGAAAGGGACACATGGCTCTGATTCAGCGAAATGGAAGGCCGGTTTTAAATATAAAAAAGCCTTACGTAATTCCAAAAAGAAGAAATAATTTTCAATTTTCAACTTTCAATTCTCAATTATTGCGTATCTTTGCGAATGAATTGACGTGGATAGATTTGTATTGCTTGCAACCACGGGAAAAAATGCTAAAAACATATCCTTTTCGTTGCCGTCCGGCAGAAAAATCCTTCCAAGTTCAATTCAGTCATAGATTAATAACTAACGAGCATTGTCAATTGCGACCTGTGGTTTATCCCCTAATTCTCAATTTTCAATTCTCAATTTTCAATTTAAAACGATGAGTTATTTATTCACCTCCGAATCGGTGTCTGAAGGGCACCCCGATAAAGTAGCCGATCAAATATCGGATGCTTTGCTGGATGAGTTCTTGGCGTATGACAAGAATTCGAAAGTTGCTTGCGAAACCCTTGTTACAACTGGACAGGTTGTCTTGGCTGGAGAAGTAAAATCAAGTGCTTACGTGGATGTACAGGATGTAGCCCGTAACGTGATCGAAAAAATTGGTTATACGAAAAGCGAATACCAGTTTGAAGCGAAATCATGTGGCGTGTTCTCTTCTATCCATGAACAGAGTGGCGACATTAACCGTGGTGTCGAGCGCGAAGATCCTTATAATCAAGGAGCGGGCGACCAGGGTATGATGTTTGGTTATGCCACTAACGAAACAGAAAACTATATGCCTCTGGCATTGGATCTTTCACACAGCCTGTTGTGGGAGCTTGCCGAGATACGTAAGAATGAAAACGACCTGATGCCTTACCTCCGTCCGGATGCAAAGAGTCAGGTGACGATTGAATATGATGATAACGGAAAACCGCTACGCATCGATACGATTGTTGTTTCTACACAACATGATGAATTTATCACTGCAAAAGGTATCACACAGGAAGAAGCGGACTTGGCTATGCAGAAAAAGATCGCAGAAGATGTCAAGAGTATACTGATCCCGCGCGTAAAGGCTCAGTATCCGGCTCATGTTCAGGCTTTGTTCAATGATGATATTATCTATCATGTGAATCCGACTGGAAAGTTCGTGATCGGTGGTCCTCATGGAGATACCGGTTTGACAGGTCGTAAGATTATTGTTGATACATACGGTGGCAAGGGAGCTCATGGTGGTGGAGCATTTTCTGGAAAAGACCCCTCGAAAGTAGACCGTTCTGCTGCTTATGCTGCTCGTCATATTGCAAAGAATTTGGTTGCCGCTGGCGTGGCTGATGAAATGCTAGTACAGGTTTCGTATGCGATCGGTGTGGCTAAGCCAATGAATATCTTCGTGAATACATTCGGCCGTGCTAACGTGAAAATGACAGACGGAGAGATTGCAGAAAAGATCTGGAATCTGTTTGACATGCGCCCGAAAGCAATCGAGGAACGTTTGAAATTGCGTAACCCGATCTATCTGGAAACTGCATCTTACGGTCATATGGGACGTAAACCGCAGGTTGTGACAAAAACATTTACTTCTCGTTATAATCCGGAACCGACCATTTGCGAAGTGGAACTATTTACCTGGGAAAAACTGGATTATGTCGATAAAGTAAAAGAAGCGTTCGGCCTTTAATGTAAATATAATCTTTGTACGAGCATATATTAGCTCCTATCCGAAAAAATCGGCTCTTGTTCTGTTTTTTTTCGGATAAGAGCTATTTTTATTTTAAATTGCATATATTTGACGCATGTAATTATCTAAATCTAAAATTTATGCGTAAAACGATTCAGTTTCTTCAGTTAGCCTTTATTCTCCTTTTGGCAACTGCATGTGCAGAGACTTCCCCGTTTAAATACGAGTCGGTCCCGAACGATCCTCTGAAAGCCCGTATCTATACTTTGGATAACGGCCTGAAAGTGTATATGACTGTGAATAAAGAGACCCCACGTATTCAAACGTATATTGCCGTTCGCGTGGGAGGTAAAAACGATCCTGCCGAAACGACCGGTCTGGCACACTATTTTGAACACTTGATGTTTAAAGGAACTCAGCAGTTCGGCACGCAGAATTACGAACAGGAAAAACCGATGCTTGATCAGATCGAACAGCTTTTTGAGGTGTATCGTAAGACTACTGATGAGGCAGAGCGCCAGGCTATTTATCATCAGATCGACAGTGTTTCTTATGAGGCTTCGAAATTGGCAATTCCGAACGAATATGATAAACTGATGTCTGCTATTGGTGCAACTGGAACAAATGCGTATACCGGCTTTGACCAGACAGTCTACGTGGAAGATATTCCTTCCAACCAGATTGACAACTGGGCCAAGATACAGGCGGACCGTTTTGAAAACAATGTAATCCGTGGCTTTCATACGGAACTTGAGACTGTGTACGAAGAAAAGAACATGTCTCTTACCAGTGATGGTCGTAAAGTGTATGAAGCTGTTCTGACCGCTCTTTTCCCCGATCATCCATACGGAACGCAGACTGTTCTCGGAACACAGGAAAACCTGAAGAACCCGTCTATCACGAATATCAAAAACTACCATAAAACTTGGTATGTCCCTAATAATATGGCAATCTGTCTGTCCGGTGATTTTGATCCGGACCAGATGATCGAGACGATCAATAAATATTTTGGCCATTTGAAACCGAACCCCAATCTGCCGAAGTTGCCAGTAACGCATGAGTCTCCGATTAAAGCACCGGTTATAAAAGAAGTGTTGGGTGTCGATGCTGAAAATGTGACTTTGGGTTGGCGTTTCCCGGGAGCAGCTTCTCCTGATCAGGATTTGCTGAATCTGACAGGCGAAATTATTAATAATGGTAAAGCAGGTTTGTTGGATATCGATTTGGTTCAGCAACAGAAAGTACTAAGTTGTTATGCCGGAACATACGGAATGTCCGATTATAATGCATTTGTTATTAGTGGTCGTCCGAAACAGGGACAGACTTTGGATGAAGTAAAAGACCTATTCCTGGCTGAAATTGATAAGCTAAAGAAAGGTGAGTTTGACGAAGGCTTGCTGGAAGCTGCTATCAATAACTATAAACTGATGCAAATGTACCGGATGGATCGTAACGACGGTCGTGCCGATATGTTTGTCTCTTCTTTCATCGACGGTGTCGATTGGAAAGATGAAGTCGCTTCGTTAGATCGCATGAGCAAAGTGACAAAGCAACAGATCGTCGATTTTGCCAACAAATATTTCGGTGACAACTATGCGCTCATCTATAAAAGACAAGGTAAAGACCCGAACGAAAAGAAGATCGACAAACCTAAAATCACTCCGATCGTGATGAATCGCGATAGTTCAAGTCTGTTCTTGAAAGAAATACAGGCTTCAAAAGTGGCTCCGATCGAACCGGTATTCTTGGATTATAGTAAGGATTTGCAAAAACTGACCGCCCAATCCAATATTCCGGTATTGTATAAGGAGAATACTTCCAATGATCTCTTCTCTCTGATGTATGTATTCGATATGGGTACGAATAACGATAAGGCAATGGGCACCGCTTTCGAATATATGAAGTATTTGGGCACATCTAAAATGAGTCTGAAGGAAATCAATGAAGAATTTTACAAACTGGCTTGTTATTTCAATGTATTCCCTGGTTCAGACCGCACATATGTGATGCTGGAAGGTTTGAAAGAGAACATGCCGAAGGCAATGGCTCTGTTTGAAGAGATCTTGGCCGATGCACAGGTTAATAAGGAGGCTTATGGAAACCTTGCAGGTGATATCTTGAAAAAACGGACTGATGCTAAATTGAACCAGGGACAGAATTTCAACAAACTGATCCAGTATGCTATCTGGGGGCCGAAGTCTCCTGCTACAAATGTACTGACAACTGCCGAGTTGCAGCAGATGGACCCGCAGGAACTGGTCGATCGCATTCATAAGATCAACTCATTCGATCATAAGATTTTGTATTATGGTCCGGAAAAACCACAGGCCGTTCTGGACATCATCAAACAATATCATAATGTCCCTGAACAGTTGCAACCGGTTCCGGCAGCAATTGAGTTTAGCCAGCAGGAAACTCCTGAAAATAGAGTTCTGCTTGCACAGTATGATGCTAAACAGATTTATTTCTCTGCTGTCTCTAACCGAGGTGAAAAGTTCGATCCGGCTATCCAACCTACATTGAATATGTATAACGAATACTTCGGTGGCGGCATGAACGCGATCGTATTTCAGGAAATGCGTGAATCGCGTGGGCTGGCTTATTCTGCAGGAGCTTTCCTTATTACTCCGTCCAAACTGAAATATCCGTATGTCTACCGTACGTTCATTGCGACTCAGAATGATAAGATGATTGATGCGATGAAAGCTTTCGATGAAATTATCAATAATATGCCGGAATCAGAAAAAGCGTTCAACTTGGCTAAAGATGCTCTCATTACCCGTTTGCGTACGGAGCGTATTACCAAATCGGATGTTCTTTGGTCTTATCTGAATGCCCAGGATTTAGGTCTGAACACGGATAGCCGTAAAGAACTGTTCGAGAAGGCGCAGACAATGACATTGCCTGAAATCAAGGCATTCCAGGAAAAATGGGTGAAAGGGCGTACCTATATCTATTGTGTATTAGGCGATGAAAAGGATCTCGATCTGAAAGGTTTGTCACAATATGGTCCGATCCAGAAACTGACACAGGAAGAATTGTTCGGATATTAATCCGATGCCTATCTCTTTCCGATCCGATGCCCATCGTTTTTTCATCCGATGGGCATCGGATTATTTTTTTACTTTG
>OHAT01001463.1_pt1 | contig 20578 bp, 21 predicted proteins | sample 1577141 | NCBI WGS metagenome assembly OHAT01 (sample SAMEA3541578, study PRJEB24748) | human gut metagenome | biome: human gut; feature: human-associated habitat; material: faeces | place: China | collected 2012 | reverse complement strand
TCGCTCATTTCGCTGTTCCTCCTCTCCCCACAAAATCACCGATTTTGCGGGGGTCCCCAACTGCCTGTGTTCATGTCATGGGCCACCAGCGCCGTGTAATAGCCGTTGATGGTGCTTGGGGCGTTGAACAGAACCGCCAGCAGGTATTTTTTGATGTTCCGTATTTCCGTGGTGTTTTTGCTGATACAGTCAAAGACAAACTCAATGTGAGAACTGTTCAGCTTCATCAGCTTGGATTTCACCAGCTCGGCGGGGTAATCGTCCCCGGCAATGCGGATAGTCTTTCGGGCGCTGCATACGGTTTCCACCAGCAAGTCCACAATCTCGTCCAGCATATCCCGGTCAATCCCCTTGGCGTACTGGCAAAGATGTTCATACTCGATGTTGTCCTTGATGATCTCCCGATAAATCTCTACGGCGCTCTGTGATTTCGCTCCCGTTCCTTTCCGTTCCGGCGGCGCAGCCGCTTCTTCCCCCAAAGGAGAGGGAGGGGAAAGGATAGGAATGGAATCGGTATTTGATCCATCTGTAATTGATTTCTCTTTACTTGATCTATCTTTATTTAATTGCGTTGGTTTTTCCTGCGTAGGCTTTTCCTGCGTTGGATTATCCAATGTTGGATTTTCCAATGTAGGTGAATCCGGCACAGGCTGGGGCTGTTCGTAAATGATGTAATCCGCCCCGCGCAGGCGGCCTTGGCTGTCACGCTCACGGGAACGCACGATATAGCCCGCCTGTTCCAGCTCCCGGACAGCCGCCCGGATCGCGTCGATCTGCTCCCGGTTGATAAGGGACAAGCCTTTCAGCGTAAAATCCCAATCCTCCGGCAAGGACAGCATTTGCGACAGCAGGCCCTTGGCTTTCAGGGACAAGTCCTTGTTCCGCAGGTGGTGGTTGGACATCACCGTGTAGCCCCGGTTTTTCTCCACTCGAAAAACTGCCATCTCGTCGTCCACTCCTTTCACTTGAAATTTCACCGCGCCGTCAAGGGCGGTGAGCTTGCCCGGCTGGTAGGGACATTCCTCATACACACAAAACTGGTACTTCCAGTGCGGGCGGTAGAAACGGCAGGTGCCGCAGTCCTCCGGCGCTCCGGCCTCGCCGCTGTCAAAGTGGTCTGCGCCCGGCCTCGTCTGCATGAGCTGTTCAAAGGCCCGGTCGCTGCCGGAAGTAAAGTACATAGGCGGTCGCCTCCTTTCTGGTTTTGGGCGCAAAAAAAGCGGCGTCCTGATCTCCCCAAAGGGGAAAAGAGAACGCCGCTGTCTGCGGTGTCGTATTCAATTTTCGATGTGTCACTATTTGGGCGGTGGGCTTCACGGGAGGCAGAAGCGTGTCAAAGCTCAATCCGAAAGTAGTAAATCGGTAGTAAATTCAGTTCTTATATCCCGTGAAATGCCCGTATTTCCGGGCTTTTTGGAGATAATCAGAGTTGTTACAAGAAAACTACAATTCGCACCTTGGTTAACCTACTTGCCTCTACAAGTGGCGCTGAATTTGAAACCGTTCAACATAATTTTAAAAACATAATAACAACAATTTGGACTACACTTCCGTCAGATGATCGTTACTCTATTGGATTGGAGTATAGTAAAAACAAAAATGCAGGTGATACTGATCTCACAATGGTATACTACAACACCTTAATGAATGTTCATGGATTTGACTATGTTCCAGAAAATTTGCGCTCAATGTCTTTCGTCAGTGTTGCAAAGCGAATTCGTCAGGTTCATTATGAAATGAATAACTTCTATAATGAACCAGCGGAAGTAAAAAAACTGGATCGAATGGGAACAAGAATTCCCAAGCCGGCAATTAAAGAGTGCATTGGTGCCGTGTTGTTAGTTTGCACCGGAAACCGCTATGGTGTTTCGTTTAATGCCATCGGTACATCAAAAGCAATACTATCAAAGATGACAAAAGAGGATTGGAGATATTATCTCGAAGAGTGCTTAACCACTGATGAAGAAGTACTAGCTAACATTTCAGATGGAAACTCACGCTCAAAACGATGGTGCGATTTGTGTAAAGAGTATAATCTTGAACAGATTGAATTCAGTAATTCTCAAATCACCGACTTTATAAAGCATTCAACAGAAGGTAAACTAGCAATTGTTGGAATCGAATCAGATAAAATGCGTAATCGACTTATGTAATGATACATAAAGCAAATCACTCGTCAGTGACATATAGATAAATGTAATACATTCACACAGGTTTCAACAAGTCGTTGATCACGAATTACCAAATATGTACTTCGCCTCAAAGCGTTGCCAGAAGTAATACTGCCAATTACTTCTGGCAGTGATTACATTGCATGGTCACTATGTCTTAATTGAACCCGTGAATGGCCGCAGTAGGAATCCTGTACTACAGCCCTGAGTATAACACGAGATACATATCTTTTGGCTTTGCAACTTGCATCCTGCTCAACCTTGTGATAGAATTGCAACGAAGATTGATGGCAACTGGCCTGCACCCTGTTTTCCAAGCCGTTTGCTATCACCCCCTGATAGAATTTTGATAGCAGAAAGTCTGATACCCTATGGGATATGGATAACTGAGATCAAATCAAGCCAAATAAAGTCAAATCTCCTATACAAAACTGTTTAGATTGACTTTTATTTTGGCGAGTGGGAATGAGATAACCAAATAAAATGCTCTGCTGAGTTTTTTGAAATGTGCACGGCAGAGTTTTTTGCAGATCTGATTGACTTGTAACGTGAAATGCGTTACAATGAGCGTAAGGAGGCGAACGCAATGGAGAAGACAACAACCATGAATCTCCGTGTAAACCCTGTTGTAAAGCAGGAAGCGGAGGATGTGCTCAAGCAGCTGGGGGTGCCTATGGCAACGGCGGTGGATATGTTTTTGCGCCAAATTGCCCTGACCGGGAGTATTCCCTTTGCCATTGCGCTTCCAAAAGCGCCGGACAGTGTAAGCGCAGACAAAATGACCGCCCAACAGCTCCGTAGTGCCATTCAGGCCGGGTTGGAGGATGCGGAGGCCGGGAACATTCAGGATGCCAGTGCTGCGTTTGCGCAGTTTAGAAAGCAGCACGCATGAAGAAGTACAGAGTAAAGATTTCAAGTCTGGCACTTCGGGATATGGAGGAGATTTACGGCTATATCTCGGAGAAGCTGGGTTCACCGGCAACGGCTATAAAACAGTACGAGCGAATTGCAGAAGCAATCGAGTCCCTGAATGTTTTTCCGGAACGATTTCAGATCATGGATATTATTCCGAAACTGCAAAAAGATGTCCGGCAGGCGATTGTTGACCATTATTCTGCCATTTACACAATTGAGGCAGATACGGTAACAGTGCTTCGTGTGCTCTACAGTGCGTCCGATTTATCTGCAAAGCTGCAGGGGCGGCTGTCCTGACAGAAAAACTGCTTGCCTAATTCGCAGTCACTTGGTATAATACAGATACGAGAAAGCACACTTTTTCTAAAATGATGGCACCACTTGATAGCTTTGCGATAGCAAAAAACTTAGAAGATACGGGTAATGCGTATCATTATTAGAATTTGCGAGTAGGGTGGGATATGATATGTCAACAGAAAATTTTACAATAACTATTCAAGGGGATAGTGATGGATATGTAACCTTTGAATGTCCTTATTGTGACTCGGAATTTAAGCTGCAAGCAGGGGAATATCAAAATGACGATGAACCTTTCATAGAACTGTTTTGCCCATATTGCGGTTTGGCAAAAGAGAAAAATGAGTTTTTGTCATCAGCTGTAATTGAGCAGGCAAAAGCGATGGCTTATAACTATATGGCGGAGAAATTGAATAAGTCATTCGGGAAAATGCAGAGGTCGGCTAATCATTCAAAAGGCTTGATAAAAATGGATTTTAAGCCTTTGAAAAAGGTAGCAACAAAAGAGCTGAAGGACAAGGATACCGCAGAAACAGAATTCATTTGTCCGTGTTGTGATCGCAGAGTAAAGGCGCTTTATTGCGCTGGAGCAGCAAAGATATTTTGTCCTTATTGTGGGGTGGATATATGAACAGATTAGAATTAAGAAGGCTGAGTTTAGAATTTCGCCGGGTATCAAGTAATTTGCTCAACAGCACGGACGATACGGCAGACATAAATCTGTCTCGATTCCTTAAATTTATAGATGGAAATGAGTTGATATCAGGGCTTATTAAAGATAAAATTTCGGGTGTTGATTATGATTTTAAAGAATGCTATGCTATAGGCTGTTCAGGATGGGCGAATTTTAATCCACCCGAAGACGAAGCGTGTCATATTAAAGCACAGTATGATTATCTTTTGTTTATAAACAATGAGGACAGGGGAAATGTGCGTGGACAGGCAATGCGATATTGTTGGTCAAGTAGAAAGATAAATGATAATATTCAGAGTTTCCTTGACATGGCATTTAAACCTCTTATAGATTTTATAAACGACTATCTTTCGGTGGAAATGATTGTTTGCGATGAGGAAGCAAAGGCTATGAGCGGAAATACATATATTCAGAATATTGAAACTGTTAATGGTTCAGCAAGTCAGCAGAATAGTGGCGTGATAAATACTTACAACACTACAAATGATACAAGTTCTATGATTACTCTAATTGACAAATTGCTTGAATCTCTGCCTGCGATACAGGGAGTTGACGCAGAAGAAATCGAAAATGTGAAAGATGATTTGGAAATCATTCAGGAACAATTGAAAAACAATGTTCCGAAAAAGAAGCGTATAGAAAAAGCTCTTACAGGGATCAAAAAGTTTGCCAGCGATTTTTCTATGAAGCTTGCGGTAACACTTGCCGCTGGAGCAGTCACGGGAGCAGACTGGAGTATGTTACTGGAACGAGTTGAAAGTTTCATTAGATAGAAGAGTTTGGAGAAACACATTTATCCACAGTTGCAGGATTGTTTTTTCAATGCGGACAATAAATGATAGCATTAGCGCATATATCGTACATATAAGCTATGAAAAAGCATTCTCAGCACTCATTCCAGCACTTATCACCCCTGATAAGATTTTGATAAGCATCCATCGTATAGCCAGGATAATATGGAGAATCAAAATTCTCAGAAGAACAGGAACAAATATTATCTAAACAAAATCCGTTAAGATATGTGTCCTTGCATCGAGTGGGAATAAAAAATTCGTGATACTCGGGGCAAAAAACTTCTAGAGAAATCACAGCTTTTTGAATTGCCACAGCTGGTTTGATAGCAAAATGATAGCAGCTCTTTTCAGCCAATTGTTCATTCCCATCAAAAGGGACAGGTGGCTTGCAGGTTGCTTTCCAATCCGATAATGAGCAAAATGCTCTGCTGAGTTTTTGAAACGAACTCGGCAGAGCATTTTTTGTTTGTCTTACAAAATGTCCTTGAACTTGGAAACCAGGTAATCACTCAGTTCCTGGGAGGGGCCAACCTTTCTGAATTTCCCGGAGGTGTCGTATTTGGGATAGTGGTAACGCCAGCGGTCATATTCTTCCTGGGTGATTTCTTTATTTTTCAGCTTTGACATTTCGGCGTTCCAGGCTTCCAGCATTCTTTGAAGCTCAATGCCGTCACTGCCACCCTTTACTGGATTGACCCGCAGATGCACCTCCCCCTCACTTTCGCAGACCTCCAGACCATAACAGTCCTCCAGGGTAAAGAGGGTGTGCATCAGCCCAATTTCAGAATCAATGTCCGGCACATTCAACGCATCGGGAGACACGTCCAGGGCGTTTGCTAAAGCAGCGGTTATGTCTGCTTTAGGAGACCGTGTTCCGTTTTCGTATTGGGCAAGACGCACATCAGCGGAGCGTTCCGGAAAGCCGATAGCCATTCCAAGATATTTCTGGGTCATACCCCGCAGTGTGCGAAAAAAGTGAATTCGTTCACCAATTGCCATGACAGCCATCTCCTGTGTTGTCTTGTATATGGAAACATTCTTTGGCAGGTTGAAAAATGAGATGTTTTACGGTTGTATGAAAGAATACACTTCTTTTAACGTCTTCTCAAAGGCAATCTCGGACTATATTGATTACTATAACAACAGAAGAATTCAAGCCAAAACGAAATGGATGCCTCCCATAAAATTCCGGGAAGCATCCATGATGTGATACTAATTGTTCAATTCAAATTACGGTGTCCAGAAAACTGGGTACATATCAACTACCATGGGGCTTCCCTTATAAAATTTCCGTCAGGTCAGACAGCTTCTTGATGGTTATATCGGAATTCGGATCATTTTCCCTTGACCGAATTCCAATGACCCGAAAATGTCCTGCTTCTGCGGCCTGGACGCCGGATTCGGCATCCTCTATGACGATGGCCTGCTCCGGGGATATGTCCAGTAAGGAAGCGGCCAGGAAGAATACTTCCGGGTCCGGTTTGGACCGGGTGATTTGTGTTCCGTCTGCAACGGCATCGAAGAAATGTTCCAGACCAAGCTGGGTCAAAATCTGCCGGGTATTCTTGCTGGAAGAGCCGATTGCCAGAAGATAGCCCCGCTTCCGCAATGTTTGCAGGGCGTACCGGGTATCCTCGGACAAATCAGATGGGCGCATTGTTTGCAGATACTCCCGGTAAATCCGATTTTTCTTCTCCGCAAGTTCCCACTTTTCTTTCTCAGAAAAATGAGAACTTCGGTTTCCCAAAATGATTTCCAGGCTGTCCATACGGCTGACGCCGCGGAGCAGTTTGTTTTTCTGTTCGTCAAAGGGAATGTCCAGTCGATCTGCCAGAGCTTTCCATGCCAGATAGTGGTATCGGTCTGTAGAGCAGATCACACCGTCTAAATCAAAAATAATTGCGCGTATATCAGTCATTTTTCAGTTGAAATCCATTTCTTGAGAACACCGGCAGTTTGTCTCCGGCGTCGATGACAATTGTTTGGTTGCCTGCGTAGATTTTCCCTGAGAAAAAGTCCGTCCAGGTGCCTTGCGGCAGGTAAACCCCTCGGGAATGCGCGTTTTCTTCCAGTAGTGGCGCTACCAGCAGATCATTTCCCAGCAGGTACTCATCCTGACAGCAGAGAACGTTGGAGTCCTCCGGCCATTCGTATACCAGCGGGCGCAGGATGGGCTTGCTTTCCGTTACGCACCTCTTTGCTGTTTCCCAGAGGTATGGGCGCAGCTGCTCGTGGAGCTTATGCCAGTAGCGCATTTCATCCAGAAATTCCGGCGCGTTATAAATCTGCGCCATATTCCATGGGCTGCGCTCGTTATTCCCCTCCGCACCGGGCATCAGCTCCCGGAACTGTCCTCCGTCCGGTTCGGAATGCCATTGCATGATAGGGCAGAAGCAAGCCATCTGGGTGGCTCTGCGGTAAAGATCGAGGGTTGGGAGCGGGCCGGCAAATCCGGCAATGTCAAAGCCCCAGAACAGGATGCCGGATGCGGCTGCGGAAAGCCCGGCTTTCAGCACACTTGCAAGCTCCTGGTTTTGGGACTGCTGGTCGCCGCCCCAGTGACAGGGAACAGTATGTTGCCCGGAGAAGCCTGCGCGGCTGAAAAGTACGCGCTCGCTGCCGATAAAATCCCGGTAGCTTTCCGTATAGTCCCGCGGATAGCGGTTGGCTCCCTGCTGTCCTGTGCTGCCGTCGCAGAACTTTACGTCCGTGCTGTGAATGAACTCGCCGCCATCGGTCTTAAATCCGTCCACGCCCATGTCCAGCAGATATTGACGCTTGCCAAACCAGCTTGCCCTTGCGGCAGGATTGGTGAAGTCCGGCACCATAGAGCCGGGAAACCATTTCCCTCGTGGAATATGGTAGGGCGTTCCGTCAGAGAAGCAGACGCATAGCTTCTGCTCGATTGCTTCCTCCCAGTCCAGTTTGTTTTGCAGGTTCGGCTTTTCCCCGGGTTCCAGCTGCTTGTAAACCGGAGCCTGCCAGAGAAGCAACTTTTTTCCCGCGTTGTGGAGCTGCTGAATCATTTTGACGGGATCAGGCCAGGGCGATTCCGAAAAATCGAAATCCTCCAGGGAAAGGGGCGTACCATCCGCCTTGGGAACATATCTTGCCCCATTCCAAATGTAGAAGGTTGCTTCATCGCTCCAGGCTTCCAGTACAACCACAGAAGCAGGAAAATCGTAGGTATCCAGTTTCTCTAACAGCTGCTCCACATCTGCCTGCTTGTTCCAGCGATTGGCGGAGACCCATACACCCAGTGCCCATTCCGGGGGGAGTTTGGCTGTGCCAAAGAGACGCATATACTCCCGCAGCATGACCTCCGGGGTTCCGGAAAACAGAACAACATCGGCATTTTCCGGAAGATTTACGCGGATTTCATCCTCCGCAAAGTCAAATTCCGTTGTCTCACAGGTATCGACATACAGCCCAAAGCCGGTATCCGTCCAGAAGAAGGGCGTTGGATTGTAGGTTTTATCGCCCTGAAAGCAGAATTTTTCCTCTACGCGGTTGACAACATGGTGCCCCTTCTGGTTCAGAGAATCGAATTTCTCCCCCATTCCATAGGCACCATTATATTGCAAATGAACCGTCAGCGTTTTCCCCTGGCGGGACAGTTTTGCCGCACCATAGGAGATTTCTTTTTCCTTGTAAGAAACTTTTCGCATACTTACCCCTTAATGCCGCCAGCCATCATTCCGTCCTTGAATTGACGCTGAGCAACAATGTAAATCAGAATAATGGGAATCATGGAGATCAGGCTGCCGGCCATGAGCACATTGTATTCCGTAGCATACTGGCCGTTCAATGTGGACAGGGCAATAGGCAGCGTCATCTTATTCTTGTTTGTCAGCATGAGCAGCGGCCACAGATAATCGTTCCAGGATTCCATGAATGTCGTAATCGACAGTGTGGCCAGACTTGGAATGCACAGCGGCAGCGCAACTTTGCGGAAAACCTGAAATACATTGGCCCCGTCAATTCTTGCGGCGTCCAGAAAATCGTTGGGGATCGTGCGCATCTGCTGTACCAGCATGAACACCGCAAAGGGGCGGAAGACGGAAGGGAGAATCACGCTGGCGTAGCTGTCAATAAGCCCCATGCGATTCATCACAACGAACAATGGAATCATCGTTACCTGGGTTGGAATCATCATGGTTGCAAGATAGCACCGCAAGAGCAGGCTGTTCCCCGGAAACTGGAGCTTTGCAAAAGCGAAAGCCGCCATGGAGGAGGAAAGCAGCGTAATAATCGTATAGCTTACAGAGATAAACAGGGAGTTCCCAATGGTTCTGGCAAAGGGAAACTTGGAGAATACTTTGATATAGGCGGCAAGGGTCGGTTCTTCCGGAATCCACTGGATCGGAATAGACATCAATGCGCCGCGGCTTTTGAAGGATGTGGAGATCATCCACAGAAAGGGAATCATCGCAATGACCGCCAGGAGAATTGCGACAACATAAAAGCACACCGTCCCCAGCTTTTTCTTAGTTGTCATAGTGTACCCACCTTTCCTGACCCTTCATTTGAATGGCCGTAAACACCATAATAATTGCGAACAAAATCCAGGAGAATGCCGAAGCGTAGCCCATGCGATAATACCGGAAGCCGTAATTGTAAATCCGCTCCACCATAACCTGTGTTGCGCCGTTGGGGCCGCCGCCGGTCATAATCATGATCTGCGGAAACAGCTGGAACGCGTTGATCATTCCAACAATCAACACATAGAAAATCGACGGAGTCAGAAGCGGCAGTGTGATTCTCATAAATTTGACCCATCCGTTTGCGCCGTCCAGACCCGCCGCTTCATAGTAGGTCTTGTTGATGCCGACAACGCCGGACAGCAATATCAAGCCGAAGAAGCCCATATCCTTCCAGACAGACACCAGCACAATGGCGGGCATGGCCCACTTTTCATCGGTCAGCCAGCCCGGACCTTGGATGCCGAATATGGACAGAATGCCATTCAGCGCACCATACTGCGGGGACAGTACCGATTTCCAGATCAGGGAAGCGGCAACCCAGCTGGTAAGCACGGGGATATAGTACACGACCCGGAAAAAGCCGATTCCCCGCCGCGCCTGGCTAAGCAGGGTTGCGACCAGAAGAGACGCTGCCAGCATCAAGGGAATATAGAGGACGATATATTCGGCAGTATTTCCCAGGGTTCTCCAGAATTCTGTACTGGTCAAGATTTTCCTGTAGTTTTCCAGCCCGATAAAGTGCTCCTGGAGAAAGCCGGGGTCTGTCAGCTTTGCCAGGCCGTTCCAGTCCGTCAGGCTGATCATGCCGGAGATAATCAGGGGCAATACACTGAAAATCAGCATGCCGATCAGGCTGGGCAGCATAAACGGGGAGGCTGTCAGCAATCCGCCGGCCTGTTTTCGTGGGCTTATTCTGCGTTTCATAGAATCCCTCCATGTGCCTTGTGGAAAAAATCAGGGCCGCCGCGCTTGCTGCGGCGGCCCCATCCGGGAATTATCCGAGAGTGATCTGCGCTTCACATTCCGCCTGTGCCTGATCCAGGGCTTCCTGTACGGTGATGGTACCCTCCGCTGCCGCGGCGAGCTTCTGGGTGATAATGTCGCTCATAAGGGCGTAATCCTCAATGACCGGAGGCATAACCAGGTAATCCAGGCTTTCAAACACGGCCTTGCGGTTGTCGGGAGGCGTGATTTCCAGGTAGCTGGACAGGGCGTTCAGATCCTTCAGAGCAGGCAGATCCCAACCGGCAGCCAGACGAATGTCGGCGGATTCCGTGCTGGAGGTCAGCCATGCCAGCCAGGTGGCAACGGCTTCGGGATACTTGGTGTCGGGGTTCATAACGACGCAGTTGGAGAAGAAGTGGGTAGCCTTCTGGGTGCTGCCGGGTTCTACGGCGATGTCCCAGGCAAAGTCGCAGCCTTCCGTGAAGGTGGCGAAGGCCCAGATGCCGGTGGGGATCATACCCAGACGGCCGCTCATAAACATATCCCAGTCGCCCATGCCGCCCTGCTGGGCTGCGTTGGGCTGCACATTGGAGACCAGAACCCGGTCAACCAGGGTCTGCGCTGCCTTCAGATTTTCGGGGGAGTTGATGGTAAACTGGGTCTTATCCGCATTCAGCAGAGCGCCGCCGTACTGGGCAACGGCCTTGAAGAACTCGTTATAAGTAATGGGCTGCCAGATGCCATAGATATCATCGCCCAGGGCGCGGATTGCTTCTGCGGCGGCCTGCACGTCGTCCTGCGTCCAATCGTTGGTGGGATAGGAAACGCCGGCCTTGTCAAACAGATCCTTGTTGTAGATCAGAACAACGTTGGAAAAGCTCTCGGGCAGACCGTACTGCTTGCCGTTCACGCAGAAAGCGTTCAGCGCGGTATCATTCAGTCCGCTTACATCTACACCGGAGATTTCAGCCAGCAGGCCCTTGTTGGCATAGGCTGCGAAGTTCTCGATGTTCAGCTCATAGCAGTCGGGGGCAGTGCCGCCGGCAACGCGGGTCTGCATCTGGGTAAAGTAGTCGTCGTAACCGATGGTTTCCACATCAACCTTGATATCGGGATGGGAAGCCTCGAAAGCCTCCACCATCTTGGCAAGAGTCTCCTCGTTTCCGCCGGAGGAGTTAAAATTGCAGTAGGTGATGGTAACGGGGTCAGCGGCTTTTTCGGTGGCTGCCGCAGGCTGCGTATCGGCGCTTTGGGAGGCCGCCTGGGTCGCCGAGGGTGTGCCGGAAGCGGCGCCGCAGGCAGAGAGAACCATCAGCATGGCGAGCAGCGCGGCGATGAACGAAAAAATCTTTGTTGTTTTCATTTTGTTTCCTCCTGATGTTGTTGATTTTTTCGCTCTTCTCACCTATAATTGGATTTGGTGAAAAGAGTGGCGTGTCGATTCTTTTCCCAGCGGTTTGCACAATCTTTTGCGGGGCTGTGCAGACCGCTTTTTTACACCTCCTTCTGTGGGCACTGCGGGGATACCGCAGAAGAAAACTTATTTTGCATTCAGGTTCCGGACGGACCCTCGTGGGATCAGTTCCAGAGGAAGAATTTCTTCCTGCTTGGGAAGCGCCGGATTCTCAATATGCTTCAGCAAAAGCTCCACGGCGCGCTGGCCTTTCAGAGAAATTTGCTGACGGATCGTCGTCAGGCCGGGAGTCAGATATTGCGCAACCTCCACATCGTCGAAGCCCACAACGGAATAGTCGTTCGGAACGCTCTTCCCGGCTTCAAAAAGTCCTTTGATTGCGCCGATGGCCAAAATGTCGGCGGCGGCCACAATGCCGGTTACAGGGAGCTTTGCCGCCAATAGCTGCTGCGCCAGGGAAATGCCGCTGCTGTATTCGATCTGACCCTCAAAAACATACTCTTTCCGATAGGGAACGGAAAACTCCTGCAATGCCTGCTGGTAGCCCAGCAGCCGCTTCTTCATGACGCCGTTCTCTTTCATCTGGCCTGTGAGGAACGCAATGTGATTGTGCCCGTTTTCCAGCATATACCGGGTGGCAAGGTAACTGCCGTAAGCGTCATCAATGCGGATATTGTGATAATAGTGATCGTTGCAGTAGCTGTCGATCAGGACAATCGGGATTTGCGTTTTCTTCATTTCCTGATAGAATTCGTCCGGGTACATACCGATCACGATGATGCCATCCAGGTTTCGCTGCTTGGCCAGCGTCAGATAGCTTTCATTGGCATCCGTTGCGGAAATCAGAATGTGATAGCCCTGTTGGCGGGCATAGTATTCGATACTGCCCAGAACCTCACTGTAAAAGCTGTTCTGAAACATCAGCCGGTCGCCGGGCTCCGTTTGAGGAACCACAACGCCAATCAGCTTGGAATCCCGCATACTCAATCCGCGGGCATTGAGATCCGGTACATAGTCCAGCTCCGCAATGGCATCATGGATACGCTGCTTTGTCTCATCTGAAATTGTTCGTTTTCCACTGAGTGCATAGGAAACGGTTGCGGTGGATACGCCCGCAAGCTGGGCGACATCTTTCAGGGTTGCTCTGGCCACGGTATGTCGTTCCTTCCTTGTTTAATCGCTTAAACATCTTTCTGGCCTTATGATACAAGCTGCAATTCCGTTTGTCAAGAACTTTTTTGCATTTTGTGAAATTTACCATTGACAAGATTTTGTTTTTTGTTATACTTGATACATGAAAACTGTTTAACCGGTTAAACAATATGTTGAGAGGTGTTTCTATGGAACGTTATCTTCCAACGGGCAACGCGTTTCTTTCCTTGCCGAAGATCAATGAGCAGACTGCGGGAATTGAAGATCTGACCTTCCTTTCCATGCTGCATAAGGGGATGATTGAAATCCGAGGCGGTGAGGAATTGCCTTTGATCCGTCCTTTTTTGCAAGCCGACGGGCATCGACTGCCCCTGACGCAAATGCAATGGAGTCGGGATTCCTTCTGGCTTCCGGTGCTAAAGGGTAAAGCCGGAGACCTTGATTTCACAATGACAATCCTGACACCAATCGGAGAGCGCGGCTTTGCCGTTCGTATGGAACTGACAGGAACAGAACAGGCGGCCATTACCTGGGGGCTGGAGGGCTGCTGGAAAAGCAGCTGGCACTGTATCAATGAGGATAAGCCTTTGGACGGGACTATGCACTGCTATGAAAGCGGATGGAATCACAGCATTGTGTTTGATTTCCGCTGCGGTGCGCCAATGTTTGCGTTCGCACCCATGTGTGACAGGGAGATTCAGTCCGCATTTTCCAAAACGGACAGCGGCATATCCTACACGCTGACAGAGAATTTCGGGCTTTTGCCGGGTGAAAGCCACAGCACCGTCTTTTATTGGGGCCTCGGCTTTGAAGAAGTCGCGGCGGCCACCAGCGCAAAGGAAATGCTGCGCCGTGGTTGGGATTGGGAATATCAGCGAACAACCGGATGGCTGAATCAGCGGATTTCTCAAAGGGCAACGCCAAAGCTGACGGAAGTTTACAACACGAATCTGTTCTTCTGTATTTTCTATTCCACCGGCCTGACGCTGGATACGGAAGAACTGGTATGTGCCACCAGCCGCAGCACACGGTACTATGTCAGCGCCGCCTATTGGGACAGAGATGTCTTGTTGTGGGCGTTCCCGGCAATCCTGGATGCAGACCCGCAGCTTGCGGAGGAGATTCTGCATTATGTTTTTGGCCGCCAGAGAAGAAACCTGGGCATTCACTCCCGGTACATTGACGGTACTGTCCTGGAACCCGGCTTTGAGTTAGACGAGCTAATGGCTCCCGTCATCGCTCTTGAAAGTTATGTAAATCAAACTGCTGATAACGCAATTTTGCATGATCCTTCCGTTATGGCTGGCATCCAACAGATTCTCAAAACGCTGGAAACCATGCGGCACCCGGTAATCCCGCTGTATGAAACATTTCTACAGCCTACGGATGATGAAATTGTTTATCCGTACCTGACTTACAACAATGTATTGGTCTGGCGGGCAATGAAGGCTCTGGCTCACCTTTATCCAGAGAGATACGGTACATTGGAACAGCAGGCGGAAGCGGTTCGGCGGGCTATTTACGCCCATTGTGTTTTCCGGGATACGGAGCAGAAGCCATACTTTGGCTGGTCTGTGGATTTGAAGGGGCAGCATAATGTTTACGATGAACCGCCCGGAAGTCTACAGCTATTGCCATACTACGGTTTCTGCGCACCGAATGATGAAATCTGGGGAAACACCGTGGCAATGATTCGCGCTCCTTCCTATGCTTACAGCTTTGCGGATGCACCCATTGCGGAAATTGGCTGTGCCCACGCACCCTATCCCTGGATTCTCAGCCTGTGCAACAGCCTGCTTTGCGGGTACAAGGAGCAGGCATTCCGGGAACTGGAACAGATGGAAATGGACAATGGCATTGCCTGCGAAAGTGTTGACCCGGTTTTGGGCACCTGTACCACCGGGGCCGCGTTCGCAACCTGCGCAGGATTCCTGTGCCACAGTATGAAGCAAGCAAGTAAGGAGGCGTCTCATGCGGACTGATTTGCAATTATCCCCCTGGTCGGTGTCCGGAACGGGAAACGACTGGGACGACGATTTCTTTGAAAGCATCTTCTTCCTCGGAAATGGAAGAATGGGCATCCGTGGCTATCTGCCTATGGAACCAGAGGACAGACCGATTCAAAAGGGCGTGTATCTGGCAGGCATTTTCGGGGAAATCAAGCCGGAAATCACAGATTTTGTGAATCTGCCAACACCGGTGTATGACAGCATCCTTCTGGATGGAGAAGCCGGAACTCTGTCGTCTCCAATTGAACGCAGCCTGGATATGAAAGCCACTTGTTTTACAGCAAGGTTTTCTCTGACGGCAAAGCGGAAAACGGTAGATATTGTCTACTCCCGGTTTTTACCCAGGGAGCATCCGGCGCTGATTTTACAGCGGTTGAAGTTTCTTCCCCATGAGAATGTGGAAATCTCCGTGGCCAGCGGCCTGATGACAGACAGCTGCAACAGCCCCATTCCCGATGACCAGACAAAAGAAAATACGCAAACCATTCAGCTGTCCTTATTGGTGGGGGCAAGCGTTGCCCCGCAGGGAATTACCGCAGACTTCCAGATTCGCGGAACAGGCCTTTCCGTTCGGGAAAATGTGCGGTTCCGCAGCACTGCATTTCAATTTGCCGGGGGCAAAGATGCCTGTGCTGTTTATACGGCAAGTGGGCGGACAGGAGAATCACTGGTTCTGGACAAGGCGGCATCTATCCTGACCTCACGGGATGTGGACCCGCGAATCGCACCGATTCCCGAAGCGTGGGACTACGATGCCATGCTGGCAGCGCATAAGGAGGCATGGGAAACCACCTGGCAGAAATGTGATTTGGAGATTCCCGCCCTGGACGGTGAGCTGCAAACCGGACTGCGTTTCTCCATGCTCGGCCTGATGGGCAGCTGTTCCGCCAATGACCCTACCGTAAGCATCGGCGCGCGGGGTTTGAGCCATGGCCGGTATAAAGGATGCTATTTCTGGGATACGGACCTGTTCATGCTGCCATTCTTCCTAAAAAATGATTTGCAGGCCGCAAAAAGCCTCTGCGATTACCGTGCCCGCTCTCTGCCGGCAGCGAAGGAGCATTCCATCAGGATGAATACAGCCGGGGCAAGATACCCCTGGATGGCTGCGCTGGACGGCAGCGAGCAGTGCGAAACCTGGGACATTGGATGCAGTGAGCTGCACGTCACAGCTGACGTGGCCTATGCTCTGGATGCCTACTGTAAGGCCTCCGGGGACAGCACATTCTATCTGGAGAAAGCGGCGGAAGTTTATATTGAGACGGCCCGTTTCTGGGTCAGCCGCTATGCCTATCGTCCGGAGCTTGGCAGGGCGGACCTGCTATTCTGCAAGGGTCCGGATGAATACTGCGGCATTACCAACAACAATCTCTTTACCAATGTGATGGTTCAGCACAATCTGACCCTGGCCATCCAGGCGGCGGCAGACCTTCTTGCCAAGCGCCCGGAACAGTATCACACGCTTGGCCTCAGCATCGCGGAAACGGAGCATATGGCGGCTCTGCGGGATGCCATTCCCTGGCCCCACGACCCTGTTACCGGACATCTTACCCAGGACGAAACCCTGCATCTGCTGGAACCGGTTGACCCTGTAACGCTGAAACCCGACGCCGGAGCCAGCTACCATCATGTATGTTTTGACCGTTTGCAGCGGTATAAGGTCATTAAACAGGCTGATGTGCTTCTCCTAATGACGCGGCTTCCGCAGCTCTTCACAGCGGAAGAAAAAAACACCGCATGGAAGGACTTTGAGCCTATCTGCCTCCACGATTCCACATTGAGCTTTGCCAGCCACGCCCTGTTTGCTCTTCAAAACGGATTAACAGAACAGGGCATGGATTATCTAAAGAAAGCACTCCTGCTGGATTTGCGGGATGTAATGGGCAACACCGGCCATGAGGGACTACACCTGGCGTGTATGGGCGAGGCTTGGCAGGCGGCAGAGTGCCTGATACACTTATAACAATAGAAGAACATCAAAAATGCGCACCCACTTACAATCAAAAGCGGATGCGCATTTTCTGATTTTTAGGAGGCTCTGCCAGAAATGACCTCAACAACTTCAGGCCGCATGAAGAAGATTGATTGTTTTTTCGGTATAATTGATCGTTTTTTCTTGAAATATGCAAAAAAAGAGAGGCTGCCTCGAATGATTTTGAAAATCATTTTGAGACAGCCCCTTTTTGTTTCACGGCCGTGCCGTTATCGGCCGTATCCGAAAGCTGGCAGAACGGTTGAGCCGCAGCCGTTTGCCCTTGGTAAGCCATTTCTCCCGAAAATGCCGGATGGATCCCGGAGGGGAAATTGGAAGGCAAACGCGCCGCCTGCCCGTTCTGGCAGCTTTCGATCGGCCTCGGGGGATATCTGTCGGCTGCCTTATCGCGGTACAGTTTTGAAGGATGTGTGTGCAATACAGATTGAGGAAATCGGATTAGGAGGTATTTTTGCGATTTGGCATCCGTTAATACAGCGTGGTAATGTTTACGCCAGTGCTTCGCCCAGGCTGCGGCAGGCGCTCAGGGCTTCGTCGTCCGGGGTCTCCTGGCAGATCACGCTGTCGCAGGCCAGGTTTGCGCCCTTTTCCCGGCAGCTTTCTTCCCAGGTGCGCATCCATTCGCCGTCGCCCCAGCCGTAGGAGCCGAACAGGGCGATTTTCTTGCCGGAGAGCTTGCTCTCGCAGGTCTCAAACATGGGGGCGAACTCGCCGTCCTCCAGCTCCTCCGCACCCATGGCGGGGCAGCCGAAGGCGACCGCGTCAAATTCGTCCATCTTTCCTCCGTCGAACTCGGCGGCGGTGAACAGCTCCACTTCCGCTCCGGCGTGCTTTGCGCCTTCCTGGACGGCCTGCGCCATTGTCTCGGTATTTCCGGTGCTGCTCCAATAAACAACTGCAATTCTCATTTTCAAAAGTCCTTTCGTATTTCATCCGGCTACGGTGAGCCGTTCGATGTCGATTCCGCTGGCAAGCTGGCGGCAGTAGACCCTTGTGCAGGCCTTGTACTTGGCAAAGGTCTTTTGCGCCGCTTCCTCGTTTTCGTAAACCTTCCAGCAGCCCACGCACTTGCAGGGTCTGTGCTCCAAAAAGCCCTTCACGTCCTCCGGCGGATAGCTTAAAAACAGGCCGATCTCGTGGGGAAAATCCTCCTGCTGCTTTAATCGCCGGGCAAGCCTTGTCAGGCAGCGGCTCCCGCCCCGGCAGTTGTAGCCGCACGCGCTGAGAAGCGCTTCACAGGACGCGCAGGAGAGGTCTTTTTCCAGCCTTGTCGGCCGGTAGAGATAAATCAGTGCCTTGTCCTGCCGGATTCGCAGGGGAACTGCCCGGACGCCCTTTTTTCCAAGCCGTCGGTTCAGGCTCCGCAGGAAATCCAGCAGGTCTTCCCGGCTTTCATAGGGGCAGGCGAACAGGTTGCCGGTTTTCAGCCCTGCCAATGTGGGGGCGCAGTTGCGAACCACCTGTTCCTCAGACATGGCCGTCCTCCCTGCCCCGGGCGATTCTGCGCAGGCTTTTCCGGATGGAAATGACGCCCACAGACGTCACAGTGACAGCCACAACGGCACCGGCGCCGGACAAAATCGTGGCAATTTCCATAGCTCGAACCTCCCGTATTCATAATGATAAGATCATCTTTTTTGTTCGCTTTTTGGTTAGCCTCTGCTAACTTGCTATATCATACACGATGTTGCTCCATTTGTCAAGTCTTTTCCCTACTATTTTTATAGGCAGATTTTTGGATGTGAAAAAGCGCCCCAGCAGGGCGCTTTTAAGCTGTTTTATTGAAGTTTATTGAAGTTTCCGAGCCTTTTATTCCTGCGGCAGTGTGACGATTCGGGGTTCATGATGGACGGCAGGCAGAATTTTCTCCATCAGGTCAGCCGTCCGAAGACGCAGGCTGGAGGTGTTGATGCAGGGATGGCAGCCGATGTACTCCCCTTTCAGCACGTCCTCGTCCATGAGAAGCTGCACATGGTTCTCCCCATCGTTCATCAGCCCCAGAACGCTGACGGAGCCGGGGGTAATGTCCAGAAACTTCTCCATATACTCCGGCGCGGCAAAGCTCAGGCGGGAGGAACCGATCTCCTTGGAGAGAACACTGGTCTTAAAATGCTTGTCCCCGGGGAGCATCAGCAGATAAAAGTCCGTACACTGCCGGTTGCACAGCAGCAGATTCTTGCAGATCACCGCGTCCAGCACCCGGTCGATCTCCTCGCAGGCTTCCATGGTCATGGCCGCCTCGTGATCGATGCGCCGATAGTCGATTCCCAGGCTGTCCAGCAGATCGTAGCAGCGGATTTCCTTCTCAAGCCGTCCGGCACAGTTGGCGGGACGTCCGTTTACCAGTTCCATAGCTATCATCCTTTCCTCAGCTGCCAGAAGGCCACGGCGCTGGCAGCCGCTACGTTCAAAGAATCCACGCCGTGGTACATGGGGATTTTTACGGTGTAGTCGCACCAGGCAATGGTCGTCTCCGTCAGGCCGTCGCCCTCGCTGCCTAAGATCACCGCCAGTTTTTCCTCCGCCATGAGGCGGCGGTCGTCAATGGAGACGGAATCGTCGCTCAGCGCCATAGCGGCGGTTCTGAAGCCCAGACGGCGCAGCTGCGCCATCCCCTCCCCCGGCCAGTCTCCCGTAAACGTCCAGGGAATCTGAAACACCGTCCCCATGCTCACCCGGGCGCTGCGGCGGTACAGCGGGTCACTGCATCCGGGGGTCAGCAGTACGGCGTCCATGCCCAGCGCGGCGGCGGAACGGAAGATTGCCCCCACGTTGGTGGGATTCTGGACGTTTTCCAGGACAACGATCCGCGCTGCCCCGGCGCAGATATCCTCCACGGAGGAAAGCCCCGGGCGGCGCATAGCGCACAGCACGCCCCGGGTCAGGTGGTAGCCGGTGAGATTGCACAGCAGCTCCTCGTCCGCAGTGTATACGGGAACGCCGGGACAGCGGGCGAGAACCTCCCGCGCCGCCCCCGTGATGTCCTTGCGCTCCATGAGCAGCGATACCGGCTCATAGCCGCCGTCCAAGGCCCGATGGATGACCTTGGGACTTTCCGCAATGAACATCCCCTTGGCCGGTTCAAACCGGTTGAGCAGCTGCGCCTCCGTCAGTCGGGCATACACGTCCAGCTCCGGCGCAGAGAAATCCGTTATTTCAATGACGTTGGCCATAGCGTTCCTTCCTCCTTGCCTTACCCCAAGACAACATGCCAAAAATGGGGCGCTTTTTTCCCTCCTATCCTACCAGATTCCGTTCAAAATGTCAAAGATTTCTCCGCCGATTGACTTCCATTTTCTGTAATGGTAGAATGGGTCTATTGTAAAGAGAGGGGCGGATCGCCATGGCGAACAAACATCCGGGGTATATGACCACCTTCCAGGAGCGCTTGAGCTACTGGACATACTTCATCGGGCAGAACATTTACTATAACATCACGGCGGCGTTTATTTCCACCTACCTTGCCATGCAGGGCGTGAACCTGGCCAAGGTCGCCATCGTGCTGCTGATCGTCAAGATCTGGGACGCGGTGAATGACCCCATTTTCGGCTTCATCTTCGACAAGGTCAAATTCAAAAACGGGCAGAAGAGTCTTCCATGGCTGCGGATCTCCACCGCGCTGATCCCCATTGTGACCATCATCCTGTTCTCCATCCCCTCGGCGCTGGGGGAGACCGGGAAACTTGTCTGGTTCGGCGTGGCCTACGTGC
>OHAT01001460.1_pt1 | contig 20604 bp, 20 predicted proteins | sample 1577141 | NCBI WGS metagenome assembly OHAT01 (sample SAMEA3541578, study PRJEB24748) | human gut metagenome | biome: human gut; feature: human-associated habitat; material: faeces | place: China | collected 2012 | reverse complement strand
TCCGGCTTCCAATGCCGCTTCACTTTGTGTTGACATATCCTTGCCTTTTTATGAGTAGTTACTACTTATTTATCTTACTATTTAGTATTCTGACATTCAGTGTATTTTCAACCTCATATAGATTAAATACATCTAAGACCACCAAAATCGCTTTAAGTTCTATTGTAGTCTTTCCTTTTTATCAGTTATCAAATCCTTCAAATCAACCTGTAGAATCTCGGCAATCCGCTGAAGCGTTTCCAAATTAGGTTGAATCCTATTGCAAGCATAAGCATTGACCATGCTAAAACTCTTATCTAACTGTTTGGCTAACCACGTTTGAGAAATGCCTTTTTCTAAAAGGACTGCCTTTATTCTATTCAGTTTCATTCTTTGATACGATTTTGTCATGCAAATATAGTGAATTATATTCAATAATCAGAATTGCCTTGCCAATATCGAAACATCTTTTACTTATAGCATTTCTCTAATAAATTCATATAAGAAAGTAGCACTTGCAAAACAACAAGTTTTATGATGTCCGTCAGCTTTCTTTATATCGGCAAAGTCAGATACAGCTTTAATCCAAAGAGCTTTTTTGCCAAGAGTATGAGCTGTTGCATAAAGAGCAAATCCCTCCATATCAAGTGCTTGTAATTTTCGCTCGTCCTCTTGTAAGTCTTTTACGACAGACGAAGAAGCAACAACAAAAGGACCACAGACTGTTTTGGCTATACAAGCAGACACATTTGATTTTTCATCTTTTAGATTAGCATCATGAATGGAGTCATTTATATCTCTTAAATGTACAGGATCTGATATAAACTCAGCCACCAATGCAATCAAACTATGATTTGCAGGTATCTGATTCATTTCTTTCAAGAATTTAATATCGCCAGACACCTGTTCTTTAAGTTTACCCGAAGCATAATCATGTATTGCATCAGCTATAATAATATCATCTAATGCGATATCACCATTATCTATCCCCGCAGTAATACCTGTCATAAAAATTGTACCTACTCCAAAATGATTATACATGGTAGAGGATAGAATTGAAGTTGCACAAATACCTGGTTTATTTGCACATGCTGCTATAATACTATAATCTTTTAAATGGCTACTTGTAATATTGGTCGTCTTAAATACATATGGAAGTCCTTCAACTTGTATAGTTTCCCATTCACACCCAACAAATGCCTTTTGCATCATTATAAATTCCTCATTCAATGCACAAATAATTCCCAAATCATAAATACTATCATTTTTGATAGATGCTTCTAGATCTTTCTTCATTTGTCCTAACTGGCAGACTTTATCTTTGAGTTGAATCTTCCATTCGTTGTTCTTACGTGAATAAAACAACAAATACCACAATTTATCCTTAAATTCCTTCTGTTGTTCAGAAAATTCTTCCTCATATTCTGTCAAGCCAATTATTTGGATTGGCTTCTTTATACTTTGATTAATATATATTTCCTCCAACAACTCTACGCCACCACGTCTATTCATCTCAATTTCTAAACCCTCCCGATGTTCAGGAAGCACCATGTCAAGAATGAGCATATCATATGCCTTTGTCTGAAGCAATTCTCTACCATCAACCAAACAACTTGCCTCATCAATCACTATTTCACCCTGAGGAAATAAAGGTTGGATAACAGACTTAAGTGAGTTTCTCTTATCTTGACTATCGTCTAATATTAAAATTTGGATCATGCTATAATTTCTTTTATTTGTTTTTTTAATTGATTCTTCCAATCGTTTTTTTGCGAAGAATAGTACACATAAGACTTGTAATTTTGAGGATAGTCTTTCTTAAGATCAATATCAAAAGCCTCCAACTGTTTACGACCAAATACGTTATACATTGTAACAACAATAACAGGGGTCATAATTTGTCGAAGAAACATTCCTTCAAGAATATATTGACCAGCAGAAGGCTCAGGTAATCCACCACTTGCATCTGTAGACAAATCATAGGTTGACATAGACATATCCAACAATATCAGCGAGTAATCACTCCCGTGTTCAAATATTTCTTCTTGCGCAGAATTATACGATGTACATTGTATAACTTTATAATTAGAAAACTCTTGCTTAAGAAAAGCAAGTATATTACTTGCTTTCTCTTCATAATCTTCAACTAATAATATTTTTTTCATCAACTAGCATGTCTTTTATATTAAACAATACATTAACAACACACTTACCTTCAATAGCTTTAATTGTAAAAGTATTATTCGTGTTACCAAAGTCATATTTTACAATAGTCATAGCCTTCACCAAGCCACTGCCACCTTCCTGCTGTAATTTTGCAATATCATTCATTTTCTTTTCAAAAAGATGATTCAATTCATTTTCTTGAATATTACTTTGAAGATCATTTATCAGTGATATTTTTATTATATCATCATTCAGCATTTGAGAATTGATTTGAAAAATTCTCTGATTTGTTTCCTTGCTGTATTTTAACATATTTGTTAGGAAAATAAAAAATAAATCAAACATAGAAGAACTATATTCAGAACGTATTTGAGCAGGCAGAGACACCATTTTTACATTCATTTCAAATTGAACATCTGAGTAATACCTTGCAGCTTGTTCCATAGTCATGCGAATATGATTCTCAATATCAAAATCTTCAAACTTCGTTTCCTGTCTATGAAACCAGTTTTCTACCTTTGTTAACTTATTGGTCAAAGCTGCTCTTGCATTATTAATTGCCGTTTTTAAATCTGCAGTCAAAGTGTTATGACCAGAAAGAGAATCAATGCAAAGTTCTAATGTTTGCAAATACCTAAATATATCTGGCTTTAATTGATCCGTAATTCTCTCTCTAATAATTTCCAATCGTTTTTCTGTTATTTCCCAAAGATAAGTCATCACACTCTTACAAAATGATTCCCGATCTTGAGTCTTAGATTCAATATCCATCAAGCGATCACATAATTCTTTCGTGTTTACAGCATAATTAAATTCTCCCTGCCTTCCATCGTCTTCATCTACACGAATTTGAATAACAGAATCCTTAAACGTAGATATAAGAAAATCAATATTTTGAGAAAATTTCATTTGTGCTTGATACAAGTTTTTACGCATTTCCGAATCTAAAGAATACTCAACGGACCAATAATCTGAAGGCATATATTGTTGGCCCGACTGATTTAATATAAGATTCAATCGTTCAAAATCGGATCTTAATTCCCCTTCAAATACCCCATGCCGAATTCGTGTACTTAAATATGTTCCTAAACCAAATCTACTTTTCAAGAATGCATATCTAATTACATTAAAAATTTGAAGGGCAACTTCTTCAATCGCATTGTTAGAATAAGTAGCAATATCGTCAATTAAGTCTGCTGCATTGTTATGCGAAAAATCACTACCATTAACTAGTACAAAAACTCTATTACTGCGAGCCAAGGCTGCCTGTTTTTTAAATCTGTCATACAAGTCGTCAATCTTACATAGTTCATATTTCATTATCGCATCTTCATTTACAAAAATCTTACTATCATCTAGTTTTTTCATTCCTCTGTATGCAACTATTTCATGCATTAATTCCGTACACATATTGGAATATAGATCATTTGGGAGAAATTCACTTTTCAGATAGCTGACAATCTTTATTTTTTCATCAAGCACATCTAATGTACTTTTTAGCTTATAGTGATGATACAATAAATCATCTGTGACAAGTAAATATAAAAACAACTCTACTTTCCTATGATCTCTCTTTTTGAGTTTATCCAATAAATCTGACGGATATGTTACATTTTCATATTTACAATAACTTTCTAATACAAACTGTTTTTGAGGATAGTTCTCTGCATTTAATAAAATAAATATTAGGAAATCAATATCATTTTTTAAACCCTCATATCTTGAATTCTTAATATCCATCATAAATTGTCTTGTATCTACTTTTGACACAAAAGCTTTATTCTCAATATACTTCTCTACATAAAAACGGATAGCTTTTTGTCGATATGTTACCCCCATATTTATGTACGACATAAATGTATATTCAACTGCAGTTTGTACAGTAGGTATATATTCAGTGTTTTTTTCAATTATGGAGTTCCATAACACTATTGCCTTTTCATATTCTTTGTTTTCAAAAGTAATTTTCGCATTATCTACTTCACGTATATAGGCAACAACTTTTGATTCCTCTGTAGTTAATTTCTCTACTCTTCTTTTTTGATATGGAATAACAACTGATCCTTCACCATGTTTTAGCCCCCAATCCAAATAAATCAGCTTTTCTGCATTATCCTCAAAAGTAGTAGTAAAAAGCGGATCAAAACAACTCATAGTTGATAAATGGAGCCACGGATCCTTATCCCACTTTTTCTCTTCTTTTATGTAATAATCTAATCCACATGCAAAACTTAAACCGTACAAGTTTTTGCAACGTTGATACAATAAATCAAGACTCACGGCATTGTCTTGTTCGGTCATAACAGAATAAATCAAACTTGCAATTTCATTCAAAACAGAATCAGCATTATTGGCTATTTGCTTAAAACCATTATTTTTGAACAACAAAGCTCTACAATATAACTTTAGGACATCAAAATGATATGGTTTGTTAGAAATAAATTCTTTACATTCAGAAATCACATCATCATATTCTCCTGTATAATATTTATCAAGTATGGATATAAAATCTTTATCGTAATATTCTTTAGGCAAATTTTCACACTTACTAAGTAAAATATACGGCATCCAACGGCGATCTGAGGTTATGTCATAGAGCATTGTAGCAAAATCACTTACAATACCATCATTGTTTACATTTTTTATTTTATAAGATCGCAGAATATAATCCATCAATATATACCTATCTATCACAGAATTCAAACTTTCCATCATTAATGCGACAGAAAGATCGTCTATGTTATAATTTTGATAATAGTTCAGACGAAATAAATAGTAATTATAGCGATCGTTTTGGAATTCAGTTCTATTTTTCTTATACCGTGAATACAGCTCTGTATCATATTCGTAAGAAGGAACGGAACGTTGACTCCTTGAAAATATATTTGATAATATTATTGGAACAATTCCACGCTTTAAATCTTTATGGATCGTATTAAAATTGCTAATAATTCCAATGGCTTTTGACAGATCATTCTGAAGCCCAGCTATAGTTAGTCGCATCTCATAATACCAAACAGTATATCCTATACTCCTTAAAGATTCTTCTAATAATGATTCCGCTTTCGAATACTCTCCCAAAAGAATGTATTTTTCAATCTTGTCACGTAAAGAAACGAATTGTTTTAAAATGTTTTTATGTTTCTTCAAACACTGTAATACCCAGTTGATTTCAACCTCTACTGATTGAGGTTTATAGAAATAACGATTCCAACCTGTACCAAGTTCTTCTATCCGATCACTCACTGTATTTCCCCATATAACACTATTTAAAATAGGGTGTGATTTAAAGAGACTACCCAATGTCAAATTAATCAAAGTATTGTTTCCTGTATACTTCAATGTAAATGCAATCTCTGACCATTTTTTCTTATCACCTTTCATTGAAAGGAAAGCTTCTGTTAGTTGATAATCTTTCCAAGATGACTTAACCTTTGGAGGTAATACTTGAGGAATAAATTGCTTATTTATCATATTACATGTGTAATAATTTACTGTTTTAAGTTTCTGCTGTATTATTAGATGCCTATAAAAGTCGTTTAAGCCGTTCCTTCAACAATTCGCCATACTTTTCTTTTAATTCAGCACTTAGGAAAGAGCTTTGAATGACAGTCTCAAACTTGGGCAATAGTTTGACATACTTATTTATCAATCGCTCTACAATCACATTCTCTATACCCAGCGTGGCTGCTGACCTAATAAAATCCTCTCTTTGAAGTTTTTTCTTCCGACCATTCAAGGTCAATGCCAACTCTTCATCATCCTTGGGATTAATGATAGCCGCATTTAATAAATCGTAAGCAGGAGTTAAACGTATCATATCCGCCATCTCATACAAAGAGAAGTTTTTCAAGTGCATGTCGTTATTTCCTGTCAACCAAGAGAAAAGCACCAACTCGAAGAAATTGGTAACATCCATTTTGGGTAAAGACGAGTATTTCAAAACAGCCTTGCCGATACGTTCATAACTGCTCTTGTATTTATGCTCTGTTTGCCTTTCCGTCAGTTGGCACATATCCTCCATCGCAATCTTCTCTCCGGCAGAAGTTCTGTCAATCCGACGGGTAAGATAGCATAGCGTGTCATCAGCCATCCGCATCAGCGTATGAGGAACCACCTCAATACGTGCCACCTCTGCAAGATGCATGGTTAAATCCTCAACCTCAGGCATCATTTCATATTGCGAGGTCTGTGGTTTACAAATATAACCGCCCCATAAACCAACAATAGTCAATCGTTTGCTGCCCTCATGCTCTTTCAAATGCAAGGACAACTTCGGCTGAACACCAGTCAAAGAGGTTTGATCTTGAATGATTTGCAGAGCAAGCTGATCAAGTTGTTCTGTCGTATAATCAAGAACAGGCAATGTTGCTGTTCCGAAGAACTTCTTTAAACAAGCCTGATGCATATCCTTTTCCCCCCTCAGGAGCGGACGATAACAATACAGACAATTACACATGGCTTACCTCCTTTTCTTCCATAGGAACAACACTTACCGCTCCGATACAATCCTTACAGCAGGTCAAGAGCAACGACATCCGGTCAAGAATACTTATGTCAGTATTCCGCAGTGCAACATCCAACAACCATCCTTCAGGAATCAAACCGTCGAAAAATGGGAACAACACAGGACTTGTATATGCATCTGCCTGTAAAGGCAATGTCAGGCTGACAGCCTTTGCCGTTTCAAGAGAGATATATTCTGGTAAATAACGGAATTCATATCCAGCATCGTTTTCAGTCAGAATACCAGCCAATTGGTCTTTATAAAATATATGGGCTTGTCTCATTGATTACTGTTTTTTGAGTGGCAACCATTTCATAATTAAAGAAGTCAAGAAGTTGATTCACCTTGTCGAGACGTAGCGTCTCTTTGCCTTGTTCAAGGTCTCGCACAAAGCGCAACCCCACCCCCGACTTCAACGAGAGTTCTTCTTGCGTCAGATTATATTGCTTTCGCAACATTTTGACCGTAGTAGAAAGATTATTCATAGCATCATACTTTACACCTCTTCGGGTACAAAGTTAGCACAAATATTCGATATTATATCAGTATGGGTATAATTTATTGGTTTATTATAGCAATTATATCAGACAGGGTATAATCTAATAAAGATTGAGACATTAATATTAAGGCTAAAAACAAATATAACGCATATAGTTTTACACTTTTCTAAGCAAATAAAACAGATTTGTTACACTTTTCCAAACGAATATTACCAATTGTTCTACACTTTTTCAAGCGAATCAAATGTGTATTCTACAAAAGTTCCCTAGTTCTATGATCAATTCTATTATCAAGTACCCTCTTGGGAAGAAAAACCACACCGCAAACCACAGAAATCCCAAGAAAACCACTATCTTTGCGTCCAACAAGCGTTCTGTAACATACCTGCGGAAATGCCCTATCACTCAATACATTGTATCTGATAGCGGACATTCCACAAAATGGCTGAAAGAAGGCGGTACAACACGTATATGCAAAACAATGAAATACAACGGTTTACATTTGTCCCTACATTCTGTGTACTTGTAAAAACGGAGGTTGTACCGATTAAAATGAATAGTCACTGATAATCAGTGATGTAAATATGCTGCATCGGGAAATAAGGACTGAAAAACGATGAAAAACGCCAGCAAACAATAACAAATAAAAGTCTAATAATCAATATATTAAACAATGTTAGTAATCTACGCTAACATTGTTTATTTTCACGGTTTTGCATATTTTTGTACCCCGAAAGTACCTGTTGACTCATTTGAGTAATTTTTCACTAACAACGTGTGCGAAGTACAAAAGGTATTTACACATCATTACACACCTTTACACACTATTTCGCAGCGAGTTTTGGAGAGTAAAATATGGGTAACAAGGTAAGAATTGAAAGAATCTGTGAATTTTGCGGGAAGACTTTCATAGCAAAGACCTGCAAGACACGTTTCTGTTGTAAGGCTTGTAACGACAAGTATTACAAGGAGTTAATTAGAAGTGACCGCTATAATGCAGTCACAAAAGAAGTGAAAGAGGAAAAGAAGAAAAGAATCCGTCTGGCTGTAGATGAACTGGAAGTTATACAGGCGAGAGAATTTATTAGCCTGAAACAACTCGCCATTTATCTGGGGGTAAGCCGAAAAAGTATTTATACTTACATGCGGATTTATGAAATTCCTTTTTCACAAATTGGTAGTAGAATTATTGTTAAACGCAAAGAGGTTGAAACGGTTATGATGAATTTAAAAAGCGTAAAAACAATGCAAGAAAGACCTATTAAGTCTACAAAAACAATTACTGATTTCTACTCTGCAAAAGAGATAGAAGAAAAGTACCAGATTTCTTATAGCAGACTTTATGTGATTGCTAAAGAAAACAACATTCCTTCAGCTACTCTTTCAGGAAAGAGGCTGTTCAGTATGGAACATATTGACCGCTATTTCAGAAAGTTGGGATATAAGGAAGCTGAAGAAATAACAGAGTGGTACACAATCGAACAGATCCAGAATATCTACAAGATGACGGTAAAGGCTGTACACAGCTTTACCTCAAGGTATAAAATTCCCAAGAAAAAGGAAAAGACCGGGAATACTACCTTGTATTCCAAGAAACATGTTGATGAAATCAAAAATGCCCGGATTGGCGAGGACGGATATATAACTGTCCCCGAAGCTTGTGCATTGTTCAATGTAGATCGTGACACTATCTACAACAGATGCAAATGGTACAACATTCCCAAGAAGACAAAGGGAAAGAATGTCATTATAAGCATTGAAGGACTCAGAAAGGTGTTTGGTACAGGAAACATTGCCATAAATAATGTTAATGAGCCTGCCATAGCCGCGCATGAGTAAACGGCAATCTATGACAAACAACGCTAATGTATCACCTATCAAATCCGAATTATCATGATTTCAAAAGTATATCTTAGAAAAAAGAAAATAAGTAAGGGAAGAGTTTCATTATATCTTGACTTCTACCCTCCTATTCTCATTCCTGGAACTAACAGAACAACACGACGCTATTTTCTCAATGTACATCTTCCGGAAAAGCCCAAATCATTTGCGGAACGTGAACATGTAAAAAGTATTATGCAGAAGATGGAAATATTCCGTCTGAGAGTACTGGAGCAGATAATAAACGAGAAATTCGATTTTTACGATAAGATTGTTGAGAAAACAGATTTTCTTGATTATTTCAAAAATGAATCACTCAAGCACAATAAGAAGTGGATTTATGTGTATCAGCACTTTGCTGCCTTCACCAACAACAAATGTACTTTTGCAGATATCAATGTGGCTCTCTGCCAGAGATTCCGCTCCTATCTGCTGAATACGGCCAAACTGAGAGACGACAGTAAAAAGCTGAAACAGAACTCTGCTGCCGGATATTTTTCCACATTCAGAGGAATGTTGAAAGAGGCTATAAGAAACGAATGCTCAAAGAGAATATCAATGATTTTCTTGACAGGATTCCGGAAGAGGAAACAGAAATCAATTATCTGACAGAACATGAATTAGGGCTGATCATAAATAATGAATGCCCTATTCCGGTATTGCGAAAGGCTATCATTTTCGCCTGTATAACAGGCTTCAGAAGAAGCGACATTCTTGCTTTGAAGTGGGAGGACATCAAGGAATTGCCCAAAGGCGGATGGTGTGTATTCAAACGTATGCAGAAAACAAAGAACATGGCAAACGTTCCTATCGGAGACGATCTCATGGAAGTTATCGGTCCACGTGGTGAAGGACTCGTATTTAACGGACTTACCACATATATGCTGACCTATCCGATGAAAAGATGGTTCAAAAGCATAGGTATAAAGAAAGACTTGCACTTCCATTGTACACGTCATACATACGCTACCCTGTCACTGGCCCTCGGTACAGATATTATTACTATCAAGAATGTACTCGGACATAAACAGGAAAGTACGACAATGCGGTATACCAAAGTCGTGAACCCATTAAAGGAACAAGCTGCAAAACGATTAAGCATTAATACAATCAGTCAAAACACGGAACAATATGAAAAAGGCAATTTCTAAAATCAATCCATTCAGATATGCAAAAAAGTTGCATATCGGTTATATCTGGCTAATAGCAGTGCTTCTGCTATTAGTCGTAGGTGTTATCTGCTCAGGAGCAAAAGTGTATAAATACAGCCCCATACTCTCGGTTGTCTCCTACTCTTTGGCCGCAATCAGTCTTATAGCTATAATTATTATGATAGTGCGGAAAACCTCCGATATGAAGATCCAAAGTGAACTGGACAAATATATTCTTGTGCTGAATGAGCATAAGGATGATCAGGAATGGTTACATAAAGAACTTACTTACGTCAATCTGAGGATATATAACAAGACAAACGGACATTTATACCGGTGCAAGAAAAAACTGCTGGAAGAATACAAAAATGAGGCAAACAATGAAAGTGTAGCCGAAGAGCTGATGGTACGACTTAAAGAACAGGAAAACCGCCATCAACAGCAGATCGAAAAGATTGAGGAACTTCTCGTAAATGACCAGAAGCCATTACAGTATTATCTGGATGCAATAGAGAATAACGGCAATGATAATCCGGCCGATGACAGATATACAAGATTATGCAAACTGTTTTCCTTTATTTATAATTATATCAGCACGGAATTGGACGATTGTCTCAAGCCTTATGAGATTGAATATTTTAAGAAGTATGCCTTTTCTCAAATTACAGGCATGCCAATAGAGGAAGATATACAATACCCGATTTCTGAAATCTACAGAATGTCAAAGACTGACTTGGGAGCTTTCATTCATAACCTCTATATAATGTGCCACTATTGTAGAACAGACCTAAAGAAAACCGATTTCTTCAATGGGTGCCAGAAATTCATATCAGCTTCTTTCTGCACTGCCAATGTATTATTCAAGAACAGTACAAGACTGGCAACCAATTCCCGTATTGAGGCCATAAATATGAAAAAGAAATTTCTTCAGCGAATATCTGAAAGAAATCCAGTAGAAACAAATAAAATCCTTATTACTGAAGATTCCTGTAAAACTGTATTTAAAGTATTATGGGAATCTTTTTTCATGTCAGCCGGATACATATCAATCATAGTATAAACACGCAGAATTACAGTATATTACATTGTAATTGTTAAAAGTTTGAGGAAAGCATGAGGACCGCATGAGGAATTCATGAGGGCATGCTTTTTTATCCATCATTTGCCATTCTTTTGCAGAGAATTCAAATTTTTACAAATGATGAAAAACGAAAACAATGTTTTTGGCAAAGTTACACATGATAACTTGCTGCAGGCTGTAGAGCACCTCATAAAAATGATGGAGGAACAGGCTCAGAATTCAAAAAATAACATGTCGGTGGAAGATGATGAGATATCCATCGAGGAAGTAAGTTCTCTTATAAAGAAAAGCGTGAGTACCATTTACCGGTATACTTGTCAAAACAGTATTCCTCATTCTAAGCAGGGTAATACACTCCATTTCTACAGGTCTGAGATTCTCGAATGGATGAAAATGCACAAGAAGAAATGTATTAATGAACTCTCTGATGAAGCACATATTGAGTCTTTCAGAGTATTAAACCGTGATTAACAGGTATGGGAGAAAGTAGAATAACTCCAAGTGGTATAATAAATGATGCTGTCAGCATGATAGGCAAAATGAACGACTCTTCATTTCCTATTGATGTTTTCCCAAATAAGATAAGAAACATCATTCTGAATATGTATGAGTACCTGGCATTTCCTATCGACTACACTGCGTGCAGCATGATGACAGCCATTTCCACTTGTATAGGCAATACAACATATCCTTCATTTCAAAACGGGATAGGATATCAAGTGTATCATATATATGGCTCTTGTAGGAAGGCCGGGTGCCAACAAAAGCCATCCTTTGAAAACGGCCTTCGAACCTCTGTTCAGATTTGATAAGGAGCAGAAGGAAATATATAACGAAGAGTACAGAAAGTATGAATCAATAATGAGCTTGAGTAAAAAGGAACGTCTGGAACAGGGATTTGACATGTTTCCCAAAGAACCTGTACGCACCAGATTTCTGGTTTCTGATATCACACAGGAAGCTATGGCAAAGTCTATATCAGAGAATCCGCGCGACATTTGCCTTTACATGGATGAACTCCAAGGGTGGATCAATAATTTCACACGCTACAACAAAGGCTCGGAAGAACAGTTCTACATATCACTGTTCAATGGGTACATGTATATTTCCGACCGCAAAATGAATACCAACAATATCATGATTGACTCTCCGTTTTCCAATGTGATAGGTACAATTCAGCCGGAAATACTTATTGATACATTCAAAGGAAGTAAAAGCAATAATGGTTTCCTTGACCGTATTCTTTTTGCCATACCTGAAATCCAAGATAAGCTATACTGGAAAGATGATGATATTGACATGAGCCATTTCAATGATATGGAACACGATTATGCAATCGTTCATCAGGATGAAAATAGAACATGATGAGCACGGAAACATAAATCCCACAAGACTGGAATATGAACCTGGAGCCAGACGAAAGGTTATGGAATGGCAGCATCAATGGGCAGATATGTTGAACATGGAAGAATCAGATAAAAGACGCAGTATATACAGCAAATTTGAGACTTACATTCATAGATTCTGCCTGATCATACAACTGTGCAAATGGGTATGTAATGAAGGTGATAAAAGCTGCATCGATCTTGACAGTGTACTGAAATCCATACGTCTGGTATCCTATTTTAAAAATACTGCCCTGCAGATATGCTCCATGATTGAAGGCGTGATACTCACTCACAAGCAGACAGAACTGTTGGAAAAGCTGCCGGATAAGTTTACACGTTCTGAAGGATTGGAGGTAGCCGTCTCCATGAACTGGAGTACCAGCACGTATGACCGCTTCCTGAAAAAGGCAACGGGAACTTACCTTTATCACGAATATGGGAATTATAAAAAAGCACAATGACAAAGTGATAAAGTGACAAACTAACGGCTGACTTTATCACTTTGTCACTTTGTCAATCACTAAAAACAGAAAATTATGGAAAACTTCAGATTTATATTGGAGCCGTACAACAGGCACCAGAGAAACAGATACACCTGCCCCTCGTGCGGAAAGCATCGTGAATTCACCCGTTATATTGATACCCAAGGGGCTATCTCCTTTCCTGAATATGTAGGAAAATGTAACAGAATCAATAATTGTGGTTATCACTATACTCCCGCAATGTATTTTGATGAGCATCCGGAATGTAAAGAATACAATAAATCATTCCCTATTGTAAAAGACAAGAAACCTGTTGTATATCATCCAAAGCTACCTCCTGTACGCCGGCATACCGACACATCTTTTATACCAGATGAAATTATGCAGCAGACAATGAAATGCTATGAACAGAATAACCTGTTTCTGTATCTTGCCAATCATCTGGGGTATGAGTCAGCACTGCGTCTGATGAAGACTTACCATGTAGGTACCGCCAGGAAATGGGAAAATGCTACGGTATTCTGGCAAACAGACATATCCGGAAAAATAAGAACCGGGAAAATCATGCAGTATAATGCAAAGACAGGAAAACGCATAAAAGAACCATATGCACATGTTTCATGGGTCCATACAGAACTTGATATACCGGAATTCCACTTACAACAATGCTACTTTGGAGAACATCTTTTATACAACAGCAGGAAACCCGTTGCCATAGTGGAAAGCGAAAAGACAGCTATCATTGCTTCATTCTATATACCGATGCAGTTATTTAGAAAATCTCGACAAACATTGGTATTCAATAAGTTCAAAACTTGTTTGAAAAACTCAGATACACGTAAGATACAATATTGTAGTATTTAAAAATCTGATAATCAAAGTATTAGAAATACTTCGCAATTTCCGAAAGCCTTTGACTCTATACAAATGTATGAAAAAATGGTATATTTCCCAAGCTTTTTCAATATTTTCTACAAGGTACAAAAAGTGGAGTATTTATATTATTGTATAATAAACTTATGCATATAGAATGTTTCGTGTTGATATCTTTATTTTATTAAGGATTTATCTCTTTCTAAGCATGATTATAAAATGATATCAGTATTTTTTATTTCCTTTGTTTTTAGTACCAGATTTAGTACTTTTGTACAAATATAAATGTAATGTGATCAAAAGAGAAACTGATAGAATGATTTAAGAAGTTGTCTAAAGATTTCACTTTAGAAGAAAGTATTACTTTACTCAGTTATTTGGATTATATTCAAGCATAACAATGATGCGACTTACCGTTCACGCATTCGTTTTAAAAAGAGTAAACAGGACAATATATAAATATACATGTCCATATCCTGGCAGTATAATGAAAGTGTGAACGGTGAAAGCAATTTTTCAACATTTGAAAAATAATAATTTAATATAGGAATTATGGATTATTTGGAATATAAAGGTTACAAGGGTTCTGTAGAATACCGCAAAGAAGATAATTGTCTTTGCGGTAAGGTGCAGGGAATGGGTAATAGAGCCTTAATCCTTTATGAGGGAACTACTATTGATGAACTTCGAAAAGATTTTGAAGATGGAATTGATAGTTATCTTGAAGGTTGTAAATCTGATGGAATTGAACCTGTAAAACCATTTAGCGGGAAACTTAATTTGCGTATGAGTTCTGATTTACATGCTCGTGTTGCAGCATTTGCAGCAAGCAAGGGAATAACAATCAATGATTTTATTAATAGGGCTATTGCTAATGAGTTGGAACACGAATGTACAATTTTAAGAATTTAAGATTATGAATAATGCGATACTTTTTGGAAATGGTTTTAATCTTCTAACTGATGGATGTCCATCGTGGCATGATTTACTTATTGGAATCTCAGATAAAGATAATGCTCCATTATTGGAAGGAATTCCACCTACTTTACAATATGAACAGGTATATCTTTCTCCTAGTACTACTTTTTCCGATCTTTCTCACAAAAATGAAGAAACAAAATTAAAGGAGGCTGTAAAAAGAAGACTTGTAAAACTTCCGACCAATTCTTTTTATGACTCTTTAAAATCTTTAGATGTAAATATATTTTTAACGACTAATTATGATCATGCATTTTATAATAATAATGGAGCAGTAATTCAAGATTATGATAGTACAGAAAAGATATATAGTATCCGAAGGTGGAAAAGTATTTGTAATGATGGGAAAAACATTTGTTTATATTTTATTCATGGAGACATAAAAAAAAGTGCAAGTATTATGCTTGGTTTGGATCATTATGGAGGTGCATTGGCTAAAGTACAAGACTATGTTAAGGGAAATTATCAAAGAACAAAAAAAATGAATGGTGAAAATTATTTATATAAACAGGTACCAAGTATTAGAGACCGACTTAAAGAAGATATTGAGATATCTCCATTGGAGTATGGTTTTAAAGACTCTGGAACTGGGCTAATAAGTTGGATTGATGCTTTCTTTTTTACAAATTTACATGTAATCGGAATAACTTTAGATTTTTCGGAAATAGATATTTGGTGGCTTCTTTCCAGACGCGCTCGTTTATTAAAATCAAAATTAATAACAAATAAAATATATTACTATCCTACATTCCCAATTTCAGAGATTCATTTTCATCTTCCTAAATTAAGATTATTAGAAAGGCTTGGTGTTCAAATTGTTCATCATAAATTAACTGAGGATATAGAAACTGGAAAAATTGATTATCCTTCTATATATAACATTCAGATTAATAATTTGAATAATAATCTATAATCTATATACAGAATTCAGTTATATAACACCATATTTTAATTTTACACCGATAATGTTACTTATTTATGCTAATCTTTGATTTCTCTTTATGTTATCTAAGTGCCATTCTATATGCTGATATTTATAAATTTATATGGAAGCGTGTGATTTGTGGAAAATAAGTTGATTCTCTAAGGAAGATAAAAACAGAATTGATAGATTCACTTTGTGGCACTAGAGTTTGAAGGATAGGCTAAAGATAGTCGTTATGAAATAAACAACTTGAATTTATAATACAGCACTCTTTTGAGAAAAGATATTACGTAAACTTCTTTGATAATTTTTTTGAGGATATATCTGTTAGATTTTTTGTCAAACTTTGGTATTGAGCAGGTTACTACTTTGAGTAAAAAAGTAATAAAACTTAACTATTGGAAGATTTGGAATAACATCTAGGGAACTAATAGTATAGAGGATTCTGTATGATGTGAAGGAAGTGCAGAAAAACAAATATTACAGTTTCTTCATTACTTGCCGCCCTAAATCTGTACAAAAATACCACAATCATTGATGAGTGTGGTATCTTTGTACAGGGAAATATTCAAGGTAGTGTAAAATAAACAGTGTCACGCATTATTTGTCTCTATAAAACTTATCGGTCGGGGAACGACCAGCGCCAAGGGGCGTGAGCACCCGTTCCGACGAACAAAATTGCAATAATTTATACTTTCGGTTTTTTATTGGGTTTAAAATCTATTTTTAAATGTAATTTTTGGGAAAAGAAATATTTGAGATATATATTAAATCCATCTATAGCTTCTAAGTAATCCTTGTGTAAATCAGTGATTTTGTCATTATATTCTTTAATTATCCTTTTTGCTTCTTCTTCAGTTTCAACTGTTTTTTTGTACGAATCACTTTTGGGAGGACTTTGTATAAGCTTTGTGTAAGTTATATTAACGTTATAGAAACGGAATATTATGTCGTAAAGGAAGTTACTTAATTTATTGGATATATTATATATCCTATATAGCTCTTCTTCTGCTTCCTTATTAGGATTATAAATAATCAATAATCTAAATTGTTTGCTTAGCTGTAGAATGTAATTCTCTAAATCACATAAATATTGATAACTAACATCAGGTTTTCCTAAGGTATTTGATATACGAGATATTTTCATTCTATATAAATCCAATTCATCCAAACGGCTTAAATAGTTTACGAAGCACTCATTGCGTTTGTACAAATATTCAGTTTCTCTTTGTTTTTGGGCACTTATTTCATTTCTTACCGATTCTATTTCTTTGGTTATTTGTGCTATATCTTCTTTCGTTGCAAGGTTTTTCCCTTTTTCTCCTTCATAATTTATTTCACGGGAGTCTTCTTTCATAGCAAGGTTTTCTCCTTTTTTCTTGTTATATCCTTCCCATATAAGGAATATTCCAAGCAATAGTATCTGTAAGGTTAGTCCAATCCACTCCATCACTATATCATTTTTACATTTTTATTTATTAGTCTTTAATAGTCGATATAAATATTGAGCTAATCCTTCAATTGTAGGATATATTGAAACTTCATTAATCACATAGCCTAACAATGTTTGACGCATTTCTTGCTTCAATGAAGCATCAAAAACTAATTTTTTAATATTATTGGGATTTATAAATTTATCAAATGGTTTTGAATAATCTTCTTGTATAGAAAAATATCCAAACTGGTTTCTCATTTTTGGAGTATAATGAGGAATAGCAATTATTTCATTTACCTTATTTTCGAAGGGATTTGTTATATCTGACGTTTTATATTCTACACCTTGTTTTTTTATTAAGAAATATACGGCAAACTTTTTTTTCTTTCGTTTCACCTAGATATAGTATTTTAGGTAATGTAGCAAAATATAATGCAACTAAAGGATTTGAAGTCCAATCCATTAGCCTTGTTGGAAGTCCGGAGTGCTGTGCTAAAGCTAGCCATTCCCAATCATTCTTAGGAATTTTATCTATATATTGAATGGCTTGACATTTGAACATATTGAATATGCTAAGCTCATTATAATAGCTATTGAACGGAATAGATATCCTACCAATTGATGGGATTAACTGAAATTCAGCATCACATACTCCCCTAAAAAAGTATCTTGTTCCTTCTCCATTTTCTGCAAAACGTGAAACGTATTCATGATATTCTATAAATGATTTTATTTCTATTTCTTCCATCTTAAGGCTTCAGTTATATTCTAAAATGTTTTTCAAAAAACTCGTGTATTAACTGTTGGCGATAAATCTGAAACAGTCTTTTAATTACACAAGGGCAGGATTCGAATCTGTAGGCATCTTATCAGAGGCTTACATTCTTGCAAACAGGAAGTACACAAATAAAAAAATATTAGCTCTGTGCGCTTATCACTGTTGTTAACAATATTTTTCTCTTCATATTATGTTCTTCTTTTATTTTTTCAAATTAGATATAAAACTAAACACGTTTATAAATCCTGTAACAACGTACCACAAGGTTGATAAACATAGACAGACATAAAAGTTGCTAGAGCTTCATATTTAAAAGATAACACGTATAATACAATTAATATTGCTCAAGTTTTATGGACAAAGATATACTTTAATATTTGAAAAAACGAATATTTTCCAAATGTTTTGTATCGTTAGTTTTAAAGCTTTCGATGCTATATGTGTACATCGTTGATTGTCAATAGTATAACGCTCTAAAAGAGTATAACCAGTAGGTTGACAAGTGTCTGAGAATGTGTAAGTTAGTGATTTTTAGCACCATTCTCAACTTGTACCTCCATTTTAGAAAGTAAGTGTAATTTCTTGAATATCAAAATGTGTGGTACAAAAACTTGTGAAAAATGCCGATTTTTGATGAGAAAAGGTACAACAACACGGCAGATTCAAGTTAATAGATATATTTTTCGTATAAGCTAAAAAAGAGCTTTCAAGATATATTTTAATAATTGTAATTCGTATATTTGTAATACACTAAAATAAACAAACAATGAAGTGTCAAAAGAAAATTTTATTAATCAGTTCAGTCCTCATTACATTGATAGGACTTTTTATTTTTATTTGGTTTTGTGTTAGAGGATTTTTTTATGAACAGTTTATTATACCAACAGGTATAATTTCATTGGAAAAATCCTCACAATTTGGTGACTTTATAGTGCTGTGGAGCCTTATTTGCATTAGTTGGAGTTCTTTTGTTATTTGAGACTTTAAGATTACAAAGAACAGAAATATCTGAAAGCCGATACGTTTTTAAATTACAGCAGTTTGATAATATGTTTTTTAACCTACTCACACTATATAATTCTATAATTTCTTCAATGCAAGGTAAATCCTTTTTTACACAAAAGCAACAATCTATATATCAAAATTTCAATCAAGATGGAGGGCGTAAAATTGCTAAAAATGCTTATCTAAGTTTTTATGCAGAAAATGAGCCAATTATTGCTCAATATTTTAGAGTCTTATATCAAATTTTTAGTTTGATTTCACATAGTAAACTTAATGAAGAAGATAAGGTTAGATATGCAAAAATAGCACGAGCACAGTTGTCTAAAGATGAAATTTTTTTTCTATATTATAATGCTAATACTATATATGGTAATAAATTCCGTAGATATATTAATGAATTTAATATCACTAAACATTTATCTATCCTTGATAAACTTGAATTTAAAAAATACTGCGTTTCACTTACTAATATAGAAAATCATTTATTACATGTTGCTTTTTTTGAAATAAGAAAGGGTATAAAAGAATGTATTAAGCAAAATAAAGAATGGTATAAAACATTTTTGCAAGGAGCTATTGCAATAAAATGTAATAAAATTGATGCCTTTAACATAAAATTTATTGTCATAAGAACATTGAAAGAAATACCTAATGATGTTCAACAAGGATTAGGCTTTAATGAATTTACACCGGAACAGTTATCTTCTTTATTTTATGATTTTTTAGTCGATGTTTTTTTATATTCAAATTTTTTCCTTTTGAATGATAAAAATACAATCATTACATCAAGAATGACGCAAGAAACTACAAAAATAACGATTACATACGCAGTAAAGAATTCAAAAACAAATATACGAATTGTATAAATTGGTATTAAAAATTAATCATAGTTATTACATCTCTTTTAATTGTTGCCATTGATTTTTGATGGGAAAAGGTACAAAAATGTCTCTGAAACAAGGTGGACATTATGATTATTTTGCGAAGTACTCAGTTTTCAAACCAATAAGCATAATCTGGTCCTGAAACGAGATTTTACCGGCCATAAAAGCCTTGAGATAGTCTAGTTGTGCGTGGTCATTATCACGGTGATTATTAAACAATAGACTTATGTGACAGCGGTCACTATTTTTTTAAGATTGCCTTAGTAGAAATAATATATTGTTTGTTATCTGTAAAATATCAGCTTTATGAATAATATAATAACATTTAATATCTCAATATCCAATAATGTGACAAAGCAGATTACTGATTACGAAAAAAGTAAAATTGGGAATTTACGTAACACATCATAAAATAACGCATAACTGCTATATTGGTATATTATATGATATGTTGAACTATGACAAAAAGTACAATGAATGAGGATGTAAATTAAACTGTGTCAGCAAAGAATAAAATATTAACTTTGCTAACACAGTTTTTTTGTATGAAAGAAGAATTTGATTTTGAGAGTATCAAGAACAAGGCAATTG
>OHAT01001455.1_pt1 | contig 20681 bp, 18 predicted proteins | sample 1577141 | NCBI WGS metagenome assembly OHAT01 (sample SAMEA3541578, study PRJEB24748) | human gut metagenome | biome: human gut; feature: human-associated habitat; material: faeces | place: China | collected 2012 | reverse complement strand
ACGGGGATATAGTGTCGCCCTTCTTGAAATGGCGGACTTTGCAAAGAGTACTTCAAGTAGGAGTACGAAGTTGGTACACGGGGGTGTACGTTATCTGCAAAAAGGAGATGTTGCTTTGGTGTTGGAGGCATTGAGGGAAAGAGGGCGAATGAAAGCTAACGCCCCGCATCTGGTAAAAGATCAAGCATTTGTAATATCAAACTATACGTATTGGGATAATTTCCTTTATTTCTGCGGACTTACTTTTTATGATTTACTTTCGTTCGGTTTCGGGTATGGAAGGAGCAGGTTTATTTCTTCCAAGAAAGTAATGGAGTATTTACCGACGTCCGTGAAGAAAGGGTTGAAGGGGGGAATCGTGTATCATGACGGACAATTTGATGATTCGCGGATGGCTATAAATCTGGCACAGACTTGCGTGGAGAATGGTGGAGTAGTGTTGAATAAGGCGCGAGTATCGGGTATCGTACATGACAAGAACGGAAAGGTTGCCGGGGTGAAATTCGTGGATACCGAGTCGGGTAAAGAAATGCAACTGGCAGCTAAAAGCGTGGTCAATGCTTGTGGGGTGCTTGTGGATGATTTGATGGCGATGGATTCCCCGGGACATAGTAAGATGGTAACTCCAAGCCAAGGGGTACATCTTGTGTTGGATATGAAATTTTTGAAAAGTGATTACGCGATAATGGTACCCAGGACGAGTGACGGACGTGTATTGTTTGCCGTGCCTTGGCATGATAAGGTGGTTGTGGGGACAACGGATATCATGCGTCCTACTCCGGAGATTGAGCCGAAGCCGTTGAAGGAGGAGATTGATTTTATTTTGAAGACGGCATCCTTGTACATGGATCCGGCGCCTACTTATGACGATATTGAATCTGTGTTTGCGGGACAACGTCCTTTGGCTGCGCCGAAGCACGAGGGAAAAAGCACGAAAGAGATTTCCCGGGGACATAAAATTATCGTTTCGGACAATAATCTGGTCACTATCACGGGAGGTAAGTGGACTTCTTACCGGAGAATGGCAGAGGACACAGTGGATAAAGCGATAGCCCTTAAATTGGTTGAGCCGAGGAAATGTGTCACCAAGAAATTTCATATTCACGGGTATCGGAAGAATCCGAACCTAAAAGATCATATGTACGTTTACGGAAGTGATCAAGACGCTATTTTGAAATTGATAGCGGACCATCCGGAATACGGTGAAAAATTGTCGGATAAATATGACTATACCGTTGCCGAAGTGGTGTGGGCCGTTCGGAAAGAAATGGCCAGAGAGGTCGAGGATGTTCTTGCTCGAAGGGTTCGTTTGTTGTTCGTTGATGCTAAAGAGGCTATTAAAGCAGCCCCGAAAGTAGCGGAAGTGATGGCCAAGGAACTTGGGAAGGAGCAGACGTGGATAGATGAAGAAGTGAAGGAATTCACGGAATTGGCAGAAAATTATATCGCGGCTAAGATCATTATTTGATCTTAGCTGATGTATATGTATAAATAATAATTTATAAAAATTGATGACATGTGGAGTTTTCTAAAACCTGAACCCCACAAGCCTTTATTGCCCAAGGAGAAGATTGATCCGACATACAAACGATTGCGGTTGCAGGTCTTCCTCGGGATTTTTATCGGTTATGCGGGTTACTATCTTGTTAGAAAGAATTTTACGCTGGCAATGCCTTATTTGCAGGAGCTGGGATTTGACAAAGGAGATTTGGGAGTGGCGCTTTCGGCAAATGCTATTGCTTATGGCATATCGAAGTTTTTGATGGGAGGGGTTTCTGACCGGAGTAGTGCCCGCAAATTTTTGCCGTTAGGATTATTGTTGTCGGCTCTTGTTACCTTATTCTTGGGGACGAGTGCCGGAATATCTTCTATCGTGATGATGTTTGTCACGCAGTTCTTGATCGGTTGGTTTCAAGGAATGGGCTGGCCCCCGAGTGGGCGCGTGATGACGCACTGGTTTTCACATAACGAACGGGGAACGAAGATGTCGATCTGGAACGTGGCGCATAACGTGGGAGGAAGTTTGGTCGGTATCATGTTCTCGCTGGGGTTGGTATGGTTCGGTTCATGGCAGACCGCCACGTTTGTTTTCCCGGCAGTGGTCGCTCTTGTTATCGTGGTAATTTCTTTCTGGCTTATCCGGGATACCCCGCAATCGGAAGGCTTACCGCCTATCGAGGAGTATCGTAATGATTACCCGAAGAATTATAGTGCCAAGTCGGAAGAAGAGTTGACGGCGAAAGAGATATTTTTCAAGTACGTGTTGAATAATAAGATATTGTGGTATATCGCGATTGCCAATGCTTTTATTTATCTGGTGCGTTACGGGGTTTTAGACTGGGCCCCGACCTACTTGAAGGATGTGAAGGGGTATGATAGCGGTGCGGTAGGTTGGATTTATTCGGCTTACGAGATTGCGGCTATTCCCGGAACGATCATTTGTGGTATCGTGAGTGATTATCTGTTCAAGGGACGGCGTGCGCTTACCACGATGACTTATATGGTATTAGTAGCTTTATTCGTGTTTATATACTGGAAAACGGATCATAATCTTGTAATGGATAGTATTTCATTGATTGCTATCGGGTTCTTGATTTATGGTCCCGTGATGTTGATCGGGGTACACGCTCTCGATCTGGCCCCCAAGAAAGCTGCCGGAACAGCTGCCGGGTTGACCGGATTTTTCGGGTATTTTTTTGGAACGGCGCTTTTGGCGAATATTATGATGGGGTACGTGGTTGAAAACCTTGGATGGGATTGGAGTTTTATCATCCTGTTGGTTGCTTGTGCCCTTGCATTTGTATTCACCGCATTTACCGTGAAAGAGGAACAATATTTAGTGAAAGGAGAAAACAAACATTAACCGCTCTAAAATTCAAAAACTATGATCAAAAAGTTTTTTTATGCAGCAATGGCATGCGGGCTATTAGCTTTCGTCATGTCGTGTGAAGACCAAAAATTCAACAATATCAATGTTGACGTGGATCGTGTGGAGCTCGATCATCTCACGGAGGACATGATAAAGGTTAGGGATTACGTGCCGGAGTATGCTGTTGTTGCACACCGGGGATCTACATTCTGGGCACCGGAGGAAACAGAAGCCGCTTATCGCTGGGCAAGAGAGATTGGTGCCGATTATCTGGAATGTGATATGCAGGTGTCAAAGGACGGGGTTGTGCTTGCTTTGCATGATGATAATCTGAAACGCACGACGAATATCGAAAACGTATTCGGGGAGACGTTGCCGTTTGATATACGGAAAGCGTATTACCAGAAGATCGGGTACACGGAGGCCGAGGCCGATTCTCTTACACGGGTGGATGCTAAGAATTTTGTACCGAATCTCCCGGCTTATTACACTTACGAGGAGTTGTCCATGCTGGATGCCGGAACGTGGTTTAACGAGACAAGTATCGAGCAGGCACGTCCGAGTTTCTCGGAGCAACACCAGTATGTTTCTACCTTGGAGGACCTTGTTAATTTCGCCCGTGGGAAAATATTGAAGAGAGATGGCGACGGACAACGTGTTTTCACGATAGGTCAGAAAACCGGGGAGAAGATCAAGAGTTTGAGTGGTACTGCCGATTTGATCAAGTATACTTTCGAGTACGAGGCGGATCCGGAGGACACGGGACACAGACCGGGTATCTATATCGAGTTCAAGGAACCGTGGTTGAATCCGACCGGGTTCGAGGAACTGGTTTACGAGGAGCTGGATCGTTTGGACATGAATATTATTACCAAACCGGAGGCGGAGAATACGCCTTTCTATGTGAACGGTAAGGTGAACACGGGGAACACGAACGGTAAGGTGATTTTACAGACTTTCTCGTTGGAGAGTCTGGTACGTATAGCCGAACATTACAAGGGGCAGGTTCCGATGTGTTTCTTGTTATGGAAAGGAACGGGAGCAACCGATCTGACTTATGATGATCCGCTGGGATACGCTTCATTTATCAACTTGGGCGTGAAGTACAAGGCACATTTTATAGGACCGTGTATTGCCGGAGCCCCGAATGATTACCCGGAGTTGAATAATCCTTGGCAGGATTACCTGATACATAAAGCGGGAATGAAGAATCATCCTTATTCTTTTGACACGTATGACCAAATGGCAAAGTATTTCGGCCAGTATAATTTCGGCGTGGAGATTGACGGGAAGTATAAAGCTCCTTATCTGGACGCATTGTTCACGAATCACTCTGACATGAGTATCAATTACATGATTACGCAGGGATGGAGAAAGAGTCCGGCATCACAGGATTTGGTGGATGCGAGAGTTGTGTTAGAAAGGTTAGGATACTAAATCATTATTTAAATACAGATCAGTATGAAAAGATATATATTATTTCCCGTGATGTTGGTCGCCTTCGTGATGTTATCTAACGGGGTAAAAGCTCAGGTCGAGGATGTGCCGAATCCCTTGCTACAATATATAAATAAGGAAAACGGACTACGGTTTACTGCGGGAGCCCGCCTGTTTGCCGATGTCGCTTATTACCATTCGGAGTACACTCCGATGAAGTCCGGTGCGGCGATTACCGATGCCCGTATCCGTACGTCGTTGACATATAGACAATTCTATTTTTATGCCGATTTCGATTTCTCGAAAGGCAAGTTTACCCAAAAGAATATTTTCGTGCGGTATAATTTCTGTGAATCTCCATTCGCGATTCATAGTTTGAAAGCGGGATATTTTAATGAACCGTCAAGCATGAGTCTGAACGCCAGCTTGTATAATTATCATTTTATTGCCCGTGCGGCTCCTGCCATGGCGTTATCTGCTGGACGCGGTTTAGGTATTACTTACAAGTATTATGATGCCAGTTTCTTTGCCGATCAAGGTATTTTCGCCGAGAACAAGTATAATGATCAAATCTCAGGATTCCAAGGAGTGAGTCTTAGCGGGCGTTGGTTGTACAAACCGATTAATGACGAGGATATCACGTTACACGTGGGGGCTTCTTTTCATTATGCCAGAACGAACACGGGTGAAGTGGTCGATAATGTTTTCAGGACGAATATGGAGTTGGAGTCGAATATGCAGACCTACGTGGATGCCACGACCAAATTCCTGAGTGCTGATGTACCTTGGGCAAAGAATACAATTACTTTTGGACCGGAAGTTTTGTTTAAATCTGACGATTTCTTTTTTAGAGGGGAGTATATTTATAAACGTATTTACAAGAGTAGAAATGACCGGGAGCTTTTCGAGAACCAATTGGGAGGAGTTTGGAGTTGGACAACGCAAGAATCTTGGTTAGCGGGTAACCCGATAAGAAGTTCTAAATTTCAAGGTGCTTACGCGGAGATGGGATATCTGATTCGCGGAAATGCATACGAGTACGATGATGAATACGGTTTGCTGGGAGGATGTAACAGTAAGGGCGACTTGGAGGTTGTTGCCCGCTACAGCTACACCGAATTGAATGATATTAACAAGGGGGATTTCTTTCTGATCGGTAAACATGTATTCTATCCGGACGGGGTGGTTTCCGACTATCCGCCTGTTTCGACCAGCATCGGGGGAGGACGTTTGCATACTGCCACGGTGGGGATTAACTACACGTTAAACCAGTACGTGAAGGTGATGGGTGAATATCAATACAGTAACTTGAAGAACGTGTATTATCCTTTGGATAAGAATTTTCATCAATTGCAGATGCGCTTGATGGTATCGTTCTAATACAGGTTTATAAAGTTGTCCCATTGGGATTTAAAGTTCATAAGGTATGTTATTTTTGACATACTTTATGAACTTTATAAATTTCATGAACTTTACAAACTAAATTCTTCTCTTGCATTTTTAATTCCGTTTTATTATTTTTGACTTTTGATACACACAAAACACTAATCTATAATTTAGCGGGAAAACTATGAGAAGAATTACTTTACTCCTGGTGGCGTTGGTTTCTGTGGCAAAGTTTGCGGTGGGGCAAGTTGATGTAAGTGCGATTAATAAGCCTATCGAGTTGTTGCAGGAAGCGAATAAAGACATCGAAAACGGGGATTATCAAGATGCCGTGCAAAAGTTAATAGCGGCAAATCGCTTGAATCCTAAGCTAAGGGAAGTTTATTTATCACTGAATGTTGCCTGTTCGCACACGAATCAGATTTCTTTATTGAAAGATTATTTGATTAAGGCAAAGAAAATTTTCGAGGAAGACGATGAATTATGTTATTATCTGGGGAACCTTTACCAAAATCAAAAAAAGTACACGGAAGCGGTGAAAGAGTATTCTCTGGCAATTGACTATTCAAAAAAGAACGGTGAGGATTACGAGTTGGTATACGCCTATTATTTGAACCGGGGAAATTGCTATCTGAAACAGAACGAGTTTGCTAAGGCTATTCCGGATTACACGTATTCGTTAAAACTGAACAAGGACAACGGGGCTATTTACGCTAATCGGGGCATCGCTTATTTCCAAACGGGTAAACGGAAAGAGGCATGTGTTGATTGGCGGAAGGCAAAAAGTTTAGGCGTTACCAGCGTGAATGCATATATTAATCGCTATTGCAGATAGCGATTGTTGCATAACATAAAGGGGCATTCAGCCCCTTTGTTATTTAAAAATATCGATTAGTGATGTGAGATTGCTGGTGAAAAGTTTCACGGAAATTGCCAGAAGAATAATCCCCAAGAATTTGCGTAGTATATATACTCCGCCTTTCCCGAATACTTTCTCGACCAGCGTGACATTCTTTAATACGAAATAGACAACAATAATGTTTAGCGTTAAGGCTATAATAATGTTAATAATATGATACTCGGCACGTAACGATAGCAACGTGGTAAGTGTACCGGCACCCACGATTAACGGGAAGACCAGAGGGACAATGGAGGCAGTACCGGAAGGACTGTCATTTTTGAAGATCGGTATACCGAATATCATTTCCACGGCAAGCACAAAGATAACGAGTGAACCTGCCACGGCGAAAGAGGATATATCCACGCTAAACAAGTTTAACAGGCGGTCGCCGACATACAGGAACGCGATTAGTATGGCAAAGGATGCCAATGCGGCTTTCATGGCACTTATTTTGTGTCCGTTTTTTTGAATGTCAATGATAATGGGGACTGTGCCCGTGATATCGATGACTGCAAAAAGTACCATAAACGCGCTTGCTAATTCCTGAATGCTAAACTCTGAAAAACTCATGTCAAAAAGGTTGGTTTATTCTCAATTAATATTGTAATTTTGTGTGCAAAGATACGGAAACGGACGGTGTTATCAAAATGAATTATAATAATACGGAAAAGCTATGGCTTACACGAAATTAATCATAGAAAAGCAAGAGAATATCTGCACGGTGAAGATCAATAATCCTGAAGCGTTGAATGCGCTTAACTCTACTATATTGAAAGAGTTGGATGCAGCCTTTGCCGAGATAAAAGAAGATAATAGTATTGATGTGGTAATCCTGACGGGTGAAGGGCGTTCCTTTGTTGCCGGGGCGGATATTTCACAAATGTGTGAGATGAACGCTATCGAAGGAAAGGCATTCGGTGAATTGGGAGCATCCGTCTTTAGAAAAATTGAGTTGTTGGATAAGGTTGTTATTGCTGCCGTGAACGGTTTCGCGTTGGGTGGCGGTTGTGAATTGGCAATGGCTTGTGATATCCGTGTTGCCTCTGTGAAAGCGAAATTCGGACAACCGGAGGTCGGTTTGGGTATTACTCCCGGCTTCTCGGGGACTCAACGTCTGGCTCGTATAGTGGGGATCGGTAAGGCAAAGGAGTTGATCTACACGGCAGACGTTATTGTCGCGGAAGAAGCTTATCGTATCGGATTGGTAAATAAAGTTGTGGCACCCGAAGTCTTGATGGATGAATGTATGGCTATGGCGAAAAAGATAGCATCCAAGGCTCCGCTTGCCGTTCGTTATGCCAAGGAAGCGATAAACCGGGGTATTGAAACGGATATAGATACCGGGATCTCAATCGAGGCCGATTTGTTCGGGCTTTGTTTCTCGACGGAAGATCAGAAAGAAGGGATGCAAGCATTTTTGGGCAAAAGGAATGCCGATTTTAAGAAAAGATAGTAATGATATTTTTTTAATAAACGAAAGAATTAGATAATATGAAAATTTGCGTTGTAGGAACAGGTACGATGGGTAATGGCATTGCCCAGACTTTCGCCCAAGCAGGGCATGATGTCCTGTTGAAAGGTCGCTCGGAAGCATCTTTGGAGAAAGCTCACAAAACGATCGAAAAGAGTCTTTCCAAATTGGTTGAAAAAGGCAAGATGGAAGCCGCGGAGAAAGAGGCGATAAAGGCTCGTATCAAAGATACGATGGATTACGGGGATTGTAAGGATGTCGATTTGGTAATCGAGGGTGTTGCCGAGGATATGCCGACTAAGCTCGAGATATTCAAGACGTTGGATGCTATCTGTAAACCGGAAGCTATTCTCGCGACGAATACTTCTTCTCTTTCTATTACCGAGATCGGTGCCGCTACAAGTCGTCCGGATAAAGTGATCGGGATGCACTTCTTTAATCCGGTGCCAATGATGAAGTTGGTAGAAGTGATCACGGGACAATTGACCTCTCAAGAAACTCATGACAAGGTGATGGCTATCGCTACCGAGATCGGTAAAACTCCGGTAAGCGCGAACGAGGCTCCGGGATTCGTCGTGAACCGGATCTTGATTCCGATGATTAACGAGGGAATCAGTATTTACGCCGATGGAGTGGCTTCCAAGGAAGAGATTGACGAGGCCATGAAACTGGGTGCCAATCACCCGATGGGACCTTTGGCTTTGGGCGACTTGATCGGATTGGATGTATGTCTGGCAATCATGGAGGTATTGTTCCATGAGTTTGAAGATTCTAAATATCGCCCGCATCCGTTATTACGCAAAATGGTTCGTGCCAACCAGTTAGGACGCAAAACCGGAATCGGTTTCTACGATTATCGTAAATAATCGGGGTTGTAAATTGCTGGTTGCAAATTGTGATATGAAAGCGACGCTGTTCGGGATGAGCAAGCGTCGCTTTTTTTACTGTCCCAAACGAACGGAAGAGCGTTTGACGGGATGCGGGTCGTCCACTATTTGTCGCGGTTTGTAAGAATTGAAATGAAATGTCAGTCCGATCCAATAGGCGTGGGTGGCTTCTTTACTGTAGTTTTGGAGATAGTGTTGACCTTTGAGGGAATGAATATTCCATTCGGAAGTGTCGAAAACGTCCGTGACGGAAAAGCTTATTTGAAGCCGATCACCTAAGAAACCTTGGCGGACGGATAAATCAAGATAGTAGTCTTCTTCCAGCTTGAATTGTGGAACTTTTGTAGGGGAACGATACCGGAAATTAGCTTGGAATTCCATGTATTTACGGGGAATTATAGTTATCCTCCAATCGCTGTTCCAACAGAAAGCATTGGTGTGGAGATCGATATCCCCGGATTTGCCGGAAGAGTGCGTGTGTGTGAAGGAAAACGCGGGATGCACGGTTAGCCACGGGGTAGGTTCAAAAGGAATTTCTATATCCAATCCGATTTCGTTTTGTATGATACCGTTCATGTAACTCAGGAGTAAGCTGTTGTCCGGGGTGAACGAGTACACCGGGGAAATGAATTTTTCGGTTGCGTTGAAGTAGAGGGTGCTGTTTACTTGTATTTGTTTACCCGAATACGAGTGATTGATTTCCGCCCGATTCATAATTTCCGGTCGTAATGTTGGGTTACCTTGTTCGAATGTTACGCGGTCGATATATGTCAGAGATGGAGTTAATTGCGTGTAGTCCGGTCGTGTGGACTGCCGGGTAAAGCGGAACGCTAATTGCTGATTGTCTGCAAGCGAGTAGCTGACAGCCAGTAACGGATACGGGTAAAAATGTCCTGTATCATCGTAATCGGCTTGCAGACCTATTTTATAATGGAACTGTTTACCCGCTTGATCGGAATAGAAAAGGTAAGGCGAAAAGATATATTCATCATGGTTTAGAACCTCACGGGATGGAGAGTGGTTTGAATTTTCTTCCGGTGATTCCTTGCGGATATAATTTATTTTATTCCAGCGGGAGAAAAATTTGATTCCGGTTTCCAAATGTCTTTTGTCGGGTAGTGATTCTATGTAGTCCATTTGCAGGTGAACGAAGCGAGGGATTTCTTTGCTGTTGGATACATGGACAATATTATGATTTACATGGTATTTGGATGGATGGGAATCTTTCGTGTACGAGAAAGTACCATTTAGTGACAGTTCCTGCCTGTCTTGTTCGAATATGTGTTTGTAAGCCAAGGAGGTTTCAAATGTTTTTCGGACGAAAGCGATCCTGTTATGTTCATTATCACCTATCTCCTGATTCGTGGTGATTTTAGGAAGGTGTACCTTGAAGTCCCAAAGAAATAAATTACGGGTAGAGGGATGCAGATTAATTTGAAGGTTTATCAAATGGCTTAAATGATGTTGTTCGGTTTCGATGGATTGGAATATTTTGTTATCATGAAAATAACGTGATAGTTCGCTACTGATTTCAATCCGATCGGAATGTCCGGAATAATCCATGTATAAATCCCAATTCTTCCGATTGTATCCCAAGTTGATGTTCCCTGTGAAGTTGTTCGTGAAATCATAATTCAACGAGATCGAGCCATTGAATGTGCCTTTTGCTTTTTTGCTGTCCTCTTGTCCTTGAATCTCGGAGCACACGCATAATGTCAGGAAAGAGAAAATGAGTTGAATGCCCTTTTTCTTCATGTATATCCGGTTTATTGTTTTTAAACAGGAATATGACAAGAATACCCCGAGATTCCTTGCGTTGAATGGTTCATTTTTAGGATTTATTAGAAATTAGAGAGGGAGGTCGGTATGTCGAGTTTGTGTGTATGAAAAATAATATTGAGCATGCTTGTCGATTCGACAAAAACAACACATGTTTCAATAATAATGTCATAAATCGTATTTTTTCAATTTGCAGTTGTGGTATTAGGTTTCGAGAGAGAGGTAAATGTCTACGAAAAGTCACCATTTTCCATGCTTCAGCCAATACTTTTGTGGTGTCCAAAAAAGAGCGGATATTGTGGAAAATTATTAACGTGCGGTTCTGTTTTTATTTACAAAATAACATGCATGGGTAAATAGTGCCATTGAAAACTCTTGGTTGGATAGTGGAAATTTCCCCAAAGGACAGTTTTCATATATTGTACCTGTTTAAGGATGGTATATGGAACACATGGTAAAAACGTCGATTCCTGATGAAAAAGGTCTGTGCGCGAAGCGCATCCGGACGGTTTTAATGAATGATTTATTAATGCAAGAGGGTACTTTGAAAATGTCAGATAGAGAGCGAAAAATATTTTGGTTCGCGGCTTACACGAAGACAAACCAGGAATTAACAATCAAGAAGCGGTTGGATGGACTGGAAATAGAGAACTATCTGGCCATACGGGAAGAGGTTCGAGAGACGTCTGCCGGTAAAAAAAGAGTACGAGTGATATTAATACCACATTTAATTTTTATCCGAACGGATCAAGTAACCGCTTTTTCATTAATTAATGAGCAGGGAGTGAATGTTGTTTATCTTAAAGACCCTGTAACCCGCCATTCTCTAATTGTCCCGGACAGACAGATGAATGATTTTATGTTTTTACTTGATTTTTCGGAAAGTACGGTGGAAGTAATTAATGAAGAATTAAAACGGGGTGATCGGGTTCGGGTGATCAAAGGACCTTTAGCGGGATTGGAAGGCGAACTGTTGCGAATCAAAGGTCATAAAAGAGTCATTGTACGGTTGGAAGGTGTGGTTTCAATAGCGACCTCGTATGTTCCGGGGTCATTCTTAGAGAAAATAGGATAATAATAATAAATGGATACGAGAGCATTTAAGGATTTATACCGTAAGGTATGGAATACGCGTGTGAAAGATTTTCCCGTGTCTTCATTATCGTGTTTGCTGCATGGTTTTTTGGCGGTTTATTCGATGGTACGTGTTTTTCCTTGGCTGGAAGATAGTTATGTTTCCCGGTGGAAAATACATGAACGTATACGGGAGATCGCGAATGTTTTGTCGCTTCAATTGGGAAGTACTTCAATCTCCGTGGAAGAACGGGTAGGGCATGTGGCGGATTTGATGGATTCTTATTTGACGTATTCGGATATGGATATTCTAAATAAGGCGTTGGATGAGGCTTGCGAGATTCTCCGAGCATTGGAAAACGGGGACAAAACAGTTGAAACTTGCCGTACCCCTGAAATGTGTCGGATGTTGTGCAGCTGTTATTATTTCATGAATGAAGAGAAGTATTTGGAATTTGCGTGGCACATCATCCATGAATGGGAGGAGGAGAAATTCACTATAAACGTGGAAAAAGGATGGAGAAAAAATCGTGCCGTGGACTTCTATTACAATATTGTCGGAAGTAATAGGAATACCGACGAAAATACGTTGTTTTTGGATAAGATGATTGTAGAGCAAGAGCCCGATGACCTTTGTACATTGGCATTGCAGTTTGATATATTGTCTGCTCGTGAATACGAGGAAATGAATTTGAATTCATAAGTATTATTTTCAATGAAAGGAATTGTATTGGCCGGAGGGTCCGGAACTCGATTATATCCTATTACCAAAGGGGTAAGTAAGCAATTGTTGCCGGTGTATGACAAACCCATGATCTATTATCCGATATCGGTATTGATGTTAGCGGGAATACGTGAAATTTTGATTATTTCCACCCCGCAGGATCTGCCTGCTTTTCAACGCTTGCTTGGGAACGGGGATGATTACGGGGTACGTTTCGAGTACGCGGAACAGCCTAGCCCGGATGGGTTAGCACAGGCTTTTATTATCGGTGAAAAGTTTATCGGTGAAGATCCTGTTTGTCTGGTACTGGGAGATAATATATTTTATGGTAGTTTCTTCACGAAACTTTTGTCCGAAGCCGTGAAGACGGCAGAACGAGAAAGTAAAGCGACAGTTTTCGGCTATTGGGTTTCTGATCCGGAACGTTATGGCGTGGCGGAATTTGATAAGGAGGGGAACGTGCTGTCCATAGAAGAAAAACCGCGGGAACCGAAATCGAATTACGCGGTAGTGGGATTGTATTTTTATCCTAATTCAGTTGTGAAGGTGGCTAAAACAATCAAACCTTCCGCTCGTGGAGAATTGGAGATAACCACGGTTAATCAGGAGTTCCTGAAAGATAACGCACTGAAAGTTCAATTGTTGGGACGAGGGTTTGCTTGGCTGGACACGGGAACTCACGAATCTTTGGCTGAAGCATCTACTTTTGTTGAAGTAATCGAAAAACGCCAAGGACTGAAAATTGCTTGTCTGGAGGCAATTGCCTATCGTAAAGGGTGGATTACTCGAGAACAAATGCGGGATGTGGCACAACCGATGATAAAAAATCAATACGGGCAGTATCTGCTTCGTGTCGTTGAAGAACTGAAAGGTAGATAGTTCATGTCTTCATTAAAGCAAAAGACAATAAAGGGTACAGCTTGGAGTTTTGCCGATAATATAGCCAACCAAGGAATAATGTTTCTGGTCGGGTTGGTATTGGCAAGATTACTTACCCCGGAAGAATACGGTTTGATAGGTATTATTACCATATTCATAGCCGTGTTCAATAGTATTGTTGACAGCGGTTTTTCTAATGCTTTGATTCGAAAGAACAACGCTAAAGATGTAGACTACAGCACGGTGTTTTTTTCTAACTTGCTGTTGAGTATTTTATTATTCTTTGTTCTTTTTGCTTGTTCGCCTGCTATCAGCCGTTTTTTTGATAACTCGGAATTGATTCTCTTAACCCGTGTTATGGGAATAGTGTTGATTATTAATGCTTTTGCTATTATTCAACAGACGATCTTAATGAAGCGTGTTGACTTCAAGACGCAGACTAAAGTCTCTTTAATTGCCTCTATCTCGAGTGGAATTATCGGAATCAGTATGGCATTCGGGGGAATGGGGGTATGGAGTTTGGTCGGGCAACAGATATCCCGGCAATTACTGAACACCGGTTTTCTTTGGTTTTATAATAAATGGCTTCCCAAACTGCAATTCTCGTGGCAAAGCTTTCGTGAATTATTCGGGTTCGGGTGGAAATTATTGGTATCAGAACTGATCAACACGACTTGGAAAGAAATTTTTCAAGTGGTTATTGGGAAATGTTATAGTGCGCAAATGTTAGGACAGTACACCCGTTCCAAACAATTTGGTGCCATCTTTTCCAGTAACCTGACTACCATCGTGCAACGCGTGAGTTATCCGGTGTTGAGTTCTATTCAAGATGATAAGGAACGATTGAAGTTGGCGTACCAAAGGGTGATCAAGGTTACGATGTTGATTACTTTTGTTTGTATGTTGGGATTGGCCGCTATTGCCAAACCGATGATATTGGTTTTAATCGGGGAGAAATGGCTGATCGCGGCAGGTTTACTGCCTATTATATGTTTTAACATGATGTTGTATCCCTTACACGCTATCAACTTGAACATGTTGCAAGTACAGGGGCGTTCAGACTTATTCCTGAAATTGGAAATTCTAAAGAAGATCATTGCTGTCGGACCTATTCTGTTAGGTATCTTTATCAGTATCTATTGGATGCTTTGGGGGAGCGTGTTCACGGGTTTTGTCGCTTATTATCTAAATGCTTATTACTCCGGTAAGTTCTTGAACTATACCATGAAAATGCAGATCAAAGATATATATCCTTCTTTTTGCATCGGGGGTGTGATGGCCGTTGTTGTTTACGCGGTTTCATACCTTCCGTTATCTCCTTTCCTCTTACTTCCGCTTCAATTATTTATCGGGGCAGGTATCGCCTTGGGGTTGTGCGAGATGACTCGTCGGGAGGAATATATCGAGATAAAAACGATCGCCTTGTCAGCATTACAAAAAATTAAAAATGGAAGATAAACAAATTACAGTAACCTCCCCATTACTCCCGGATCTTGATGAGTTTAACGATTTACTGAAACGTATCTGGGATAAAAAGTGGATTACCAATAACGGGAGTTTTCATAAAGAACTGGAAGCTGCGTTATGCGAGTATTTAAAAGTGCCTTACATTAGTTTGTTTACTAACGGTACCTTACCTTTAATGTGTGCGTTGCAGGCTTTACGAATAACGGGAGAGGTCATTACCACTCCTTATAGTTTTGTCGCCACGACACATTCTTTGTGGTGGAATGGTATTAAACCGGTATTCGTGGATATTGATCCCGAAACCTGCAATCTTGATCCGGATAAAATCGAGGCGGCAATAACTCCTAAAACCACGGCAATTATGCCTGTCCACGTGTACGGAAAACCTTGTGACACGGGACGTATTCAAGCAATAGCCGATACTTACGGGTTGAAAGTGATTTATGATGCCGCCCATGCTTTTGGTGTGGAGGTAAACGGAAAATCTATTTTGAATGCCGGAGATATGTCCACGTTGAGTTTTCACGCGACTAAAGTTTATAACACGATAGAAGGCGGGGCTTTGGTGTATCACGACGAAAAGACCAAAAAGAGGATTGATTATTTGAAAAACTTCGGTTTCGCGGATGAGGTGACTATCGTGGCGCCCGGTATTAACGGAAAAATGGACGAGGTGAGGAGTGCTTACGGTTTGTTAAATCTAAAACAAGTGGATGCCGCGATCGAAGGTCGGAAGCAGGTGGCTGTAAAATATCGGGAAGGACTCCGGAATATAAAGGGTATCCGTGTCATGGAAGATATGCCGGGAATCCGCCATAATTATTCTTATTTCCCAATTTTTATTGATGCCGAGGAATACGGGATGACTCGCGATGAACTTTATTTCAGAATGAAAGAATGGAATATCTTGGGGCGTCGCTATTTTTACCCGTTGATCACGGAGTTTTCTACTTACCGGGGATTGGAATCCGCCAACCCGGTGCATCTTCCTGTTGCGGTGAAAATGGCGGATAGTGTCATCTGTTTACCAATGTATTACGGGTTAACGGAGAATGATATTGATAAGATCTTGAATTGTATTCAATCCGGTCAATGAAAAAATTGTTGATTCTTGGTGGTACATATTTTCAAGTACCGGCTATTAAATACGCTAAATCACAAGGTTATCATGTTATAACCTGTGATTATTTACCGGGTAATCCGGGGCATAAATGGGCTGACGAATATTATAATGTAAGTACTACTGATAAAGAGAAAGTTTTGGAATTGGCTCGCTCTCTTCATGTGGATGGGATTCTTTGTTTCGCTTCAGACCCGGCAGCTCCCACGGCAGCTTATGTCAGTGAAAAATTAGGTTTGCCGGGAAATCCGTATGATAAGATTGTCCTTTTAGGGGAAAAGCATTTGTGGAGGGAGTTTTTAAGAAAAAACGATTTCCGTGTCCCGAAAGCAAAACCTTATCTTGATGTTCGAGAAGTGAATACAGATGAATGGAGGTTCCCGGTCATGATAAAACCGGTTGATTCGTCCGGTAGTAAAGGAATTTCTAAAGTTTCGGATAAGAATGAGCTTGCGGGGGCTTTTCACTATGCTCTGTCGTATTCTAGGCTTAAAATTGTGTTGATAGAAGAATATATTGAAAAAGTCGGACCCCAGATCGGGGGAGATGGTTTTTTTGGTACTTCTCGGTTGGATTTTGTATGTTATGGAGATCAGGTTGTAGATGAGAGTATTAATGGCTATGTCCCCTGCGGGATGAAATTTCCTTCTTTACTATCTTCCGTTTTGAAAAAGAATATTACGGATGATATCGAGCGGGCGATTCAGCTTTCCGGTTTAAAAAATTTATCCTTTAATCTTGAAGTGATGGTCGATAAAAACGATCATGTTTATCTTATGGAACTTGGTCCTCGCAACGGGGGAAATTGCATCCCGGAAGTAATACAAAATTATACCGGCGTGAATATGGTCGCCTTGGCTGTCGAGGCTTCTTTGGGAAACACGATTCCTGTAACGCCCGGTTCTAATGAGCATGTTTTTGCTTATTACGCGCTGCATAGTCATATCCCCGGGATATATAAAGGATATTGCTTATCCGGGCATTTTAAAGGAAGAGTGAATAATTCCTATATATTCCTGAACGAGGGAGATAAAATTGATGTTTTTTTAGGTTCCAACCAAACAATCGGAATATTGTTGTTGGAGTTTGATACCCGGGAGGATATGGATGCTTTTTTTGAAACACCGTCGACTTATGTTGAAGTAATGGTAAAGCAAGGAAATGCATAAAGAAATCGGGGGATATTTTCAGCTGGAATTGTCGAATAAAGGCAGTTTTATGCATGATAACGGGGTATTGTTGAATTCCGGAAGAAATGCTTTGGAGTATATACTTCGGGCAAAAGGGAATATCTGTCGTTTGTGGATACCATATTACACGTGCGATACCGTCTTGGAGCCTCTTGTGAAATTGAATCTGCCTTATTCTTTTTATTCGATTGACGAGCAACTGGAACTTCAGAAGTTAATAGAATTGCAACAGGGGGAATATATTCTTTATACAAATTATTTCGGCGTGAAAGATAGATATGTCCATTATCTTTCAGAACAATACGGGAGTCAACTGGTCGTGGATAATGCTCAGGCTTTGTACGCGGAGGTTATCAAAGGTGTATCAACCCTGTATAGTCCCCGGAAGTTTGTCGGGATACCTGATGGGGGTATTGCTTATGAAGATTTGCCATTGGAGAGGCAAGTTTACGAGTTGGATAAATCTTATTGTCGATGCGGACATCTTTTAAGACGCTATGATGAACCGGCGTCAGACGGGTATATTGATTTTAGAGCAAACAGTGGCCAACTTGTGATGCAACCTGTGAGGGAAATGTCTTTGTTGACTCGTGCATTACTTTCAAACATTGATTTTATTCAGGTTAGAGAGCGCAGACTGAAGAACTTCGCATATTTGCATAAATATTTAGATACTTCCAATCTATTGGATTTGAACATATCCTTTTCCTGTCCTATGGTATATCCTTATCGCGTGAGGGAAGGTGCTGATATAAGAAAGAAGTTGATAGCTGATAAAATATATGTAGCCACCTATTGGCCGAATGTGTTTCAATGGTGTGCTTCCGATGCGTTGGAGTGTCGTTTGGCTGATGATATATTGCCTTTGCCGATTGACCAGCGGTACGGGTATTCTGAAATGGATATTATTTTGGAAATAATAAATAAATGAAAAGAATGGATGAACGTAAAATTTTTTTGAGAGGCTTTGAACAAGATGACTATATCCTAATTAACCGATGGAGAAATGATCTGGAAATACAAAAATTCCTTTCCGGTAATTTCAGATATGTATCTTTGGAAATTGAGAAAGAATGGGTAAAACAAAAAATGATGAATAATACGAAAGAGATTTATTTGTCTATTTGTATAAATGATGATACTCGAAAAATGATAGGTTATGTTTCTATAAATGATATTGATTATGTGAATCGTAGTGCTCATGGAGGAGGGATTATTATAGGGGACAAACAATATAGGGATGGAGAGATAAGACATGAAGTGGGGATGATGGTGCGTGAATTGGCTTTTGATCATTTAAACCTCAATCGTTTTACCGGAGCTTGTTTGGCAGTGCATAAAACTTCCAGAATCATGATGGAAGCTTATGGTTTCCAGTTGGAGGGGTTAAAGCGGCAAGCTGTCTACAAAAATGGTGTTTACCATGATCAACTGATATTTTCTTTGTTACGGGATGATTATTATCGTTTATTGAAAGAAGGGCGTTACACGTTGATAAATTTTGCCAAACAAGTAGAAATCGTAAGAAAACAATTACGAAACGAATGATTCGTAATATTATACTTTTTTTCTTTTTGTTTTATCTGGTTGAGGGACGTTCACAACAGGTTGTCCATGACAGAAAATCTCAAATACGAGTGGAAATTGAGAATATTATGAACAGACTCGACGTGATCGGATTAGCGGTAGTCGTTGTGGATAAGGGACAGATCATATATCGGGAATCCTTTGGATACAAATCTTTCGATACATATATGAAGCATGGCAAAGAACCATTACGCGATGAACATATCTTTAGGATTGCTTCGATCTCTAAAACATTTGTGGCGACGGCTATTTTTCAATTGATAGATCAAGATCTATTAAATCTGGAAGATGATGTAAATCATTATCTGGATTTTCATGTTGCCAATCCCAATTATCCGGATGTTCCTATCACGATAAAAATGTTATTATCCCATCGTTCCAGCATCAATGATAGTCAAGGCTATTTTTCTTTTAATCATATAAATCCTGAAAAAGGTAAAAATTATTGCTTATGTTACAATGACTATGCGCCCGGAAAAGGATATCAATATTGTAATTACAACTATAATTTGTTAGGGGCAATCATAGAGAATATATCAGGAGAAAGATTTGATGATTATATTGAAAAATATATAACAAGTCGGTTAAAATTGAAAGGCAGTTATAATGTAGAACGTTTAGATCGAGCGTTACTTGTACCTTTATACAAATATGATAAAAAAGAAAAATGTTTTCAAGAACAACCTGAGGCATATAAATCTTATAAAAAGCTACTGGAAAATTACAAATTGGGAATGTATGCGTCATATCTTTCTCCGACAGGAGGAATGAAAATATCAGCAGGAGATTTAGCAAAGTATATGATGATACATATGCAGAATGGCAAATATGGACGTGAACGATTTATTTCGTCCAAAAGTGAAAAACTTATCAGGAAGGTCGTTACGCCAGAGGCTGCGTATGCCCTCTCTTTTAAAGAATACCAAGGACTTATTCCGGGAGAAAAGCTATGTGGTCAAACTGGAGGAGCTTATGGTTTGTTTAGTGCGATGATTTTTCATCCTGAAAAGAAGTATGGTTTTGTGGTCATAACGAATGGATGTAATTCCATAGCTATTGATGGTTATCAGGATCTCCATAAAAGTGTGATTAAATGTTTATATAATAATTTGATAAAGAGGGAACGATAAAATGAAGGGATTCACTTCTTCCAGAATTAATATCCGTTCTATACTAGAGGTTTTCTTGACGATAGGCTTATTACTTTTGATGTTTAAGTCTTTTCGATTATACTTTACTTGGAATATTCCTCAAACTTTAGTTACAGGATTAGGGCTGACTTCTTGCTTGTTATTTTGTTTCTTTATCGTGATAAGATTTTTTCTAGGATAACATTCCATCATGTTCTTTTAGTGTTTAGTATTTGTGCTGTCTTCTTGTATGAAATTTTGATTATTTCCAGACCGACTGCACAAGCCTTGTTTGTTGTGTTTACAACACTGGTTTGTTCTATTTTTTTGATATTATTGGATTTTGGGACTCGGGTTCGATTATTACATTATGTTACTTTAGTCACGCAGATTATAGTAGGAGTTTCGTTGATAGGTTGGATTTTATTTCTTTTAAATATACCATTACCCCATTATTATTCGGATACAGATACTTACTATACTCATACTGTTTATTACTTGTTCCTGTTAAATGGAGTTCCGGAATTTCAGTTAATGCCTCGTTTTGCGGGACTTTTTTTAGAACCGGGACATCTTGGGACAGTTTGTTGTTTTTTATTATATGCTGAACATTTTAACTTTAAAAAAGTAGGTAATGTTATTTTATTGTTAGGTATATTATTTTCTTTTTCTTTAGCCGCTTATGGATTATTAATCGGAGGAGTTGGTTTATATCTTTTTTTTAATTCGAAGAGAGGAGTTATTTATATTATCCTTTGCATTCTGTTATTTTTTACCGTT